>Ga0310786_10004249_pt1 | contig 20058 bp, 22 predicted proteins | sample AusTroGonzalo_MG_FD_203881 | JGI IMG/M metagenome (GOLD analysis project Ga0310786, IMG submission 203881) | Bovine rumen microbial communities from tropical cattle in Woodstock, Queensland, Australia - Gonzalo_03 (v2) (version 2) | ecosystem: Host-associated > Mammals > Digestive system >... | reverse complement strand
GCCGTTTCCCTGAAAAAACAAATTGTCAATATACTTTAAAAGTGTCTGTCCCCAAAGTTTCTATGTCCAGTAATAATATTTCTGATACCGATTTTACAACTATGCAATTAATCAGGACGCGCGCAGACTATACATTGCTTGATAAAAATAAAAATGTAGTGCTTCAAAACTCTGTTTCCAGTTCCAGTTCTTCAGCAATTACAACAAGCCCCTACGCTTCTGTCGTCGCGGAGGAAAAAACAACCAAAAATTTATATACCATTTTGGCTGATCAAATTGCCGCGCATGTTGCAACTTACCTTAATGGACAATCTCAGTGAAAGCACGTTCTTATCAACTTCCGGCTCTTTTTTCCCAAATTCAAAAAGATTTTGATGTTGTTTTGTTTTATGGAACAGATGATGGCGAAATACAACATGCCTATGCTGTGTTAAAAAAAGAACTTACCTCTTCAAAAGAATCTTTACATTTCATTACATTATCAAAAGAAGATTTAAAAAAATCACCTTTTTTGGCAACAGATGAAGCCAATTCTATTTCTTTAATTCAAGAAAAAAAATATCTATATGTTCCGGAAGATGCGACTTTTTCTGTTCAAGCATTAACACACTTTTTACAACACAAACAAACAGATGCTCTTTTAATTATAAAAGCAGGAAATCTAACAAAATCAAATGGGTTGCGTGTAGAATCTGAAAAAAATCCACGCGTTTTGGCTTTGGCCTGTTATGAACCAACAGAGGCGGAAGTTCAAAAAATGGCTTTATCCTATCTGCAACAGCACAAAAAAACTATTCCATCGAATTTAGTCTCCATTTTAGTTCAAAAAATCGGTTTAAATCAACAAGTTATAACTCAAGAATTAGACAAGTTGATTTTGTACATGGGGGATCAACCCAAAGTCGATTTAAATATGATTCAATCTTGTTTAACAGATTCGGCCCAACCCAATGAAGAAAATTTTTGTATTGCTTTGGCAGATGGTCGGGTCGCAGATGTTGAAAAAGTTTTGTCCGTTTTTACTACACAAGAAGAATCTTTTGCGGGGATTCTTTGGATTGTTCGGGATTATTTTGAACGCTTACTGAAAATCGTTTCTGATACATCAGAATCCTTACCTATGGTTGTGAAGAAAAACCTTCGGCCGGCTCAATTCCGATTAGAAACACCTTTAATTCGACAAGCAAATACCTGGACAGCTACAAGCCTTTTAAATGTTTTAGATAAACTGAGCGTCTTGGAAAAAATGTCTAGATCAACAGGGTATCCAGTATCTACACTGTTTTGTAAAACAATGTTGGATATCGCCTTGTTTGCAAAAAAACTAGGTACTTTGCGTTAACTTTTGTAAAATACTATCAAGTTTTCCTAAACTATCATATTGGAAGGTCATACTTCCTTTTTTTCCATTCCATTTAATCGCAACTCGAACATCCAAAATTCTGGATAATTCTTCTTCCAAAGCCAAAACTTCTGAATCTTTTGGTGCTTTTTCGACCTTTTCCGACTTAGGCGCATCAGCCGCTAATCTTTCTGTTTCACGAACACTCAAACCCTTCTTAACAATTTCTTTGGCTAATTTTTCTGGATTTTTGGCTGTCAACAAAGTTCTCGCATGACCTACGGTCATTTCCCGATTCGATAACATTTTTTTAATTGAATCCGGCAACTCCAATAAACGCATCATATTGGCCACATAGCTGCGACTTTTCCCAACAACGCGAGACAATTCTTCCTGAGTATAGGAAAATTCTTTCAACAATCTGACATAGGCTTCTGCTTCTTCTATCGCATTTAAATCTTCGCGTTGCAGATTTTCAATCAACGCCACTTCCAAAGCCGCTTTATCATCAAAAAGTTTTACAATAACAGGAACTTGCGTTAAACCAGCCTTTTTGGAGGCTCTATACCGCCGTTCGCCAGCAATAATTTCATAGCCATCCTTTTTATTCGGATTTGGACGAACCAATAATGGTTGTAAAACACCCTTTTCCCGAATCGATTCCACCAAATCATTTAAAGCGCTTTCATCAAAAACTCGGCGCGGCTGGAAAGGACTTGGCACCAAAGAATCAATCATAACCGTCACAATTTTATCCAAAATCTGCTCTGGTGATGTATTTGTATCAGGAGAAGCCAACAAGGCAATATCTTCTCCCATTAAAGTACTTAAACCTTTTCCTAAACCTAAATTTTTATCCATTTAATCCTCCTTTTTCTCTGGTTAAAACTTCTTTTGCTAATTTCACATAACTTTGAGCCCCTACGCTTTTAAAATCATAAAGCATCACAGGTTTTCCGTGTGAAGGCGCCTCTGGAATACGAACATTGCGCGGCACAATTGTTTCAAAAACCAAGGGACCAAAATAGGATCGTACATCCTGAACAACAGATTTTGATAGATTTGAACGGCCATCAAACATTGTTAAACAAATCCCTTTGATTTTTAAATTTGGATTGAAATTTTTTTTCACTTTTTCAATCGTTTTCAATAAATCTGCCACCCCTTCTAATGCTAGATATTCACATTGAATTGGAATAATCACATCTGTTGCAGCGACCAAAGCATTCATTGTGAGCATTCCAACCGCTGGCGGACAATCAAAGAAAATATAATCGAAATCATTTAATTCTTTTAAAGCATTTTTCAAAAAGAATTGACATTCGGAGACGCCGGCTAATTCCAAATCGACGCCCAATAACTCCTGACTTGAAGGAAGTATATATAAATAAGGAATCCCCGTTTCCAACAAACTTTCTCTAAGACCGTGTTTCCCCATTAAAACGCTATACGAACTCTTTCCGCCCATTTGGCGTTTTAACCCAAGGCTCGTTGTCGCGTTTCCTTGAGGATCCAAATCGATAATCAAAATCTTTTTGCGCAAAGCAGATAAGGCCGTTGCCAAATTAACAACTGTAGTTGTTTTACCTACACCGCCTTTTTGATTTGAAACAGCAAAAAGTGTTGGATTACTCATAATCTACCTCCTTTATTTTTAAAATAGTTCCCTCTGGGTTGATAATATTTTCTAATTTCTCAATTTCGCATCGATAATGGTTGCTTTGAATTTCATCATCAACCGATTTCCCTTTGGGTAAAATTAAAATTGTTTCACGTGAAACATTTTGTTTAACCAATGTCAAAAGTTCACTCAATGGCGCAAAAGCCCTTGCTGTTATGACATCTGGCTTACTTTTCAAATTTTCAATTCTATCTCTTTTAACCACAACATTTACCTTCAAAAGCCGTGTTGCCTCTTGTAAAAAAAGACTTTTTTTCAAATCAGATTCAACCAAAATTATCTCTTTTAAAGGCCCTTTTAATGCTTGATTTAAAATAGCAATAACCATCCCAGGAAAGCCTCCGCCGCTGCCAACATCCATCATTTTTTTGGCCGAATTTTCAATTAAAAAATAGAGTTGTGCCGAATCCAAAATATGCCTATCCCAGCCGTTTTCAATTGTTTTAGGAGAAATCAAATTAACGGACTTTTGCCATTTTAACAACAAATCCCAAAACTCTTTTAAAGCAGGAATTGCTTTGGAAATTTTCTGTTCAAGTTCATTTTTTGACTTAATCATATCATCCTTTTTGGTTGAATATTCTAAATTATATAGATAAAAAAATTTAATTCAAGAACTTTTTACAAAAAAAATTGTTTCACGTGAAACAATTTTTCAAAAAATCACTCAAAAATATATTATTTTTTACGCTTTTTCAGCAGGTTCTATTCCCCATAAATTATTTTTTATTTTCTGAACAAATTCGATATGTTTATTCATTTCTTCATCAGATATAGCAAACTCTCTTACTGGTAATGTTTCACGTGAAACAGTTGCTTTTTCATCTTTTTTTATTTGTTTTTCAATAGGTTGTCCAAATTTTAATTCCTTATCTAAAATCATTGCCAAGTAAACTTCGGCCAACAATTCGCTGTCCAATAAGGCGCCGTGAACAGTGCGTCGAGACGCATCTACACTAAATCGTTTACATAACTCATTTAAATTCACTCTGGCGCCTGGATATTTTTGCCGAGCCATAACCAATGTATCAAAGACGCGACTAAAATTCAGACAAGGTCTATTTGCTTTTTTCAGTTCAAAATTTAAAAACTTCATATCAAAGGGTGCGTTATGGATAATCAACATATCTTCGCCAACAAAATTCAAAAAATCGTCCGCAATTTCATCAAATTTAGGTTTGTCAGACAAAAATTCTTCCGTCAAACCGTGCACGGCTATCACCTCCTCGCTCATAGAGCGTTCAGGATTTATATATTGATGATAGGTTTTGCCGCTTGGAATATGGTTTATCAACTCTACACAACCGATCTCAACGATTCTGTCACCATTATCGGGATCTAAGCCCGTCGTTTCTGTATCCAGTACAATTTCTCTCATGCCCATATTATATCAAGGTTTTCATTTTTTTTCAAGGATAACTTTGTGCATTCTGTGGATAACATTTGGCTTTGTCTAATCTTTTTAGTTTTGTCATTTTTTTATCCTTTTTTATTCATAGTAAATCCACAAGGAAAAAATTCTTACTACGATTCGTTTTTTAGGCCTATTTTTTTATCTTAAAAAAGCATTTTTAACGATTCGTCATTTTTTGATTTTTTGCGTCAAGAAAAATTTTAAAAATTTATCCCCAAAATCCCCAGATTAATAATGATGATATTTATTTATTATATAATTAGTATGTTTTCGATTTGGGATAACTTTAATCCAATGTCAACCTTTGAAAAAACAAGTTTGAATAAACGATAAAAACGCATAAGATTTCCCATCTAGTTTTTGAATAGATTCGCAGCTCTTTTTTTTACGCTTCTCAGTAAAGAAATGAAACACAAATAGGATTTGGTACCCACCCAAAAAATCATGCATCTCTGGATCGTTTTTTTAGTTTTTATATCTTAAAAAAATAAAAAGCCGGCCTCAATATCGTATGAAAGCCGGCACCTTTTGTGTCATAAAATTTTTAAAGTTTTTTAGACATAACGAACATCTAAAACTTCATAGGCTTTTTCACCTTTTGGCGTATTTACCTCAACGATATCACCCATTTGTTTTCCAATCAATGCTTTAGCAAGAGGAGAAACAAAAGAAATCAATCCTTTTTCGAGGTTTGCTTCATATTGCCCCACGATTTGATAAGTAGATTTTACTTCTGTATCACAATCGGACACATCTACGGTTGCGCCAAATAAAATTTTGTCTCCAGATAATTCTGTTGTATCAACAACTTGTGCGCGAGAAAGGGCGCCTTCCAAATCTTGAATACGTCCTTCAATAAAACTTTGTTGTTCGCGTGCCGAATGATATTCTGCATTTTCGGATAAATCGCCACGACTGCGTGCTTCCTCAATGGCCGCAATAATATGAGGACGATCTTCGTATTTCAATTTTTTCAATTCTTCATTTAAGCTGGCATACCCAACTTTTGTCATTGGAACCTTATCTTCCATCTTTTTCTCCTTTCGTTCACGCTAAAAAAAGATACCGCGGTCAAAATCACCGCAGCCTTCTCTTACCTTGTAACCCTCATAGTATAGGTACTTTTTCAACAAAAGTCAAGACAAAAAACAGAATCCCTCTTCTTTTTGGTAATTACAAAGTTTATACATGTGAAAAATGAGGTAATTACAAAGTTTATACATTATCCCATAAATCGGGTTGATTTTTGGAAAGTGATTCTTTTTGTTTTTTATTATTTTTCAAAGGGATAACTTCAATATTTGTATCTGAAAAACAAATCTTTAGTTTGGGGTAATTTTGTGCTTCTTGAGCGGTTGTAATTACCTTTGAACCGTTGGCAACGAGGGCAAAACCTCTTTTTAAAATGGCTTGATAGGAGTAAGATTCCAACAATCGAGAAGTGTTTTTAACTTTTTCTGAAAGATGGGTCCAGTAATTTTTGAGTGCCAGATCCAATCTTTCTGTTTTATCGTCAACTTTTTGAATAAATGATTGAATTATTTCATTTAAATTTGGAAAACGCCCGGTTAATGTTTGAATTTTTAAACGAGATTCGATGAGTGTTTGATTCAGGGCGTTTTTTAAATTATTTTCTTTTGTATTCAATATGTTATAAATTTCCAATCGAACGGGAACTGCTTTCTCTGCCGCACCTGTCGGGGTGGGAGCCCGTAAATCGGACACGAAATCAATCAGAGTTGTGTCTGTTTCATGACCGACAGCAGAGATGATTGGAATTTTGGAATCATAGACTGCACGAACCACGCACTCTTCATTGAATCCCCATAAATCTTCTAAGGATCCACCGCCCCTTGCAACGATCAACACATTCGGTTTTGGAATTTGTCCTTTTTCTGGTAAAGCGTTAAAACCTCGGATGGCAGCAGCGACTTGTTCGGCGCATTCTTCACCCTGTACAGCAACGGGCCACACAATAATATGTCGAGGAAAGCGGTCGGAAACGCGATGAATAATATCGCGAATAACGGCGCCAGTTGGGCTTGTCACAACACCAATAACATCTGGTAAAAAGGGAATAGGCTTTTTGTGTGCTGGATCAAATAATCCTTCTTTTTCTAATTTTTCTTTGCGATCCTTTAAAAGTTTAAGTAGTGCCCCTACTCCGGCAGGTTCTGCCGATTCTACAATCATTTGATAGTTAGATCGACCCGGGTAAGTGGATAATTTTCCGGTGCAAATAATTTCCAAACCTTCTTGAATATGGGCGGCACATTGGCGGCTTGATCCTTTCCAACAAATAGCGGACAGGACAGAATCTTTGTCTTTCAATGAAAAATAAATATGACCCGATGTAGCGCGTTTAACATCAGATACTTCGCCACGCACTTTGATATGGTTAAAGATCTGTTCTACGCAACTTTTTAAAGAAAGCGACAATTCGGTGACGGACAAAATGGGTTGTTCTGTCATTGGCGTTTCCTTTTAAAAAATTGAGTCATTAAGGCGCCACATTCCAAATTTTTCCATTTTTCTATTTTTAATTTGTGATGTGTTTGCGAGTGAGAAAAAACTTTTGCCCCCTGCTCCACAGCACCAGTTTTGGGGTCGGAAGCACCGTAATAAAGGCCATCTAACCGAGCCCATGCAATTGCTCCAGCACACATCACACAAGGTTCTAGTGTGACAAAGATGGAATAGCCACCCAAAAACTTATCGTCTATCTTTTTAAATGCTTTTTCAATGACTTGTATCTCGGCATGTTTTAAAGGATTTTTTTGTTTTTCCACCAAGTTATGGGCTTTTGCAATAATTTCCCCCGTTTTGGTATTAAAAACAACAGCGCCGACAGGCACTTCATCCAGATCAAAGGCTTTGTGTGCTTCGGTTAAAGCAGTGATAATAATCTTTTTTCTTTCCTTTTCTTCCATAAGGGTATAGTATCATAAATATGGCAGAAAAGAAAGAACGAATTGCAAAAAAAATGGCCGAAGCGGGTTTGTGTTCCAGACGAGACGCAGAGCGTTGGATTGCGGCTGGTCGTGTTCGGGTGAACGGTAAAGTGTTGGAGACACCTGCTTGTATTATTGGCGATGATGATGAAGTGTTAGTTGATGATAAGCCTCTTAAAACAAAAGAAAAAACGCGAGTTTGGCTTTATCATAAACCAGTTGGTTTGGTGACAACGCATCACGATCCTCAGGGGCGGCCAACCGTTTTTGAAAAGTTGCCCAAGTCATTGCCTCGAGTGATATCTGTCGGGCGATTAGATTTAAATTCTGAAGGGCTTTTGTTATTGACAAATGATGGGGAATGGGCTCGGAAGATGGAACTCCCCTCCTCTCATTTAGAAAGAACTTACCGTGTAAAAGTACATGGAAATTTAACCGGAGAAGTCTTGTCTCGATTGTCTAAGGGGGTGAAAATCGATGGAATTCAATATGCCGCGGCAAAAGTGGCGGTAGAAAAGAAACAGGGGACAAATACTTGGATCCAAATGACACTAACAGAAGGGAAAAATCGGGAAATTCGTCGCTTGATGGCCTTTTTTGGATTGGAAGTGGCTAAATTAGTGCGGATTTCATACGGTCCCTATGAATTAGATGATTTAAAAAGCGGGGAAGTAAAGGAGGTGTCATGCGTATTATTTCAGGCATAGCCAGGGGAAAAAAACTTTTTTCACCTACTACGGAGGCAACTCAACCAACAATGGATAGAGCAAAAGAGACTCTTTTTAATATGTTGGAATCTTGGCGCTTGAAGGAAGGAAAAGGATGGGGACAATTAAGTTTTTTGGATGTTTTTTCTGGTTCTGGCGCTATCGGAATTGAGGCATGGTCGCGCGGTGTTAAGTCATTGTATTTTATGGAAAATGATGCGGAATCATTAAAAGTTTTAAACCAAAATTTAGCCCTCGTAAAATTACCAAAAGTTGGATCGGTGGATGCTTTGAAGCCATCCCCTGCTCCGCGAGCCATGAGTATCGTGTTTATGGATGCACCTTATGGCAAAGGATTGTGGGCGGCGGCCCTTCCTGAGTTGATTAAAGCTGGGTGGATTGACAAAGAGACATTGATTGTGGTAGAAACAGATAAGAAGGCCCCTGAAATTGTTCCAGATGGGTTTATAGAAATAAAAGAACGGGCCGCGGGAAGAAACCTATTTTTATTTATAAAACAAGGAGTTAGAGATGAAACAGGACTTTAAAAAAATGGCGACAGCCGCCCGTGTTTTGGCGGCAGACATGGTAGAGCAAGCAAATTCTGGGCATCCTGGGGCTCCTTTGGGAATGGCTGATGTTGCAACTGTTTTGTACGCCAAGTTTTTAAGGTTTAATCCAAATTGTTCTCATTGGTTTAATCGGGATCGTATTGTTTTTTCAAACGGACATGCGTCAGCGTTGGTGTATGCCTTATTACATTTAACAGGTTATCCCAAAATGACGATGGATGAGTTAAAACGCTTTCGTCAGTCTGGTTCCTTGACGCCGGGTCACCCAGAAATAACGACAGACGGTGTAGATTTTTCCACTGGTCCATTGGGGCAGGGGTTGGCTGGAGCAGTAGGGATGGCTGTGGCCGAACGGATGCTTAATGCCGAATTCGGCGATGCTTTGGTTAATCATAAGACTTATTGTTTTGTCGGGGATGGATGTTTGATGGAAGGAATTTCCGAAGAAGCGATCAGTTTAGCCGGTACTTTGAATTTAAAAAATTTAATAGTCCTTTGGGATGATAATACGATTACGATTGATGGTCATACCGAAATTGCAACTCGAACAGATATGAAAAAACGGTTCGAAGCCAGTGGTTGGCAAGTATTAAAATGTGATGGACATAAATATCATTCTATTGAAAAAGCACTCGCAAAGGCTCAAAAAGCTAAACAACCAACTTTGATTGATTGTAAAACCATTATCGGATATGGAGCAGGGGATTGGGCCAACACATCCAAAGTTCATGGAACGCCGTTGGGAAGTATGATGAGTATTTTTAAAACGAATATGAAATGGACTGAACAACCCTTTGAAATTCCAAAGGAAATTTGTGATATGTGGCGGTCTTGTTCTGTCAGGGGGAAGAAAGCACATACGGAGTGGTTAAAGCGTGCGCGTCAGAATACACCCTTCATGCAACGGATTAGGGGAGAAGTTCCAGAAGGATTAGATAAGGTCTTTGGCGAGTTAAAAAAGAAATTTTTAAAGGAACGCCCCGAAATGGCGACTCGTAAAATCGGACAAGTCGTTTTGCAGGCAATGTTGGAAAAAATGCCTGCATTGATAGGTGGTTCTGCCGATCTGGGGGCAAGTAATTTAACGAAAACAGTGGCATCTCATCCTATTTCGGCGAAAAATTATCGAGGTAACTATATTAACTTTGGTATTCGGGAGCATGCGATGGGAGCAATGATAAATGGAATTTCTGCACATGGTGGTTTTTTGCCATATGCCAGTACATTTTTTGTGTTTTCAGATTATATGCGGCCAGCGATGCGGATGGCCGCTTTAATGAACTTAAAAGAGTTATTTATTTTTACACACGATTCTATCGGTGTTGGAGAAGACGGTCCAACGCATCAGCCTGTAGAACATTTGGCTTCTTTAAGGGCTATGCCGAACATGCGTGTATTCAGACCGGCTGGATCCGTTGAAACAGTAGAAAGTTATGAAACCGCATTAAAATTAAACGGTCCATCTTGTATCGTTTTATCGCGCCAAAATTTACCAACTGTACGTCGTGAAGCAAGTGCAAATTTGGTACAAAAGGGGGCCTATATTGTTCGTTCTCCGCTCAAAAAACGACAATTAACTTTTGTGGCCAGTGGATCCGAAGTGGCTTTAGCTTTACAGGCTTTTGCAACATTGGTAGAAGAGGGGGCTGATATCGCAGTCGTCTCTGTTCCATGTTTTGATTTGTTCTTAAAACAATCTGAAAAAGAGCAACAGGAAATTTTGGGAACGGCCCCTCGCTTGTTTATTGAGGCGGCCAGTTCTTTATCATGGTATCCATTTAAACGGGAACAAGATAAAATTTTAGGCCTCGATTCGTTTGGGGAAAGTGCTCCGGCGAAAGAGGTTTTTGCCACTTTTGGATTTACAAAAGAAAATGTGTTAAAAATCGCTCGTCAAATGATGCGCAAGTAAATTTAAAATAGTTCTTTTTGTCCCGGCCAAAAGAGGCTTTTTTATTGACTCTTGATATTTGATGTGATAAAATTGTATCATTGAGAAGTGTCGGTCTTTTATTGAAAGGATTAAATATGTTGTTGTGGCGTGCAGAACATAATGAAGAAATGGCCTTACAAAAGTATTTATTAGATCCGGATGCATATCCAAATGAGGAGTTGCGTTCATTATTATCAGATGGATGTTACAGTGATTTATGGATACAGGGCCCAGCCTATAAGCACAGTAAAGACATTTTTGAAGAGATTGTTGGAACTGAAAAAGTTGTGGTTCAAAAGAAAGGTCTGTTTGGTATAAAAAGAAGTGTAACGGAAAAAAGGGGTATTCCTGCTTTTTCTGTAGGAGGAATTCCAAAAATTAGGACAAGGGCAGGGTTAAGAAAATTAGCCGATGCCTATGTGCGAGCACGATTAGAAACCTTGATGTTTGAGAAATTTAGGGAAGTTGATAGATTTGGCATATTTAGTCCTGAGTTTGTTGAATTTATAAAAAAGACAAAGCATAATCCTGTATCTAAAATTTGGAAATGTGTTGTAGATTCTTGTTCTCAAGAGCCGGAATTGCCGGCGGGATCTAAAAAGTATCAGTTAGATTCTGACAGCCCACTCCTTGGTAAAATGAGAGAAGAGTTGTTTCCTGCCACCAAAGATTCTGCGGGTGATTTTTCAGATGCTATTTCGTATTCATATTCATGTTTAAGACTACTTGTTAGAGAATGTTCCGCCTCAGAAAGAGAGGCAATGTTAAAAATCATGGAAAAGTTGTATGCTCTTGGACCAAAAGAAGTTAAACTCAGAGAATATATTGCGCTTGTGACTGGGTGTTTTGCGGAAGCATCTGAGAAAGAGGCTCGTCAAGAAATGAAAAAAGAAACCAGAGGTTTGCGAAAAGGATTAAAGGCAGAAGGGGTTGAAGTGCCTGTTTCTGATTCTCCTCGATCTCGAAAGCCAACTGGTCGATCGGACGATTCCTCGATTGCTGCGGCTGCTGCGTCGGCGCGAAGGCAAAAAACAGGTGGATAAAATTTCCCCCCTTTTTTTGAGAGGTGATTTTTTTGTTGACTCATATAATTTTGTGTGCTAATGTCAAGGTATGGAAAGGGGAAAACAGGTCCGCCGGCGGCGTGGTTTGTTTGGCTTTTCATGATGGTGTGTTTAAAGATATCATCTTATTTTAATTAAAAAAAGGAGAATAACATGTTAAAAAAAATGACAATGGCTTTGTTGATGACAACAGCGATTTTAGCAGGAAGTATGTCTGTATCTGCGAAAGAAACTGTGGATCAAAATATGATCAACCAAGCAAAAAAAATTCGTGAACAAATTGCTACAATAAATAAAGATATTGACGCGAAAAAAACAAAAGTTACCAGTTTGGATAAAGAAATGACAACTTTGAAAAAAGAAATTTCAACAGCAGAAAGCAAACTGGCAACAGAATTAAAACCAAAGAAAGCAAAAGTAACATCTTTGAGTAAAGAAATTGCAACTTTAAAATCAGATGTGACGGCCCAACAGAAAAAGGTAAATAGTTTGCTTGTAAAAGCGGCCGATTTGGAAACAAACGCACATAAAATGGGCAAACAATGCCAACAAGGATCACATAAGAGCATTGATACCATTAAAAAGGCTTACAAAAACTGCGGTAATTGTAAGACTGTGGATATCAAAGATGGCGAATGCGCTCGTGTGAAAGGTGCTCATAAGCACTACTATTGTTTCTGCGATTGCTAATTTCGCGAATGGATTTCCCCCGCCTGATTTGAGCGGGGGATTTTTTTAATCAAGTAAGGTGTTGACTTTTAAATAAAACCTTTATAGGATAAAAATATGTTCAACATAATGAAAGGAATTTAAAATGAAAAAAAGATATGTTATTGCTTCTTTGCTAGTGGGAATGGCCTTGTCTACAAGTGCTGTTGCCAAATTTGTGTTTGATTGTACAAACAAAGACGGATCTTATGGCTATATGTATGACAATAATTGCCATGCCTGTCCGAAAGGGCAAGAATTAGGAAAAGATGGTAAATGTTATGATACAACAAAAAAGTGTACATCAAATCAATATATTGTAAATGGTACTTGTATGCCCTGTCCGCCTAAAGGGACTTGTGATGGCACAAATGTGAAATGCCCATACGGTTATATTAAAAGTAATGGTGCTGTTTCCTGTAATACGGCTCCTGGTGTTAACCCATCCTGTTCGCCGGGTTCTGTGTTTCAGGGACCTTCAACAGGAGAAGGCAAATGTGTAGCAGTTACAGATTCTATGTGCGGAAATGGAAAGATTGCATCAACGGATTCCACGGGTAGATTAGTATGTACGGATAAAAAGTGTACAGTTAAACAATATTTAGCCGGAACACTTTGTAGAGCTTGTCCTGCCAATGCAACATGTGATGGGGTAAATGCAAAATGTAATAGTGGATATCAAGAGATAACAAAAAATCCACATACAGTCATATGTGCGGCTGTCGGCCAAGTATGTACAACAAAACAATACCGCGTGGATAAAACATGTGTGGCTTGTCCAAAGTTGGGTACATGTGACGGAGACAATGTGAAATGTCCTTATGGATATACGAAAGATAAAAAAGGATATGTGACATGTAATCCGGCTCCGACTTGTAAGAGCAATCAATATATTGTGAATAATAAGTGTATGACATGCCCAGCCAATGCGACATGTAATGGTAAAACAGCAACATGTAAAAAAGGCATGGTTACAACGAATCAAAATGGAAAAATAACATGTAAAGCAAAACAATGCAAGCAAGGTTCTCACGAGAGTATTAGTTGGATTAGAAAACGTTATCCGAACTGCAAAAATTGTAAAGCGGAAACAGTTAATGCATGTTCCAAGAATAAAAAGCCCCATAAGCACTATTCCTGTGAATGTGATTGCTGAGTATGAGTGGGCAAGGATAAGAATATGTTGAAAAAAATGATGAAATCTTTGTTTGTTGTGACGGTTGTCACTATGGTGAGCAGTGTTTGTATGGCTCAGGTGACGGTAGATGAAGCCGCAATAGAGCGAGCGAAAAATATTCGTGAAAGAATTGCTACATTACAGGCAGAAATCGCGTCAAATAAATCAAATCCTGCAAACAAAGCCAAGAAACAACAAATAGATAAATTGTTGGTTGAGGCGGCTGATTTGGAAACGAGAGCCCATAAAATGGGGGATCAATGTCAGCAAGGTTCGCATCAGAGCATTAGTTATATCAAACAACATTATAGCAATTGTCAGAACTGTCGGGAAGAATCTTTTCCAAAAGGTTGTCCCAGAAAGAAGGGTGCTCACAAGCATTATTATTGCTACTGTGATTGCTAAAATCGCCCAAGCTATCCCCTCTTCAAAAAAAGAGGGGATTTTTGTTGACTTTAAAAAATATAACTGTTAAGATTTTAAAGTACAGAAGTTATCTGTTGTAGAGTTATATAAAAAAGGAGAAAAATATGACAGTAAAAATGATAGATTTTGACCGCGGAGGAGAAGGGTACGCTGGAAGTGCTTCCTATGTTGTTAAGGATGGAGGTAAGAGTTTTATAGTAGATCGGAGTTGGAATTCGAAAACTGGCAAAGTAGCGATTGAAGTTATTGAAGGAAACGGATGTCGTTTGATTCATTACATGGGTAATGAAGATGGTAGCGGATCCTCTATTAGTTTGGTGAGTGGTCTTAGTACGTCAGCCGCGCGAAACGTGGAATGGTATGATGATATGGTTGTAAGAGGCAGTGTTTGTGATGCCGCAAGAAAAGATGTTATTATTCCGCCGGTGTTGGCCCAATTTGAATACGGAACCAAAGGATTGTGGTATTATGGGAATTCCGAAACGGGTGACAAATACAGTTCTTCACCTAGTTCAGAGTCAAACATGACAGAAGAGCAAGCAAATAAAGAAATTGCAAAAATTGTTAAAGCCGTTCAAGCGGATAAAAAAATGCTCCTTGCTATAGCAGAAAAGGTGCCACCAGTAGAACGTGGCCTTAAAGGTGCTTTGCTTAATCCTGTGCGTGCGGCCGTTAATGCGGCAAAATTAAAAAAACAACACGGTGGTTAGTTAAAATTTCCCCTCTTTCCTAAGAGGGGATTTTTTTGTTAATAGATCAGGGATGATATGAAAATATCCTTGATTTTTGTCTGACTCTTTTGTAAAATAAAACCACCATTAAAAAAAAAGAGAAAGGATGAAAAATGGCATTAGTTTCTTTAAGACAATTATTAGATGATGCTGCGGAACATTCCTATGGTATCCCAGCGTTTAATGTGAACAATATGGAACAAGTTTTGGCTATTTTGGCCGCTGCTAACGAAGTAAATGCGCCGGTGATTATTCAGATGAGTAAGGGTGCGCGTCAATATGCTAATGATGCTGTGTTAAAACATTTGATGATGGCGGGTGTAGAAATGTATCCGCATTTGCCGATTTGCGTACATCAAGATCATGGTTCAAGTCCTGAGGTGTGTTATTCTGCTATGGCTTCTGGTTTTACATCTGTGATGATGGATGGTTCTTTGGATCCAGAGGGCAAGCCAGCCACATATGAATACAATGCTCAAGTAACAGGAGAGGTATCTCAAAAAGCTCATGCTAATGGTGTGTCTGTTGAAGGCGAGCTCGGCTGTATTGGTTCTTTGGAATCCGGAAAGGGTGAAAAAGAAGATGGGCACGGCTTTGAAGGTGCAATTGATAAGTCCAAATTGTTAACAGATCCAGATCAAGCGGTTGATTTTGTACGTCAAACAAAAGTGGATGCTTTGGCTGTTGCTATCGGTACATCCCATGGTGCTTACAAGTTTACACGTAAACCAGACGGCGCGATTTTGTCTATTGACACAGTGAAGAAAATTCACGAAAAATTACCATACACCCACTTGGTGATGCATGGCTCTTCTTCTGTTCCACAAGATTTACAAGACATTATTAATGCTCATGGCGGACAAATGCCTCAAACATACGGCGTTCCTGTGGAAGAAATTCAAGAAGCCATCAAACATGGTGTGCGTAAAGTTAATGTAGATACTGACTTGCGTATGGCTATGACAGGTGCTATTCGAACGGTGTTTACAGAAAAGCCAGCCGAATTCGATCCGCGTAAATATTTAAAGCCAGCGATGGCCGCAATGACGAAAGTTTGCAAAGAACGTTATGAACAATTTGGCGCAGCTGGACAGGCATCCCATATTTCCCCAATTTCTTTGGAAGATATGGCAAAACGCTATGCTGCGGGTGAATTAGATCCAAAGATTGTGGGGTAAGATGGTTCAAGTCGCTGCCAGCATTTTATCGGCGGATTTTGCCAAATTAGGAGCCGAGGTGAAAGCCTTGGACAAGGCTGGAGCGGATTGGATTCATATAGATGTAATGGACGGATGTTTTGTGCCGAATTTGACCATAGGGCCTATGGTGGTACAAAATGTTCGTCCGTTCACAAAAAAGATATTTGATGTGCATTTGATGGTAAAAAAGCCAAGCGTGCTGATTCCTGCATTTGCTGATGCTGGGGCGGATATTATTACTGTTCATCTGGAATGTGGTGAAAAGGTTGAAGACTTGATTGCACTTATCAAAAAATTCCATAAAAAAGTAGGTCTTTCTATCAAGCCAAAGACAAAAGTGGCAGATGTTATTCCTTTTTTGCCTATGGTGGACATGGTTCTGGTAATGAGTGTGGAACCTGGGTTTGGTGGCCAAGCATTTATGCCTCAGGCTATTAAAAAAATTGCTGAATTAAGGGATTTGGTTGGCCGCAAAAAAGTGTTGATAGAAGTAGACGGTGGCATCAACGATGTGACGGCTCCTGCCTGTCGGGTGGCCGGTGTTGATGTGTTGGTTGCTGGTAATTATATTTTTAAAAATAAATCAAAATCTGGTGCAATTAAAAAACTGAAAGGAATGTCATGACAAAGGTATTGATTGTTGAAGATGAGGCCGGGTTGGTGACTCTCCTGAAATATAATTTAGAAAAACATGGTTTTGAAACTGTGGAAGCAATGGATGGTAAAGTTGTTATGCAAACGGTGCTATCTGAGAGGCCAGATTTGATTTTAATGGATTGGATGTTACCAAATGTATCTGGCGTAGATTTATGTCGCGAAATTCGTCAACATCCAGAGGTAAAGTTAACGCCGATTATTATGGTGACGGCTCGTGCTGAAGAGGCAGACAAAGTGAGAGGGCTTTCCTATGGTGCAGATGATTATATGACAAAACCGTTTTCTGTGCCGGAATTGATTGCTCGAATCCAAGCGCTGCTTCGGCGTGCTGTTGTGAAAGCGCCGGCAAAAGTCTTAAAAGCGGGTATTTTAACATTGGATTTTGATAAAAAATTAGTTTTAAAAAAGGGTGAGCCAATGCATATGGGGCCGACTGAATTTCGTTTGTTGGCAATCTTGATGGAAAAACCCGAGCATGTTTTTTCGCGGGAAGAATTGCTGAAATTGGTTTGGGGAGACAGTGTTTTTGTGGAAGCGCGAACTGTGGATGTTCATATTCGTCGCTTGCGGGCTAATTTAAAAGATGATAAAGCAGAATTGATTCGAACAGTTCGTTCGTCAGGTTATGCTGTGAAAGTTTAAAAAAATGGATAGACCTCAGATTAATTCAACGCGAAAAAGATTTAGTGAAAAACGCAGTAGTGGCCAGGTTGTCGCCGAGTTGTTGACAAAAGGTAAGGGCGCTAAAAAAATGCATTTTTTAAATTTTAAGTCTAGCCGCACAATAAATCCTTTCCGTTTTAAGCGTCAAGCGCGCCATTTCGTTAGAGATTTAGCTGCAAAGGGTGCATTTAACGGAGAATTTTCTCCAGAAGAGTTAGCGTTGGCAACTAAGTCTGGTAAACTTCCAGATTCATATGTTGTTGATTATAAAATTCCGCTGGAATTAGGTGGATTAAATTGTCCAGACAATATGTATGTTGTGGATTGTCAGGTTCTTGATTTAATGGCTGTTCTTTATTGGCATCAAATTCGGATTTTAGCTAATGCATTTAAACATACAAATAAAACGAACGGATCAGCGCGAATGGGGATCCTTTGTAGTCCGATTCCATCGTTTTTTGACCAAAAAGCGTTTCTGAATTTTATATTGCCGGACGATTTGATTGCAGTAAAGAGTTGTTTGCAAGCGACACAAAAAAGAAAGAAAAAAGCCGAGAGTGAGGTGGTTGCTAGCGAACATAGTAACGGGGTCGTTTTAAACATGGAGAATCCACCCGCATTGCCGCCGCATATGGAAATGGCATTGGTTCAGGTTCAGCCGATTCCTCAAGAAGAAAGAGATCGGATCGCTTTGGAGTATGAAGATCGGCGAAACGATATCGTGATTGCTTCGTTAAAACGGGGTGATTTTAAAAAGTTATCAAGGCAAGAATTGCGCCAAATCGAACAAATTGGTCGTGTTCCTGCACATCTGTCATGTCATCATATTTTACCTCGGGAATTAGGAGGCAGTAATGAGATGCAAAATATTTGTTGGTTGCCAACGAAAGCACACGAAATGTTGCATCAAAAGTTTTTGACACCCCTCACGAATCATTTATATAAGATAATAGAGCAACAGGGGCTTGAAAAGTCGGTATTTTTGGAGATGCCAGTTCCGGAAGGCGCTAAAATTTCTAAATTTTTTATAAAAGATGGTGTTTTGAAACGGATAAGTCCAAAGTTCAGGCGAAAAATACAGCCTTCCAAATTAAAAGATTAAGCCGAAAATTTTAAAGAGAGCCCTTTTCTTGATAAATGTTGTTAGGGCTGATAAAATTTGACAAAAACATAGTTTTGTGGTATAATAATCGTGTTTTTACAAAAGGAGTTTAAAATGGAAGATTGTGCAGGAGCTTTAATGTGTTTGATGTTGTTATGGTCTATAGGAGCATGTGCATACTCCTATGATAAGGAGAGAGAATCACGTGCCAGAGAGGCTGTGGTAAAACAAAGAATCGAACAGTATGTTCCCCAAAATAATCCGGCGTCTGTGGAATCTACAAATGAGGTTCCTAATGCGGTAATTTTTAAAACCGGAAATGTACGATAAAGATCGCCATTAGCTCTGTGGAATTCAACAGAATTTTCAAAAAAGCCTTGACTTCTACGGGTTCTTTTGCTAAAATGTCTGGTGACCATTTGGAGCGTTGGCAGAGTGGTAATGCAGCGGATTGCTAATCCGTCATCCTGTTAAAGGGATGCAGAGGTTCAAATCCTCTACGCTCCGCCAGATTTGGAATGACTTGCTGTAAAGTCGAAATTTTTATCAGGATTGAAAACAAAATGGCAAAATATACATTCGCTACTTTAGAGAAGATGTTTGAAAAAGGAATGGTTCAACCATGTATTTCTACAGATGATGCGCGTATTCTTATTCCAACGGCTTGCAAGGAGCCGGTAAGGTTCACAAATCCAGACGATTTGGGTGATGAAAGATTGAAGCGTTGGTTGGCGGGTGAGCGTGGTCCAGAGTTTGAAAACCAGGTTCTTCAGCCCGGCGAATGTCTTGTTTTGTACAATAAAGGTGGGGCTAATATAAGTCGAGTTTTAGAGCAATATCCCGACTGGCATAAGTCAGTTCAAGGTATTCAAGAGATGGTTGCTAGATTATATCCTTTGGTGGATAAAGGTGCGAATTTACACCAGCCGGCTATTTGGAACTCGCATTTTGGTTGGACACAGGAAAGTAATGCCTTGACGGCATCGGGTGAAAAAGTAACACGAGAGATTTGGGAAAAAAGTGAAGGACGCGTTTTAGAAATCGTTAAAAAGCCGGCTCCTCAATGGTTTATTTCTATTCGGCCAGGAGACGCATTGGTTATTCCTCCACAGAAAGAGGGTGATAAACCAGTGGAACGAACAGCGGGTGCTTTTTCGGCAATCCTTGTTCGGCATGGTAAGGATGATTGGGCGATTGTTCAACTTGGGGCGAAAGGTTATGCGCCAATCGTACAAGAGGAAGTCGTAGCACAGTTAACAACAGGTATGGTGGCCAAAATAAAACAAGCAGGACGCGGTTAAGAGTTTTTATAAAGAGCCAGAACCCGACTCTTTTTTCTTTTTACAATTATTGTGGAATTACCTAAAAAAACGCAAAGTTATGGAATTTGATCAATGTATGGCTTGATATCAAATTTTTCGATTTTATCACGCCAAGCTTTGAGTTTTTGTTGGTAATTTTTTGCATTTATAAAGTGTGTTTGATTCTTGATAGCATCAATTTGTAAAGAGTTGATAGATTGATGATAGTGTGTTAAATCTTTATAGAAGGAAATATCTGTTGGATATTTTTCATCATAGAACCAATAAATTTTGACATTTGGATATTTATCAAGTTGCTGAATAGCATATTCATACCCATCGAATATTTTGGGCAGATCGACCGCTGTCTTCCACCATAAAATGCTGTAAGGTGGAATAGGCATATCAAATTGGATATTCGGATTGTTTG
>Ga0310786_10004248_pt1 | contig 20059 bp, 17 predicted proteins | sample AusTroGonzalo_MG_FD_203881 | JGI IMG/M metagenome (GOLD analysis project Ga0310786, IMG submission 203881) | Bovine rumen microbial communities from tropical cattle in Woodstock, Queensland, Australia - Gonzalo_03 (v2) (version 2) | ecosystem: Host-associated > Mammals > Digestive system >... | reverse complement strand
TCTTCTTCCTTTTCCTTGGCGGATTCCTCCTGCTCAGCCTTCTCTTCTTCCTTCTCCTTGGCAGATTCCTCCTGCTCAGCCTTCTCTTCTTCCTTCTCCTTGGCGGATTCCTCCTGCTCAGCCTTCTCTTCCAATTTCTCTTCAGAAGGCTTCTCCGATACAGCCGTTTCATCGAACGTCAGTGTAACGGTATTCTCTATAGGCGTTTCAGATAATGCCTTCTCCTCTTCGGGAGATTCCTTTACCGGGCTCATCGTAACTTGAGGTGCCGCCAAACCTTCTCCCGTTGCAACCGATATCGTTTCCTTATGAAGGTTTTCTCCAACAACACCATCTGAAAATAAAGCGGCTCGTGCTAAAGCATCCATCTCGTCCGTAGGGGCGTTTGCAAACATCTCCTTGGCGGTCATTTCTGTTACCGGCGCTGTTTTCACTTGTTCATTTAAGGTTGTCTCATTCAGCGCGGCCTCCTTCAGCACGGCTTCGCTGACATGCATCTCAACCGGAGCCGAATCTGCAATCCGTGCTTCTGCAAGCTTATCGTCCGGGGTCACCTCATTTATGATCATCTGATCCTCCTTCGGCATTCCTGCCTCACCAACATACATACAATACCTGTCCCAATGTTCTCCGTGAAACTCAAAAGCATCCTTTTCAATTCTGCCGATTTCAAACCCGGCTTGCCGATACATCTGCAATGCCTGTTCATTATCAGCAAACACATCAAGCCGTATTGTATCTACATTAGTGATTTCCCTTGCATATTTCAGGATCAGCCGAAGCATCTCCGTTCCAATCTCGCGCCCACGCTTATCCGGATCGATGATCAGATACCTCAGATAACCGACGTTTGTCTTAATATCCACATAATAACAAAAAAAGCCAATTAATTCGCCGCCGTCTTCCATTGCAATATAAGCGCTGTCATCATTTTGTAAGGCATTTTGCTCTAACACTTTTTGAAGCTGTTCCCGTGTAATAGGATAGGAAATCTGTCCGGCACACCACATTGCATGCTCTCTCTCATTATCCGTCCAGCCTTTCAGTTTCTCAAAATCTTTCAATTCAATAAATGGTCTGATTCGCATTTGTCAATTCCTTTCCTTTCGGGATTCTTCCTATCATTATAAAGCAAAACAGTGAAGTTTCAAACAAAAACTTCACTGGCGCTTTGCTGAATCATTAGTATTTTACGATCTCCATATTCATGGTCACATTAGGCGCTGTTGACGGCGTCTTTGAAACTACAAAATACATATCATCCACATACTCCTCAACAACGATCACATGCGTATGTGCTGATTCAAGTGTAAGTTGTATCGGGCTGCCCTTTTGTTTTCCGTTCACATACATCGTCAGTTCAACGGGATAAGTGCTGGAAGAATATTTATTCCCCCTATAATCCACATCCGGTATCGTCAATTCCACGTACTTAACAAAACCATAAGGATTGGGTACTTGAATTTTCCTGTTGGCATCCAATGTAATATAGGTATAGTTCGTAAGATCAACGTATTGCTTACATTCTTTTAGTCCTGCAACCGTATGCAGATAGCCACCGTTTGTCAAATAAAAATCATACTCATCATCCACCGTAATACGCATGTTATTTCTGGCATTTCCACCCGTACTACTAGTTACGGTGGAACCTTGAATGATATTATCTACCTTGTAATCCATACAATTGACAAACCGGATCTGTGGTCTGATCGTTTTATCTCCGGTAAAATCACCTTTCAACCGAACATTTGCACACTCGTAACAATCTTCAAACAAAATGTTGACCGGGTTGTCAATGAGCAAAAAGTTCGGAGAATTATTGCTCTCTGTCCCAAGATTGCATGAATGGAATGATGCTCTGATCAGGCTTTGTGTATTTGATTCTCGTTGAAGAAGTGTGCTCGTACCCCTTATTTCAAACCGGCTTCCCATACACAGAACATGGGGAGAGTTTGAATTCCCGGCGGTATTGGCCTTAGGTGCAAAATGGAATACGGTTCCGCTACCAGATTCATTACTTGGAATAATAGAACCGCCAAGCAGTGTGACATGCGCTCCCGTTGCATAGTAAAATGCATCTCCGGCAAAAGACTCTATATCCGTATAGCTAAAACGCCAATCAACACTCTGCTGATCATTCAAAACAAATAACTTGCATCGAGTATCCGACGTTCCGCAACCAGAAATCTTACAACTGTTGAAAGTGATCTCCGAAATATTTACCGTCGACTCAATTGTATTAAGTATTGTTTTGAAGCTACTAAATGAACAGGACATAAATTGCAATCTCTGAACGCCGAAACTGTTATCTTTCAGATTCATAAAAGTGTTCGTCTTATTCCCTTCGAATGCAATATCGCGGAATGTTGAAAATCCGAAGATCATTTGATTGTCAAACAAAACATCCCCCGTAAACCGGATCGTCGTACATTCTCTGCCGGCTCCGAACACATTAAACATTGCTGCCGGCACGCCAAGACTGCTGTCAACGATAGGACCATCTATAATATACGTTCCGCTCGGAATAAAGATCCCATAAGTATGTACCCAGTTACTGCCCGGGCTTTTGTTATATTTACCATTACCCGAATATGCCGCCTTGAAAAGGCTTCGAAATGCAGCCGTATCAGGATTATCATCATTTGCTACAGCACCGAAATCCTGAGGCGTATAATATCCATATACCTTGTCACCGGCAGCCCCCAAAAGATCGATATCTTCCGAACTGACAATTTCCGGCATTGAACTTTCCTCTTCAATAGCAACAGGTGTTTGATCCGAAGTCTTATCTGCAAATGTAGCAAACAGATCAGATGCTTGATTTGCAACCAATAACACACCGGATGCAACAAACGACAAAAAAGCCATGGCAATCTTATTACGATACATAATACCCCTCCTTAAATAATAAGACCATTCAACGTTTTCCACTTCTTAACTATAAATGATCACATGCACGAAAAGTATTCATTTTGCCATTTGCGTTGCTAAAATATGTTATATGCTAAAGTTTAAATACATTTTCATCCCAATATGATCTATACATTTTCTACTAATACGTGTCCCTTTTATATTATCATGATAGATCTTTCATGTCAATGTTTGTAGAAAAAGGCTGGTATCGACCAATCATTCCCGGAGCAGAACAAGCTGGATGATATTGGCTTTCATAATATGCCGTTTTATTAATCTCCTCATTCTACAGACAAATCGCGTATTGGATTTTTCCCTTGGAAAGCCTGCTTTCAGATCAGCCAGTGCCTGATCCGGATCTCGTTTCAGATACGGCATTTTCGCCTGTCGCACCGTATGTTGTTCCGCCCTTCATCATATTTGCTGTAGCAACGGCATTTGCTCCTATCGCAATCACTTGCGTTTCCGGCAACGCTGTCGTTATCGATTCCACAAGAAGACGTCCTACACCCCCTCCCTGTCCGTCCATCACCATAATCTTCATACTTGATCTCCTTTTGTTGCATATACAATGTTTCTATTTTTTGCCATTATCAATTCTTCATTATTAAATCTGTCTTATCCTCATATACCCTCATATTTCCTCACGTATCTTCCAAAGCCATTTGATGATCAGCTATTCAATATACCGGATAATACTGGATAACCATCTTGATATCTTGCAGGCAAAAATCATCATATGTCAGAAACACCAATCGCGCAAAACCATTTTCGTTTCCTTCTAATACATATAAATAAATATCATTGACATTTGCGTCATATCGTACGTATTTATGACATATGCGTCGGTTCTTATTGATTTACTCAAAAATCTTATCATCACTTATCCCTCATATCAACGAAGCCCACCCCCTCAAAACCGACTCCTTCCCATCATCAATATTGTTATGTACATCATTACTTTTACATTTAGTCAATAACTAATTTTATGCAGATAGCCGCATTTTTTTCGTATACTTGCATTGACTTATTTTTTGTAATATGCTATTCTTATTCATATAATTTCTGCGGGTAGCCGCATTTTATTTGGAGGATAGTTGAATGTTTCCAAGAAAACAGTATATCGATAAAATGATTGCAAAAAAAGGCAATGGCAGAGTAAAGATTATCACCGGGATTCGAAGATGCGGGAAGACTACTTTACTGTTCCAATTGTACAAAAATCACCTTTTAGAGACAGGAATTGGGGAAAGCAGTATCATCACACTTGCACTGGATACTCTTGAAAATGCCAAATATCGTAACCCTATCGAACTGGATAAATTCATTCGGAATCGTATTACAGACTCAAGATGTAAGTATTATGTATTCATTGACGAGATACAGTTTGTTCTTGATATTCAAAATCCCTACGTTGACGATCCTGATGCCAGAATCAACTTTGTAGATGTTGTTCTCGGTCTCATGCAGCTTGACAATTTGGATATTTATGTGACCGGCAGTAATTCCAGAATGCTCTCCTCAGATATTCTGTCACAGTTCAGAGATCGCGGAGATGAGATCCGGATCTTCCCGCTCTCCTTTGCCGAATTCTCTGATGCATATAAAGGGGACATGCGCGGTGCATGGCAGGATTATTCCACTTATGGTGGAATGCCTCTAGCAATAAATCTTGAACCCGAAGAAAAGTGCCGTTACCTGAAACTCTTGCTGGAGAGAACCTATTTGAAAGATCTCCTGGAACGACACGATATCAAAAACAAAACCGACATATTAAGCATCCTTCTCTCTCTTCTCGGCTCAAATGTCGGTCTCCTTACGAATCCGAATAAACTTGCCATTGCTTTCAAAAACAAATGGCAAATATCCGTCGCCTCTGATACGCTTGAAAAATATATCGACTATTTTGAAGAAGCTTATCTCGTCCGCAAAGTGATGCGGTATGATATCAAGGGGCGAAAATACGTAGGTGCTTCAGCGAAATACTATTTTATCGATCCAGGACTTAGAAATGCTTTGTTTGATTTCAGACAAGTCGATGAAACTTACATGAGAGAAAATATTTTGTATCATGATCTGATCAGACGGGAAATGGACGTTGCTATGGGATTTGTTGAATATAATACCAAGGACGCGGAAGGCAAGAAGATTCGGCAACAATTGGAAGTAAACTTTGTCGTCAATAAAGGAAACAAACGTTTTTATATCCAATCTGTGTCCGATATCGCCGATCCTGAAAAAAGAGAACAAGTCATCTCACCATTAAAAAAGATTCCCGATTCATTCCCCAAAATCGTAGTTGTACGTGACTATTTGAATCCCTGGCAGGATGAAAACGGAATTCTCTATGTTGGGATCGAACAATTTCTTACGAACGAATCTTTGCTCAGATAAATCTGAAAAAACACAGGAATTTCTAAAATATAAAACAGCTCCTTACTGTATCAAAACCTACAGTAGGGAGCTGATCTTCTAGTATTATATTCTTTTAAATGTTAATTTCCTTCAGGATTACATTCTGTGCGGCAATGTCTCACCCGTACAGTCCTTTGTATGATAACGGGAACAATGACGCTCACGGTATTTTTTACAAAGCGCATAACGCCAATTATCATCATATCCCATCTCTGCAGCATCTATTTCCCAAAACTCCTGATAAAGTGTCGGCTGGCAGGGCGGATTCTGAATCCACCAGTCAGGATATGAATGTTTATTGCAGTACTCATAAATCTCATTGGGACTCTTCTGGTTCATCATTCTCTTAAACAGATCTGCATAAGATGCTCCGATACCATCCTCCCACTCATAGGAATCCGGCTCCAGCCACGGATACACGGTAAAAGGCGGTAATACATCAATATCTTTCAACATATATACGCACTCAGGATTTGCCTTGATGTATTGAAATAATTCCTCCGCCTGTTTTGCATACGCCATTAGGATCCCTACTTCCTTCGGGAAATGGTTCTTCATCGCCTCTGTTGCAGCCGAATCACCAAGCGATATGCTACGGCTTACTTGTTTTGTCTCAGCCTCCATCTTACGAAGTTTTGCCAATTTTCGATTGGCCATGACATCTTTTAATCCCATTACGGAATTCCTCCTCACAAAATCATATGAAATAAATTCAGCAGTTTCTGAAATTATAAAACCGCATGATCACTCTATTTGATTTTTTATGAATCCCTCTATCGATTCAAGGCAAATTATACACCAAATCCACTCCCTCGTAAACCCTGTGAACCAAGAAAAACCGATTGTAGCAATTTTGTTACAAATAGGTCATAGTATATATAAATACATGATATACAAGATGTTGTGCTTTTATACGTGACATATGTGTCATATTTTGCCTCAAAAATATGTAACAGCGGAAACGCAAAATATGCAAATAAGTTTTTCTTATTATTTATATGGTTTAATGCAGGGACTATCCATTTTTTTATCATGAAATCTGAAAGAAACTGTCCTATGCTCCACATTGTCATGTGCCTATTTTCGTACATGCGCAAATTATTCCCGATAAATCCTATACTGAATGGTTCGATACGATTGCATCTATGCAACAGATTCTTGTATAATAGAAAATCCGGAGGAATCTCCTATTATATAAGAAAAAGCCGACGGCAATCACCGACGGCTCAAATTATTTTCCGATTTCATCGAGTCATAGTATTGTAGCAACATTTCAACCACACCATCGTAGCTGTTCTCCTGCAAGATCTCTCCCTGTACCTTCCATCCGACATCCGCTACCTGTGATGCTGTTGGTGCAAGACTCTTTGCAGGATGACTTTCCGACTCATATTTCTCTTTGCTCTCCTCATAAGCTTCTGTCAAGTCTTTATGCACCCGACGACTTGGCTGCGGCTGGTCATGATAGATCTGCATCGCATCCTGAAATTCAAACAGATCAAAAAGTGTGTTCATGTATGCATCATCGATATAACTCTTAATCGCATAGTATCCTGCATAACGGATCAGTGGATCATCGCTTGTTGTACACGCAAGAAATTCAATAAAGTTCGCTTCATTCTCCTGATAATAACCCTGGTGATGCGCAGATTCGTGGGCAAACAGCGCCGGAAAATACAGATTGTCACAATACTTATTCCATGTAATCTCCATCGTATATGGATATGTATATCCACCGATCCACATCCATTCCAGAAAATCCGAACAAATCGCATCCTTGATTGGCGGATAATATCCATATAGTAGCGGATAATCGTCTGCACACTCGTGCATCGCCTGAATTACACCCTTCTCCATAGCTTCTCTGCTATAAATGATGGAACCGTTTTCATCCCTTTCAACTTCCTCTGCGCATGCATTCATCTTGTTCACAACATCATTTCTGACCATCTGAACAAACTCAAGAGAATAGTTTTTTTTCCTTGCTCCTTTTACTTTCATTACGGTACCGCGAAACGGGATAACCCACGTGATTGTATAACTGAACAATATAACAAGAAGCGCTGTAACTAACACCTTGAAATATCCGACAGCAAAACATCGATATCTCTGCTTTTTCCGAAGAACTATCAAAAGAAGCAAAATGATCAAAGTAACAGGAACAAGCAGGATTCCCAAATACATGATCAATTCACCGATTGCGACAGGAAAAACAGCCATCGCTCGACCCATAACATCCGAAATCACACCGTAAACAGTCGCTTTATACCAATCACAGAATGATTGGCTGAAAGCGATTATGTTAAGCAGTATCGTAAGCAAGATCAAGACACGCCAAAACCGATATAATTTCGTCTTCTTCATTCGTTATGTTTCTCCTTCGACTGCATACTTCTATTATACACCTAAATAGACTAATATGAAAGCCGAAGAATGAAATTTTTCAAAATATTTCTGAATTGCGAAAAATATTTACAGATAATTCAAGAGTTGATTACGTACGCCGTCAAGCCACGGATCTGCCAGACCAAAATTCATGGCATGGTGAGACCAGACCGCGCGTGGAATTCCGTATTTTTCCAGCACGGTATTGATATCCTGAAACCATGCAAGAGCATCCTTTGCCTCCGCAAGATCGATCACGCCATATTCACCACAGTACAGCGGAACATTGTATTTTTCAGCGATCTGAAGCGCAGGCTGTATCAAATTTTCAAAATAAGCTACTCCCATCTGTTCAGGTAGTGTATCCGGATATTCCGAATCAAAATCCGTCCCGAAAATCGCTGTTGTTCGTGTTTTATATACTGCTGTGCTGTCCGGATATGAAATTTTCCATTTGTCCGGATCTGCCGGCATTTGATTCACCCAATTTGCTCCCTGATGTGTAAAGGTTAATGGACTGTAACAATGAAAAGTAAAAACGATGTTTTCATCCATAGGCGGATTCAAAAGAGTCAATCCGTAAATGCTGTCATTGTAGATTCCGCCGACAATAATGCGGATCTCACGATCCTTTTCGCGAATTGCCTTTATGGTTCTTTCCGCAATTTTGTTCCATGGCTCCGCGTATTCCTTAGAGGTAACTTCATTCAAAAGCTCCAACACCAATATGTCACGGTCTTTTCCATACCGCTGCGTCAGTGCCACCCATAAATCCACAAAAATATTCTGCTTTTCCTTGTTATAAAAGAGCTGACAATTGTTTGAGTCATCAAAAACATATCCATGCGCTTTATGCAAATCCAAAACCATGTGAAGCCCATATTTACGGCACCATTCGATACAGCGGTCGATATATGCCAATCCATCTTCCTTCAGTGTCCCATCTTCTTCCTGTATCACTTCAGCATCCACCGGTACACGTACATGATCCAGACCCCATTCCTTCACCAGCGCAATATCCTTTTCGATCATAAAGGAATCATAGTGTTCTTTGTTATAATTCCCCATACCGCACTGAGAAAGCCATCCTCCAAGGTTAACTCCCTTATGAAATCCCTCAAACGATCTCATACCTTCTCCTTTCCAACATTTCTGTCTCTGTCATTTTACATTTGGTGGCGAACCACCTTATATTCATCTCCATCTTTAAAATACGGGCACTCGCGAAAGCCGTTCGACATTAATCTTCCATAATCATCCTCATCCATATTGACATCGCAGACATAGGTTTCCATTTCTTCATCATATACCAAATAGCAACAATAATCACAGCTTGCTCCGCCTGCCATGGCCTTCACCTCTTCCTTAAGTCCATTGTACATTTTTTGAAATACCACATTCTTTATTCTGATCCATGAAGCTGCGCATAGATCTCGCGTTTTCCGACACCGCGATCTTTTGCTGCCTGCTTCATCGCTTCCTTATGATCCATGCCTTGCATTTCGTAATATTCCACATGTTCACGTACACTCATCTCTTCCCACTTTGCCTGCTCCTGCTGCCGTATTTCTTCACGGCTTTTCCCTTCAATCACCAGCACATATTCTCCTCTGGGTTCTTGCGAGGCATATAAACGAACCGCTTCCTGCAACGTTGTCGGAATAACAGATTCATACTTCTTGGTCAGCTCTCTGCACAGCGTGATCTTACGATTTCCAAGTACCTCCAGCAAATCCGTCAATGTCTTCATCAGATGATGCGGTGCTTCATAAAGGATCATCGTTCTGGTTTCCCCCGCAAGAAGCGATAGAATCTCGCGACGCTCTTTTTTATCTGCTTTCTCCGTCGGAAGGAATCCTTCAAAGCAAAAGCGCCTTGTCGAAAGACCGGAAAGCGTCAAAGCCGTAATGCAGGCCGCCGCCCCGGGAAGACTCGTCACGGGCACTCCGGCCTCATGACACATATGTACCAATACCTCCCCCGGATCAGAGATTGCCGGCGTTCCGGCATCTGTGATCAATGCGATATCGGTTCCCTGCAAAAGCTTTGTCACCAACTCCTTTGCCTTATCAACCTTGTTGAATTCATGATAACTTGTCATGGGTGTATGGATTTCAAAATGGTTCATCAGTTTTATGCTGTTGCGCGTATCTTCTGCTGCAATCAGATCCACAGCCCTTAGTGTCTCCAGCACCCTCGGCGTCATATCCCCCAAATTCCCGATCGGGGTCGCACACAAATACAAAGTTCCGGTCATAATCCCCCTCCTTCGGAAAAATTTCTGCCTAATTCAGGAATACAAAACAGGCATTCGTCATTAAGTCCGATCATTAAAAGAATATGCATTAGTATCCGTATTTCTCACGTATCTCATTTGTATAGATTCCCTGTTCTTCAAAAATGATCAAAGGCGGCTCCACGGTCATACGCGGATTTGCACCTCGCACCGCATCAATCAATACCATATTGGGCTCTTTATTTATATAAGGATAAACCATCCTCATTCTCTTCGGTTCCAATCGGTATTCTGTAAGCCGGACAAGTATCTCTGCCAACCGAAATGGTCTGTGAACCAGAAAGAAATGCCCGCCTGTGCGTAGAAGCTTTGCCGCCGCAGTCACTACGTCCTCGAATGTACAAAGAATTTCATGCCGGGCTATCGCTTTCGGTGCATCCGGATTTGTCAACCCGTGCTCACCGATCATGTAGGGTGGATTACAAGTGATGCAATCAAAAGAGGCAGGCGCAAAAAAACTACCTGCTTCTTTGATATCTCCGGTTACAATTGTGACTCTTTCGTCAAGACAATTGAGTGCAACGCTCCTGCGTGCCATATCCGCACTCTCTTCCTGGATCTCAAGCCCTGTCAGATGGGCACACTCCGTCTTTGCAGACAGCAGGATTGGTAAAATGCCCGTACCCGTGCCAAGATCAAGCAACTTATCTCCTTTGGCTGCTCTCACAAATCCGGATAATAACACCGCATCCATCCCAAAGCAAAACCTCGCCGGATCCTGAATAATTCTGTATCCGGAAAGCTGCAGATCGTCAAGTCTTTCTCCCGCCTTCAGTTCAACCTTGTCCGTCATCTGTCCTCTCCTGCATTTGAAATCCTGTTTCCTCCAAGATAGCGCCGTCTTCTATGTTCAGCCCTGCTCGCCATCCGTCACCGGTTGACTGCCATGACCTCCTTGGTCTTTATCCGACCGGTTCGGATTTCCATATTCGCGCTTGCCATGCTCTCCTGAATGCATCCCGGAATCAGGCTGCTTTCCATGGTCCTGTCTGTCCTGACGATTTCGATTCTTCCCCGGACGTTCACCACGATCCAGGCGGTTCTTATCACCGTGATTCTGTTCCTGACTCTCGCCACGTTCACCACCGCCCTGCCGCTCCTGACGATTTCGATTCTTTCCCTGATGTTCGCCCTTTTCCTGACGATTTCCTTTGTCTTGACGATCGCCTTTCGGCTGATGGTTTCCCTTATCCTGACGATCACCTTTCCCCTGACGGGTTCCGCGCTCCTGGCGTTCTCCATTCTCGGGTTTATTGCCGTGTCCCTGTCTGCTGCCCTTTTCCTGATTCTCGCGTTGGTCGCGATTCGCTTTTTCGTGCTTGGAACGCTCTCGACCTTCATTTTGCTCTTTACGTTCACCGCGCTCGCCTTTGTTACCGCGTCCCTGCCGACGATCTTTATCACTTTCACGCGATCCATGCGCAGAAGCCTCCCTGCGCGATGCACTTTTCTCCGCGGCATCCTGTTCCGCAGCCTGAAGCTCCAGTTCCTCCTGTTGTTCCAAAAGCTCCAACTCTTTTAATTCTTCCTCGGACAAATTCTGGCGGTCCTTTTTGTTATGACGCTTTTGGAAACGGAGCTTTTCTACTTCAAATTCCTTTAATTCCTTATCATCACCGTTCTCGATCAGCACTTTGACAAGCTGCCTCAGAACATTCACGCTTTGTACTTCTCCCCGCTGTCCGTCCTCAGTCAACACACGATCACCGATCCCGGGAAGTCTTCTGTTGAGATCTTCATAGGTTTCCTGCTCATTTTTCAGGCAGCACATCAGTCGTCCGCAAACACCTGAAATTTTCGTTGGATTCAGGGACAAATTCTGTTCCTTTGCCATTTTAATTGAAACTGCATTAAAATCCGAAAGATAGGTATGACAACAGAGCGGTCGTCCGCAGATTCCGAGTCCCCCCATAATCTTCGTCTCATCACGTACCCCGATCTGCCGCAGCTCGATCCTCGTGCGGAATACGCCCGCAAGATCCTTTACGAGCTCACGAAAATCAATGCGCCCATCCGCCGTAAAATAAAACAACACTTTATTATTGTCAAAGGTGTATTCCGCATCGATCAGCTTCATTTCAAGCTCATGTTTACGAATCTTCTCCTGGCAGATTTTGAATGCCTCTCGTTCCTTGATCTTATTACCGGCTTCCTGCTCTTTATCCCGCTGACTCGCTATCCTCAGAATCGGTTTTAAAGGTTGTACCACTGCACTCTCGTCTACTTCCCGGATTTCGGATACCACCGTTCCAAACTCAATTCCTCTTGCCGTCTCTACGATTACATTGTCTCCACGCTTAAGCTCGAATTGAAGAGGATCAAAAAAATAAATCTTACCTGCTGTACGGAATCTGACACCTACAATCTTAACCATTTCTTTTACTCTGCCTATCAGGCACCCTTTCCTAATCTATCAACCACAATTTCATTTCTGTGAATCTGCTGCAATCATTCGCAGATTATTCATTATTATATCATCCGAAAGGCATTCACACAAGCATGATTATAAGAGACCCTTCATCTTCATTCCAATCACTAAATCTTGTGTCTTTGTTTTGACATTTGACCCATATATGTATATAATGTATGTGGACGAAATTTTTTTAACGCTTCTTATTCCCCTTGACGGAAATCAGGGCAACCGGAAAAACATACGAAAATCCACGCCCTCTAAGCCAAGAGCGGAGCATCAAACGGATAATAGTCTGACATAAGAACTTTTGGCCCCAACTCATAATATACATTTGGGAGGAAACACCGTGAAAGAATTAATGATTATGTACCATCCCGTCAAAAAGGAAATTCATTTTCTCGCTAAGGTTAAAGGGGAATTTCTGGAAGTTCCCTACAAAATCTGTCCCAATCTGATCCCGTATTCTCCTGAAAACGGTGAGTTTTTACTTCAGAATCAGGGAAATAAATTCTTTGATGACATCTATGAACAATTCTCCAATGAGAAGATCAATCTTGTTTTTAAAGGCACTGCAGTGGATTATGAAGATTTCTGTGAGAAGATCGCGGAATACAATAAGACGACCGGCGAAGAACGTATCACCGTAAGCAACTTTATCGAACTTCCTTCAGTATTGGAAATCTTCAACAGAATCAGTGACTTTTGTGAGGAAACCCTTCAGGTATTTGATACCGAATTAAAGGATTCCGACATCCAGCAATCCTTTCAGATCCGCAGAAGCGAATTTGAGAAAAAACGTGAACAGCTGAGTTGCAGTGATATCAACCTCTGTCTGGTAGGTACCTATAGTTCCGGTAAATCGACCTTTATCAATACACTGATCGGCCGCAGGATCCTTCCGGAAAGCATCAATTCGGAAACTGCAAAAATGTTCCGAATCAAGAATTCCAAAAATCCTTCGGTCACTTTCTACCTGTGTTCCTCAGAATATCCGGAACCCAATAAGGTATCGATTACATGGAAAGCAGACAAAAACAAATTTATCTTTGAATCCGAGCGTCCTTGTGAAACTACAAAACGTAAGATCCAGAACGAAATTAACAACGCGTTGGTCTTTCATCTGCAGCAGCACGAACAGCTTTACCAGATCCTAAAGACCATTAATGAGCTACCAAACAATTCCTCTGATAATTCACCCGAGTATGTAGATGGAATTATTGATGTCCTCTTCCCAGTGGAATTGGATCCAAACATTAACTTTACATTTTATGATACACCGGGTACTGACAGTAATTCCAATGAGCACCTTCTGGTGTTACAGAAAGCCTTGCAGCAACAGACAAACTCCATCCTGATCATTATTTATGAGCCGACCAAGATGGAAGGTACCGGTAACTCAACTTTGTACAAACTGATTCACTCATCCCGTGAAAGCGCAGATACGAAAGACCGGGTACATATTGATTTAACGCGTTCGCTGCATATCATCAACCAGGCGGATACAAGAAGCCTTACCGATCTGAACAACTTAAAGGATAAGAAAGTCGGTATCTCCCTGAAGGAAACAGATAAGATCTATAACGAGCAGGCAGAGTATATCGACCTTTCCACTGAGCGTCTGTTCTTCGTTTCGTCGAAGGCCGCTTATATTGCAAAGGCCATCGAAGCCAATGTGGATACCGAGGATGAACGCCTGTGGCTTGCAAACCACCGCAATGAGATTAATAATACTCCGGCACTCGATCCCCTTCTGGCAAAGAGTGAGGACTCCGAGATTGAAACCGGTATGTACTTCAAATTGAATAAGATGGCAAATGCAGACAATGATACCAAACGTCTTCTTGAGGAATGTATGGATGAACTCAAGAAATGTGACGAACCCAGCGACAACAGCCTGCATCCCATCCTTCACCGGGTTTATGTAAACTCCGGAATGTTTGCCATCGAAAAGGAAATCATTAAATATGGTCAGAAATACGCATTAGCAGTAAAAGCCAAGGGATTATATGACAGTATCTCCAGCGTGGTTAATTTTATCCGCGATGATTACAAGGCAATAGAAGCACAGGCAAGACTGTCAAAGGAACAGATTTCCCAGAACATCCAAACCATGCGTACTACGATGGTATGTGATATCGATAAAGCCTGCGAGACCTACCTTGAGGATCTGAATCCCAAGAGCATTTACTCTCGCTTCTCAGAGGTCCAAGCGTTTACTGAAATCATTGAAAGCCGCAAGAATCAGGCCTCCAAGATGGCTGATAAGATGAAATGGATTGCCATCCGTCCCGAAGTATTTGAAGAGAAAAACAATTTGATCCGCCAGGAACTCAATCGTTACCTGATGGAAATTGATGAATACTATAAAGTGAATCGTGAAATCATCTTGAAACTTCAAATCGAGGATTTGCGAAGCCGTCTGGTAAAAACCATTACCGGCTATCAGGGAATTGATGAGGAACTTGTAAGACGTATTGCGAACGTATCAGACACTCAGGTGCCTCCTTCCTCACTGAAGGCTCTGCGCATGGATGAATACATTAACAAACAAAAGGCAATTTTCATCTTCTCGACCAACGATAAAAAATCCTACAAAGCCGACATCGAGGCAATGTTTGCTGCTACGACGATGCAGCAGTATGAATCATATATGGCAGAGATCATTGCGGTGGCAAAAGCAAAGACAGCAGAACTTATCAAGGAATTCAAGAACAATATCAACATTATTTCCAGTAATCTGGAATTCCTGATCAACGATGAGAAGAAAGCAGCTCAGATGCAGGAAAAGGCACGAGCAGTACTGGATCTCGTAGAAGCAAAGGACAATGAACTCAACCAGAGAATCTGGGGCGAACTTAAATAAGCACTTTTAAAGGCCGGATAGCTTTTATGCTATTCCGGCCTGTTTTTTGGAGTTACCTTTTGGGGAGCTATCTTTTTTGTAGTTACTTTTTTGTAGTTACTTTTTTGTAGTTACTTTTTTGTAATTATCCTTTTTGCAATTACCCTTTTTGTAGTTAGCCGTTTTCTTTGATTTCCAACATCAACAGTTCCATCACCAAATCAAAATTCACATTTGCATCCAATCGCTTTTTCGCTTTATCAAGCGCCTGGATCACTCTCTCGATTCCCTCATAGCTACTTCTGCTTGCCACCTTGCGAAGTGCAGACAGTTCCTCACGAAAGACTAGATGATTCACATCACTTGTCGCCTTAAAGAGTAGCACATCCCGATACCATACTACCATAATATCAAGATAATCATTGACTTCCATCTTATACTCATTCGCCCGCTTGACAGCCGCAACGATCTCATAAAGCTCCATATCCTGAATGTATTTCAGCGTGGAAAGTGCTTCTGATTTCACATTTTCAAAATCTTCGCTGGTTGCAAGCGACTTGGCCTTCCCGATATTTCCCCTTGCAAAAGCGACACAAACCTCGGCCTTATAATCCGTAACCCGAAGTTCCTCCATCAGATACTTACGTACCAATTGATCCGAGACAGGCCGCATATTAAGTACAACACATCTGCTTAGGATCGTGGGAAGAAGCGCATTTACATTCGTTGTCAGCAGAAGAATCACCACATACTCCGGTGGCTCCTCTAACGTCTTTAACAGCGCATTCTGAGCCTGAGTCGTCATCTTCTCTGCTTCATTCATGATATAGATCTTATATGGACTGCTGTACGGCTTAACCGCCACATCATTACTGATCTGTTCACGAATATCATCCACACTTATCGTATTCGCTTTATCATGCATCACCTTTATAATATCGGGCTGATTCCCCGAAAGTGCCTGCTTGCAGGAATGGCACTCCTGGCATGGAATCTGTACTTCCGTGTTTTCTTTTGGGGCCTCACATTGCAATGCCATCGCAAATACTTTGGCTATGAATTCTTTTCCGGAAGATTTTTCGCCATTGATAATATAAGCATGTGAGATTTTCCCTGCTTTCAGTGCATTCTGTAAATGCTCCTTAATCTGTTCCTGCCCGATAATATCCTGAAATCCTGCCATGCCACTTTGTCTCCTTTGCGCCGACTCTAAGGATCTGTCACAAAATAAATTTACAAGTTGCTAAGTAAAAATATCCAGCAACAACCCCTGTATCTCACCGATCTTTTCCAAGATCGCAATATGATCCTGTTCATCCTTCATGAGCTCCTGAGCAAGTTCGTCAAGATTCTGATCTACCAAACGTATAATACCATATACCCTGTGCCGACCGCGCCGATCCAGAAAATTCTCTCTGGAAAACTCGTGAGAGCGCGAAACAATCTCGTTCATGAAATCCTTAATCAGGCCACGGTAATGCTTCATATCTTTGACATCACGTCGCTTCGCCAATTTGTTCCCCTGCATGGTGATCTCTTCCATCAGAGAGTTCAGACGGGCCTGCAGCTCGGACTCTTCAATATGACTGGCAAGTGTGAACTTAAAGGTACCATCGCTTTCCTGCACCTGTCGCGTCTGCTCAATCTGCTGCGCCTGTTGCACCTGATTCACCTTAATATCCAAACTGCGCCTCCTTCCTGCTGCCTCGCATCTGTTTTGCTCATTACAAATTGCACCAAAACCAAACGCCGCTTCTTTGCGTCGCTTGGTTTTACTATGCACCTTGTATATCGTCACTTTTGAGATGATATTTAAGATATTTTTGAATTTCTGTTAGACAGCGGTTTAAGTCATCATTGTAAAAACCCTGTGGGTTACCGGCCTCACGAAGTTTTTCGGGTGAAAAATCCTTTGCATCAGCCAAAAATCGTCTGCACATTTCCTCATATTTCGGGTGTTCCTGCTTGCGTTCCCGCCCGAGAGCACGCGCAAGGCGGTCACCATCATCCAGCTCCACCAATACCGGCAGTACCTTATCATCTCCATAATATCTCCGGAAACTCATATACGCATCCAATGTCCCAATGACAAGATAATCTGCTTCATCCGGGCAGATCGATCCGTCATCCACGGTAAAATATCTCCACAATCCGTAACAGGTTTCATAAGATCGTTCTTCTATAATTCGTCCCTGCTGCTTCAAAGATTTATAACCCGCTTCATCGGTAAAATGATACTCTACACCTTCTTTTTCGCCTGCACGAATAGGTCTGGTCGTGTAGGGAACAACCTTGTGCAGTATCGGATCCTTGCATTTCAAAAGGTTTTTATATATTGTGTCTTTCCCACTGGAGCTTTTTCCCATCAGACAGACGATCCTGCTCATTCAAACGAACCTCCCGTTATGTCAGCAGTGCGTTATCCTTAACGCACCTTGCCGTCATCCTATTTATTTGAATCCCTTGTACCTGCAAACCCCTGGTTACATATCCCGCCAGCCTTTTGCAGATTTCTTCCGTATAGCATTCTCCGGGCACCACGATCGGAATCCCGGGTGGGTATAAATTTACAAATTCCGCAGCTACCCTTCCTGCACATTCTGTAAGCGGCACTTCTTCATAAGGCAGATCCCATGCCTGCCAAACCGGAATCTCAGCAGATAAACCGGCAGCAGTTTGCATACCTGCTGTATCCGCATCATCCTTTTTGATATCAGTACAAGCATTCATGTGTTCAAAAACTTCCCTTGTATCCCGAATCCCATGCGGATCTTCGTTATCATGCTGTTCCATGGAGGCATTTTCCAAAAGCTGCGCATCTATTTTCTGCAAAGCCTGCGCAGTTCTTTCATAGCCCTCTTTGCTGTCTCCGACTGTAAACATCAAAAGGCAAAAATCACCCGCTGCCATCTCCGGCTGAATCCCATACTCTGTCCGCAGTTTCGTATAGAGCATTTGGCCATTCATGCCGCCTTCCCCTGCAAAGACACATAACTTTCCGATATCCTGCCTTGAAGAATTCCGAAATCCGCCTTTTTCATTCGGATTAGCCGCAAGAAAGCGCAGTTTCCGGCACTTTGCAAGCTGCATCATCATATCATAAAACTGTGTGTAAAACTCCCGAAAAAGCATCTTCCCATCCTGTTCCAAAACTTGCAGGCAATTATCAATTCCCGCCATAAGAATGTAGGACGGACTGCTGGACTGGTATATACGTAAATATCGTTCCAACAACCGGCGATCCACACGTTCCCCGTTCACATGTAATAATGCTGTCTGTGTCAAAGCCGGCAATGTCTTATGAATACTGTTTATTACGAGATCCGCCCCGGCCATACAACTTCCGCAGCTTTCTGTTTCTTCGTCACAATTTGTTTGTTCACTTGTTATTGGACCGGAATCCTTTTTATCTGCATGACTCGGTGAATCCGCTTTTTCTAAATTCACATGGCGGCATCTGTAAATCGGACCCAGATGAGCTCCATGTGCTTCATCCACGATCAAGATCTTGCCAAAGGAATGTACCACCTGCGCAATCTCCCTGATCGGTGAAATTCTTCCCTCATAGGTGGGCGATACTATGAGAACTGCTCCTATGTCAGGATTCTTCTCCAATGCTTTGCGTACCTGCTCCGCCGAAATACTGTCACATATTCCAAAATCCGCCATTGTCTTCGGCCACAAATAGCTTACCTTAAGTCTGCGCAGATAAACAGCATGATATGCCGATTTGTGACAGTTCCGCGCCATCAAAAGATGTCCTCCGACCGGTAGCGCCGCGCTGATTGCACTCAAAATCCCGCAGGTACTCCCGCCAACCAGACAATAACTTTGATCCGCACCATAAAGCATCGCTGCGCGTTCCTGAAGATCTTTTAGGATCTCTACCGGCTCATGCAGATTATCAAACCCATCTATCTCTGTAATATCCATCCGAAAAACTTCAGGCGGTAATACACCAAAAGCCCGGCGCTTATGGCCGGGCATATGTAGCGGATATGCAGATCCAGCCGCATATTCAGATAATCGCTGATATAAGTTTTCCAAACAATATCTCCTATTTTTCGAGATGAACCTCGCCCGCAACATCTACCTTTCCATGACCATGTATGTAATGAAAGGTTTCCATTAACGAACAACATTTATCTGCCGTCGTTACGATCCACGTCTCCCTACAACGAGGAATCTTTGTGAGCGTAAGCGGCCACATATGTTTCTCGATGATATCCTTCTCTCGATCCGTCAGATCGAACTCTCGTGAGGCATTGCGAAGCGCAATTCCCGGATGATAAAATCCATGCAGATTCTGCGGCTTCCTTGCATCACCGACGTGCCAATCGTATAGGAAATAGTCATGCAGTAGTGCGCCCCTGATCAGATCTCTTTTCTCACATCGGATATGCAATTTTTCACTGATCGCAACACTCAATTTCGCAACGTTTACACAATGTTCATTCACCGTCATATTCCCATGCTGGATATGCCCCTTTGTAGCCAAAAAATTACGCGAACCCAAAATATCAGGAGCCGCTTCCCGAATCTGTCGATTCAACTCTCTATGACGTTCGAATTTTTTCATCCATCTCCGGGCTTTCCTTCTGGAACGCCCCATATCGGCGCCATCTTTCATCTTACGTTCTTCTCCTCTTGAAAACAGTCATCAGCTCCGGAAGCAGTACATCGGTTTCTAAATAACTATACCATTCACGAAGAATGTTTTTTCGAGAGCACCGTTCAAAAAACGTAGGCGTAGCGGGCTACGCTGAGGATTTTTGAGCAGTGCTATCGGAAAAAG
>Ga0310786_10004247_pt1 | contig 20061 bp, 16 predicted proteins | sample AusTroGonzalo_MG_FD_203881 | JGI IMG/M metagenome (GOLD analysis project Ga0310786, IMG submission 203881) | Bovine rumen microbial communities from tropical cattle in Woodstock, Queensland, Australia - Gonzalo_03 (v2) (version 2) | ecosystem: Host-associated > Mammals > Digestive system >... | reverse complement strand
CTGCATAGTCATCATCCTGTTCGATGCCGTTGTAATAATTTTTAATATTTTCTCTAATTGTGTTTTGTGTTGCAATTATATCATAGTTTTTTGACGAATTTTTTATATAGTTATAGGCCTGATATTTGACGTTTAAATTTAAAATTATCGCTATAATTGAAAAAACTATAATGCCAATAATTGACAGTATAATAAACACTTTTAGCAATATAGTCTTAGTTTTATCCATGTTATAATTTTATCATGCGAGAAAAAATGTGTCAATGCAAATTAAAATTATGTGATTAAATAGCAAATTTAATATATATTTGTTTTGATCAAGAATTATCGAAAATTTTTGATATCACTTTCAAATATTAACTAATATTTTACTCAACTTTAAATAAAAGATTTTTGATATAATAAAATTGTGATATAATTTTGTTAATCATATGAAAATTGTTATACCAAGGGAATTAAAAAGTCTTTCTAAAATATTTCCAAAGGATAGTCGCCTATTTATTGTCGGTGGCTATATAAGAGATCTTATGTTAAATAAAAACTCAAATGACATTGATGTAACATCAAGTTTAACGATAGATGAATTAGAAAAAATTTTAATAGGCTCAAATTTTGTTTTAAAAAATAAAAATAAAAAATGTGGTACAGCACAAATTTGCTATTTAACAAATTTAGATATAAAATTTGACTATGCAACATTTAGAGTAGAAAAATATAAAGAAGATGGGAGCCATTCACCATCAACTGTTAAATTTGCAAATACTCTTGAAGAGGATGTCTATAGACGTGATTTTTCTATAAATAGTATTTACTACGATATAAATTCAAAAAAAATTATTGATATTTTTAATGGAATATATGATTTAAAAAACAAAATTCTAAAAGAAATTCAATCAACAACCTTAAAATACGATGGGGAACGAATTTTAAGACTTATAAAATTTTCAGCAAAATTAGGTTTTGATATAGAAGAAAAAACTTTATTTCATGCACTAAAACACAAAAACAATATTATGGGTCTAAGTGATACAACTTTACAAAAATTTACTTGTGATATAAACTCAATGGAAATAGAAAATAGAAAGAGAGCAAAATCACTTTTAGCGCTTTTTAAATTTGAGGACTTGCTATCAAAAATAAAAACAAATGGAGAAAACAAATGAATTTAGAACTTATTTTAATACTAGTCACATTAACTTTGTGCGTAACCCTAATATTTTTAGTACTCATTTTGAACAAAAAGAAGTTAGCCAATATTCAAAATAATGATAGCATTATAATTGAATTAAAAAAGCAAAATGAATATCTTGAAAAAACAATTAAAAATCTTTTTGAAAGTGAAATTAATTCATCAAAACAATTTAATGATTTGTTGATTACCACAATAAAAAATTATAACGATAATGTTACAACTTACTTGTCAAACCTATCAAAAGGTCAAATACAACAACTTACAAACATTGAAAATAGGCTAAATCAAATCTTAAAAGCAAATGATGACAAACTCAATAGAGTTAGTGATATTATCTCTTCAAATTTAAAAGTGTTGCAAGATAGTAATGAGAAAAAACTTGATCAAATGCGTCAAGTTGTTGATGAAAAACTCACTTCTACTCTTGAAGCAAGGCTCGGCGAGTCAGTAAAGGTAATAGTACAAGGTCTTGAGAGTGTATCAAAAGGAATTGGTGAAATGCAAACTCTAGCAAATGGAGTTGGAGACCTCAAAAGAGTGCTAACAAATGTCAAGATTAGAGGCGGTTGGGGCGAAATTCAACTATCCAACTTGCTTGAACAAATTCTGTCACCTAATCAATATGAAGAACAAGTCAAACTTAAGTCAAATACAAATGAACGAGCAGACTTTGCTGTTATTTTGCCAGGCAAAAACAATGAAAAATTGTACTTGCCTATCGATGCCAAGTTTCCACTTGAGGACTATTCAAGGCTATGTCATGCAAGTGAGATTAATGATGCGAAAGAAATTGAAATTCAATCAAAAAATCTTGAAAACAGAATAAAAGAAGAAGCAAAGAATATAAGTGAAAAATATATATCCGTACCTCTTACAACAGATTTTGCAGTTATGTACTTGCCTATTGAAGGACTTTATGCTGAAGTAATAAGAAAACCAGCATTATGTGAATATGTTCAACACAAATACAAAATAATGATTTGTGGGCCAACAACACTCACTGCCCTTCTAAATAGTCTTCAAATGGGATTTAAAACACTTACTATTGAAAAACGTAGCAGTGAAATATGGAATACTTTAAGTGTTTTTAAAATGGAATTTAATAAGTTTGTTGACTTACTATCTAAAACACAAAAGAAAATAGATGAGGCTTCAAGCACACTTGATTTTGCGACCAAAAAAACAAAAACCATTCAAAAGAAGTTAAAGGATGTTGCCGACATAGACCCGCAAATGCTTTCTATAGATGATAGTGACTTGATAGATTTTAATTAATTTGTTTACATAATTTGTGAGATATATTTAGTTTTAATTTGCTTATACTACTACCATACAAAAGGATAAAAAAATGAGAAACTTCCGAAAATATTTTTTTATGGTAGTTATATCTTTTGCTGTGCCATTTCTGTTGTTTTATACAATTAACTTTATATTTGAAGAAAAAATTAATTACAAAACCGTCGCAACAACAACTAGTTGCAATATAAACACAACAGAAACTGCCAATAACGATATAAAAAGACGAAATAAAAGCCACTTTCAAAATAATGAAAAAATATCACTCAATTTTTACTATAACGATCTTAATTGGCATTTTGATGAAAATGACTTTGAATATAATGGAAACATACATACTATCAGCCAAAATATATATAAATCAAATAGACACAAAGGCTATCATCATAAATGCACTATTGCAAAAAAAATAAAAAAAATGGGATTTGGTGAAGATGTTGCTATAAAATATATTTTTGCTAATATTGAAGATAAGTTAAACTCTATTCTTCTTCAAATAGAAAAAAAACCAAAAAATGCAGATGTTTTTTATAACAAAACCTTAAGTCAGTTTGTTTATCAAAAAGAAATAACCGGCCTTATGGTTGACAAGCAAAAATTATATAAGAAAATATTTGACAAACTCTTAATCTCAAGCAAACTTGATATAAATATTGAAACTGAGATTATTTATCCAAATATTACAGAAGAAAATCTTAAGTCAAAAATGAAAAAACAATCAACTTTTTCAACAAATTATTCACAATCAAGTTTTGAAAGAAAGAATAATATAAAAATAGCAACAAGTTCTCTTAACGGATATAAAATAGAACCCAACGAAATTTTCTCTTTTAATGACGCGATAGGCAAAAGACTTGAATCAAAAGGCTATTTGAAAGCAAACATAATAAAAGATGGAGAATTTGTAAAAGGTACAGGAGGTGGCGTTTGTCAAGTATCAACAACGCTTTACAATGCTCTACTTCTTGCAGGAATAAATGTGACTGAGACACACAAGCATTCGTTACCAGTTTCCTACGTAAAGCCAGGCTTTGATGCTATGGTTTCATGGGGGACAAGCGATCTAAAGTTCAAAAACACAACAAAACATCCAATAATAATACTTTCAAACTGCAACGGAGAAAGTATAATCTTTAAAATATTTGGCGATACAAAAGATGAAAATACAACAATAGAAACATTCTCTCAAATTTCAAATATCATACCACATAAGCCTGACAAAATCATACCTGATGTTTCAAAAAAATACGCCGATAAAATTCAATATAAAGGCGAATTTTATCAAGAAAAAAAAGGCAGAGATGGTTATCAAGTACAAGCATATTTAAAATATTATGTCGACGGAAAACTTATAAAAAAAGTGTTAATTCGCGAATGCTCTTATGAACCACAACAAGGCATAAAATACGAAGGAACAAAAGATACTCCTCCAGCCATACCCTTTGAGCAAAACGAGAGTAACACCTAAAATATTAAATTAAAAAACTATTTATAAACTCTAAACAAAATCAAATCTTCTATAGTTATCCAATCTAGGTCAATAGAATTATCAAATCCTATTGAATCAAGGTAATTGTTTATTTGAAATCTTGGAGTCTTATGACTTAAAAAATAATTTATGTTTGAGGAATTATCTAACTCATAATTGCTATCAATTTTTATTTCCAAAACAAAACTATCTAAGTTCCCTTTTTTTACCCTATTTGAGCCATAAAGCAATATATCTCTTAATTCTTCATCACTTTCAATATAGAAATCGCCTTCATGGCTTGTTTCATCATCATCTATATATTCAAATTTTGTATTTTGATAATAATCAAAATCACTTGCAATAACGGTATTATTCGCTTCATATACTGCTACCTTCCCCTCATCTTCATTAGACAAAAAGTATGCATGGGTTAGCACCTGATAATACTTTATATTATTGCCAAAACCATCTATATACTGTGCCATCCCCCAAGTTGTATCAACATAATACCATTTTTCTTCGCCACTTTCATCGTCAAGTCTTACTTTATTCCATGCATGACCATAATCATCAACTTCCCCATTAACTTTAATGCATGGGATACCTTCTATATTGCAGAGCAAAACGTACGCCTTCGACAATCCATCACAAACAGCATATTGATTGTCTAAATCAAGAAAAACCCCCTCCAAGTGAAAACAACCATAACTTCCAAAACTATAAATAGACATGTCATTTTTAAGTTTCATAAATTCGTAAGTTACATAATCATAAACAACATTTTGACATAAATATCTGTAAATATTGAGTGCTTTTTGATAATCCGTCAAACTATCACTGTTATTTATAATTTTTAATTGTGACAAAGCATTTTCATAAACAGTTTTTGCGACACACTCTCCATCTTCAAAAGATGGCTTTGCACCATACTGAACGACCATAAAAAGTTGCTCTGTATTATAGACCTTTACTTCTTCTCTGCTATCTATATCAAAAGTTCTATTTGTGGCATCATCACTTTTTATATAGCCAACATTATAATTTTTATCTTGTTTGTGAAGTGCTTTGACTGCACTTTTATACAAATTTTCATCAACTTGCTCCAAGTCTTGATATGTTTTCGTGCAATCACTATCCAAAAAATACTCTAGGTTAACTAAACAGATGATGTTTTTTTGCATACTAACATAACTATCTTTGTCTTCTATTCCCGCATACTCAGGATAATCATCAATAGCGTTATTAACAAGATAATTTATGTTATTAGTGTTTATATCATTTGTGTCAATAAATGCACTAATATTATCCTCTCTGTACAAAATTGTGTGCCAAACAAAATACTTTAATTCTTCTTTTGAATCAATAATATAATCAAAGTATTTGCCATTTATAAAATATTCCCCTCTTCTTACAAAGTCATCTTTATAATAGGCATAATAGTCATATTCAACATTTGTTTTTGATTCTTCTATTATTTCACCATACTCATCAAAAGCCTCAAGCGAAATATAATATTTTCCATCCTCACAAAAGAAAGAGCCAAAATACTCGCTAACGACGCAACAAAAAATATTCTTGTCTACATCATCAAGATATTGGTCTTCAAATTGGGCTGTCTTAATTATATCCCCATTATCACCAAAAAAACTTATTTTATAATCTTTTATATCACAACTTATAGCATCGTCATTTCTACTTTTTATTTGTTGCAAATAACTTTCTTGTGCTATATACGAATCACCCTTATTTACGTCAACTACAAACTTGTATTCATCAATGTTTTGAGTTTTGCTTTTGGTTATTTTATAACTTGCGCTACCAGATATTTCATTTTTTGAATTTGTAACACTTAAAGAATAAGTACGTGCATTTGGTATTTCATTAAAAGTAACAAATTTTTTAGAACCGACCATAACATTGTCCGTTCTAGAGTTAAAGACAAAATAACTTAAAATACCTAGTGCGAAGAAAGCACAAAAAACAAAAATATACAAACAAATTTTTGCTCTCTTTTTCATTGTGCCTCCTCCTTTCCTTTATATTTTAAGCGTTTTTTAATATTATTAAACATCTATATGAACAAATTTATACAAATATTATATATCATTTTTGTAGCATTGCAAATTATTTTTTTCTTTGACATCACATACTAAGTACAAATGTATTTTAATTATCACGCAAAAATAAGAAAATTAATAAACGAAAACGAACTCATAGAATATAAAATAGTTGAAAATTGGAATGGAATTTCCCCCGCATTAGTTCTTTTTTTTAAAAATCACAGACCTATGCCAATTAGAGAAAACAAGTGGGGATTATATGAGGATATAATTTCAAAACATAAACCTACAAATAAGTACCAAGATTTATAATGATTTGATATAAAAGTTGTTTAATAAAGGAAATATCATCTTTACTTCTCCCACACGCAAGATATGACGCAATTGCGACTGCAATAGAATTTATTTCCTCAGGGGACATATTCATATAGTATTATATAATCTTAAAATCAAATTTGATATACAAAATTACATGTAATATCTTTATATATTTTTTGGTAATTTTAAAACAAAAAAATATAAAAAACACCTACTTTTAGATAGGTGTTTTTATTCATTTGTTTAATTTTTAGAAATTTCATCTTTTTTCTTTGATTTTGCTTTTTCTTTTGAAGAAACTGCAATTTCAGTGGCAGAAGATACAATCGATGCCAAGTTTGTCAAATCGCTTGGAATAATAAGTTTGGTAGAATTTCCATCAGCAACTTTTTTCAAAGCCTCATAAGATTCAAGCGTAAGATATGCTTTGTCAGGATGTGCTTCAATAATCTTTTTGATAGCAGTAGCCTTACCTTCTGCTTCTGCAATAAGTGCTGATTTTTTTGCTTCAGCCCTTAAGATAGTAGCCTCCTTTTCACCTTCTGCTATCAAGATATTGCTCTTTTTCTCACCTTCTGCAAGCAAAATCGCCTCACGTCTTTCACGTTCAGCCCTCATTTGCTTTTCCATTGCTTCTCTTATTGCCTTTGGAGGGTCAATATTTTTAAGTTCAACACGGTTGATTTTTATTCCCCAAGGGTCAGTTGCCTCATCAAGAATTGCTCTCATCTTTGAGTTAACGGTATCTCTACTGGTCAAAGTTTCATCAAGTTCAAGTTCACCAACAATATTTCTTAGTGTTGTTGCTGTCAAGTTTTCAATAGCAGCAATAGGTCTTTCAACCCCATATGAATACATTTTTGGATCAGTTATTTGAAAATAAACAACTGTGTCAATTTGCATAGTAACATTATCTTTTGTGATAATTGGTTGAGGTGGAAAATCTGCAACCTTTTCCTTCAAACTAATTTCTGGCCCACATCTATCAAAAAATGGGATAATTAAGTGAACACCTGTGGTCAAAGTCTTGTTGTATTTTCCAAGACGCTCTACAACTCTTGCAGTTGATTGCTCAACAATCCTAACACTTGCGCCTAGGATAAAAACAGCCACAACACCAAGCACAAGCAAAATAATACCTAATACTGACATAAATTATTTCTCCTCTTTTTTTGTTTTTGTTGTTTTCTTTGTAGTCGATTTTGATTTAACACTAACCGTTTTTGTTTTTGGTTTGTTACTCACCGCTTTTGTCTTTTTTGAAGAGGTTTTTGCCAAAAAAACTTTTTTCTCTTCTTGTGGCTCTTCTTCCTTAACATTTTCTTCCTGCAAAGGCCTTACAATAAGTTTGTTGCCTTCAATTGACAAAATCTCAACATGAGAGCCTTCTTTGATAGTCAAAGATTCATCTTTTGACTTAACTGACCAATCAAGTCCATTATATTTTGCAACACCCATTTTGTCTGGAGTTACACTCTCAATAAGTTTAACCTTTGTACCAATAGCCAAATCCAAATTTGTTTTGTCCTTGTTCTTGTAAAGCAATTTTAAAGTGATCTTTCTAAGTCCCAAAATACAGCCGATTGACACAACAACTGCAACTATGATTTGAATTTCAAACCCAACACCACAAAGTGCCAAAATCATTGCAAGAAAACTGCCAACTGACACCCAAATTGACACAAGTTCTAAAGACACAAACTCAATAATGAGTGATACTACTACAGCAGCAAGCCAAATATATGTCCACATATCTAAAACCCCTTTTTTGTTATTTATATATAGTATAATCAAATGAAAAAAAATAGTAAAATAAAAAAGGAAATTTTTTTAAAATTCCATTTTTATAAACATAAAATTTTAAGCGTCTTTTTCGTTAATGCACAAAATATCAACTGGATCTAAATCTAGTTTTAAGCATAAATTAGCAAGAGTATCAAGTGATGGCATTTTGTCACCTTTAATATAATGAGAAACTGTTTGCTGTGAAACCCCTATCATTTTTGAAATTTCAGTTTGAGTAAAGCCACTTAATTTTATTGCTTCAGCGATTTTTGCTTGAATTTGTTGCATTGTTATCATGTATATTATATTACGCCCAATTGGTGTAAACATTCTTGACATACGCCTATTGGGCGTGTAGAATAATGTTGGGAGTTGTGGAAAATGAAAGAAAAAAACAAAATCTTTAGTACATAAAATTGTTTGGCTTTCAATAACGCTTTTGATAATTTTTATACCAATAATTGCAAATGCAGTTCAACCTGAACTCAAACTTGTTGACGAACATCTTTATATAGACTACTACTATTCTTCATTAAATGAAACAAGCATAGACATTGAATTAACCTTTAACAGAAAAGTAAATTCTGGTTATGCAACAATTGCTTTTTATGATAGCAACAATAATTATTTGGAAACAAAAAAAATATATTGTTATGCTTATGAAGCAACAACTGTAGAAAATACCTATACTACAATCAGTGGAAAAGTGGATAAATATGAGATTTTATCATTTGACTTTAATACCTCTTATCAATTGATTTGGCTATATCACTTTTTAATACCTGTAATATTACTGTTTATTGGAGCTTTGCTTATATCTTATAAAGAATATGAAGTTGAAGGAAAAATTGTATCTGTTTATGCAGGTTGGTATCATCATACACTTAGAGTTGATGGCGAAAAATTTGATGAACACAACACAATAATATCTTATATTCCAATCAAACTTTCTACCACGCTAAATAAAAAAACAAAACTTGAAGCAACAATTAGTATGACAAATCGAATATCTTTAAAAGTAAATGATAAATTAGCAAATACAAAAAAATAGAAAATGAACTAATAAAAGAGGCTCTGGAATAAAATAGAGTCTTTTTTTTAATTATAAATAAACAAAAAAGCCAGGTCATACATTAATTTTTGGTGTATTCCCAATTGTAAACAAAAAGACCAGCTCATGCGCTGGTCTTAATGATATGATGGCGATGTCCTGATTTCCCGGGTCGTTTCCAACCAAGTATATTTGGCGATGAAAAGCTTAACTTCCGTGTTCGGAATGAGAACGGGTGGAACCTTTTCTCTATGGTCACCATCAATGGTATTATAACAACTATCGTTGTAATAATCAAACATTTTTCTCTTTTTTTAAAAAGAGGGGTGAAATAGCACCATCACAACTGCACATTTTTATATACAAAAAGTAGAACTTATTAAGTAAAATCAAGCAAGTCAAGAAAATTCTTGATCAAGCCCTCGACCTATTAGTATCAGTCAGCTACACATATTGCTATGTTTCCACCTCTGACCTATCAACCTTGTTGTCTGCAAGGGGTCTTACTAACTTGTGTTATGGGATATCTAATCTCAAGGTGAGTTTCACGCTTAGATGCTTTCAGCGTTTATCTCTTCCGTACTTCGCTACCCAGCCATGCATCTGGCGATACAACTGGTGCACAATAGGTACGTCCACTCTGGTCCTCTCGTACTAGGAGCAGCTCCTTTCAAATATCCTACGCCCACGATGGATAGGGACCAAACTGTCTCACGACGTTTTGAACCCAGCTCGCGTGCCACTTTAATCGGCGAACAGCCGAACCCTTGGGACCTACTACAGCCCCAGGATGTGACGAGCCGACATCGAGGTGCCAAACCCCTCCGTCGATGTGAACTCTTGGGAGGGATAAGCCTGTTATCCCCAAGGTAACTTTTATCCGATAAGCGACGGCAATTCCATACTCTACCGCCGGATCACTAAGCCCTACTTTCGTATCTGCTCCACTTGTAGGTGTCGCAGTTAAGCTCCCTTCTGCCTTTATACTCTATAGATGGTTTCCAACCATCCTGAGGGAACCTTTGGACGCCTCCGTTACTCTTTAGGAGGCGACCGCCCCAGTCAAACTGTCCATCAGGCACTGTTCATTGCCCAGATAATGGGATCAATGTTAGAATCTCAAAATTCAAAGGGTGGTATCCCAACGGTGACTCCGCAGAAGCTAACGCCTCTGTTTCAAAGTCTCCCACCTATCCTGTACAATAAATTCCGAAACTCAATACCAAATTACAGTAAAGCTCTATGGGGTCTTTCCGTCCAGTCGCGGGTAATACGCATCTTCACGCATAGTTCAACTTCGCCGGGTCCCTTGTTGAGACAGTGCCCAAATCATTACACCATTCATGCGGGTCGGAACTTACCCGACAAGGAATTTCGCTACCTTAGGACGATTATAGTTATCGCCGCCGTTCACTGGGGCTTAAGTTCGATGCTTCGGATTGCTCCTAACAAGTCCCCTTAACCTTCCAGCACCGGGCAGGTGTCAGCTCCTATACTTCAGCTTACGCTTTAGCAGAAACCTGTGTTTTTGATAAACAGTTGCTTGGGCCGATTCTCTGCGGCCTATATTGCTATAGGCACCCCTTATCCCGAAGTTACGGGGTCATTTTGCCGAGTTCCTTAACAAGGGTTATCCCGCTCATCTTATGATTCTCTCATCGTCTACCTGTGGCGGATTGCGGTACGGGTACCTCAATACTACTTAGCAGATTTTCTCGTCAGTGTGAATTCATGAACTTCGTTACTAAATTTCACTCCCCATCATCACCTAGGAATTTTGATACAATCGTACTTTACTAATTGTTTCCCTCATGATTTGGCCACACATCTCCATCCGTGTGGATTCACTATCCTTCTGCGTCCCTGCATCAGCTCTTAATCGTATTGCGGTAGTACTAGAATATCTACTAGTTGTCCATCATCTACGGCGTTAGCCCTCGACTTAGGTCCCGACTTAGCCTGGGAGGACAAGCCTTCCCCAGGAAACCTTAGACTTTCGATGGTGGAGATTCTCGCTCCACTTTCGCTACTCATGCCGGCATTCTCTCTTGTATACAGTCCACCACCCCTTTCGATATGGCTTCTGCCCGCATACATTGCTCCTCTACCAATACCTGTTACAGTATTCCTAAACTTCGGTGGTAAGTTTTAGCCCCGTGAATTTTCGGCGCCCTATCACTCGACCAGTGAGCTATTACGCACTCTTTGAATGAGTGGCTGCTTCTGAGCCAACATCCTGGTTGTTTTAGCAATAAGACATCCTTTACCACTTAACTTACACTTTGGGACCTTAGTTGTAGGTCTGGGCTGTTTCCCTTTTGACGACGAAACTTAGCTCACGCCGTCTGACTCCCTACTATCAATGCGTTGGTATTCTTAGTTTGATAAGGTTCGGTACAGTTTGACCCGCCCTAGCCTATTCAGTGCTTTACCCCCAACTATCTTTACATAGAGGCTAGCCCTAAAGCTATTTCGAGGAGAACCAGCTATCTCCTGGCTCGATTGGAATTTCTCCGCTACCCATAAGTCATCACCGGCTATTTCAACAGACGTGTGTTCGGTCCTCCACAAAGTGTTAACTCTGCTTCAACCTGCTCAAGGGTAGATCGCCAGGTTTCGGGTCTACAACATGCAACTTAAATCGCCCTATTCAGACTCGCTTTCGCTACGGCTCCGTGACTGAATCACTTAACCTTGCTACATATCGTAACTCGCCGGCCCGTTCTACAAAAAGTACGAGATCACACTATATAGTAGTGTTTTCTCTGCTTGTAAACATACAGTTTCAGTTTCTATTTCACTCCCCTTTCGGGGTTCTTTTCACCTTTCCCTCACGGTACTATTCCACTATCGGTCACTAGGTCGTATTTAGCCTTAGGAGATGGTCCTCCCACATTCACACCGGATTTCTCGTGTCCTGTGCTACTCTGGAATCCTTTGAGTGTTTATTGTTGTCGCTTACGGGACTGTCACCCTGTTTCGTCTAACTTTCCAAAAATGTTCAGCTAACAATATTCATGCTCGTATAAGGTCCTAACCCTATTCAAATTTCTTCAAATAGTTTGGGCTCTTACCCGTTCGCTCACCACTACTAGGGTAATCGTTTGTTTACTTTCTCTTCCTCCGGGTACTTAGATGTTTCAGTTCTCCGGGTTCCCTTCATTGCAGTATGAATTCCTACAATGATATTGAGATATTACTCTCAATGTGTTGCCACATTCGGATATCTACGGGTCAAAGTTTATGTGCAACTCACCGTAGCTTTTCGCAGCTTGTCGCGTCCTTCATCGGCGCCTAGTGCCAAGGCATCCACTATATGCTCTTTGTAGCTTGATCTAACTTTAAAATAAAGTTGATAATCAATGAATTTCATTTTGAAATTTTGCTTTCAAAAAGTCTATGATAAATCTTGACAATTTCTTGTTATTTACTCAGCGTAATTGAATTTTTCAAATCGGTTTTTGATTGAAATTGAAAATACATATTACACGTTACAAACGAAAAAACTAAAAAACTTAAAAAAATTTAAGCAAATAATTTTTTGTTATAATTAGCGTTTAAAAAACTTAACAAATGTTAAATATTTTAACTCGATATTTGTCTACTCTAATATATATAAATATGCAGTTGTGATGGTGCTATTTTTTGTGCCGTAGCACAGTCGCCTTTTCGTATGCGACGTGGCTAGAATACCACAACGGATTTTTGGTGTCAACAACTTTTTTTCAAAATTTTTTGCTTTTTTCGCACTTTTTTTAAAAATTGTCTAACACTTCGCCGTGTGTTTTTTATTTCTTAAATTTTTATACACAATAAACACCTTTATTTTAGCGACATATAGGCATTTTTTGTTAAAATCAAAAATACAAAAAATAATCCTAGTCAACTTGCACAAAACAACATTTAAAAAATTTAGCTTAAAATAATAAAAGGCTATTTTCTTAGCCTTTTACGCTATTACATATATTATATATGACATAAACTATCTCATATAAAATAAAAAATGAAAAACCTTTATTGTTCATTTCCAATTTGTTCGTCATTTGGAAAAAATTGTTCTTTGATGTCTTCAACCTTATCTATAAGTTTTCCATAATAGTTTTTAGCCGAATCAACAATGAATTTTCCTTGTTCTTCAAGGTGAGTAAGATTCTCAATTTCAACTTGTTTTATATCAAATTCAGATTGTGTGCTAACACAATACATTTCTTGCATTTTCATTTCTTTTGCATCTCTTATCAAATTTAAAGATTGCTCGCCAATTGAATTAAACCAATAATTTCCTTTTTTTTGATCAATTGAAAGGGTTTTTGCATCAGCAAACGCAAGGGCAATCTTTGCTCTAGCAAGACTTTCCACACGTCCCTCATCTTCAATTTCTTTCAAAGTATCTCTTTGAAAAGCAGACATTTTAATATCATATGGTATCGAGAATGCGTGATTATCAAATGTGCTATTACCATTTGGATGAAACTTTTCTATTATTGCTCTTGCAATTATTGCATTGTCAGTATTTGAAGAAACAAAATTTTCATCGTTATGTATTCTATCCCAGTATGCTTGTGCACATGTTGAAGAATTAATAGCACCATTTGTTTCTAATTTCATATTATGATAAAAGGCTTTTTTCACAGCAAGTCGTTCTATTTTATGCTCATAAAAATTACTCATAATACTATCTGCTTTTGAATTATCACGATCTTCCTGCGCTTTTGAAAGTTTTTCTGTAACTGAAATTAATCTACCATCAGCAAAGTCTCTTAGTTTTTTATCAGCCCTATATTGGATTGTTTCAAATGCATTTCTAATTTTTCCGCTTGGTATTTTTTCATTTGACATAAAAAATATCCCCCTAACAATATTTGTGAAGTAATGTTAACATATAACATTCACATTTGCAATAGGGAGATTTTTAGATAAAGTATATTATTCATCGTGCGAGAGTTCTTCTTCCTCAACCTCAAGTTTGTATTTTTTGAAAAGCTCCTTTGTTTGTCGTTTATTTATAATGTATTCAATGAGACCAAATGAGAAGAAGAAAATTCCAACACAAAACATAATAACTACGAAAATATCAATTTGATTTATGTTCGCTATCTTTAGATATGTGAAAGCAAGTGACACAAATACGCATGCTGTTGATATATATGACAAAAGCGACCTCTTGCAAGACAAAAGCGTCCTTTTTATTGATAGTTCCGTTCTTAACTTGTTTAAACTTAATTCTTCCTTATCTAATTCTTTCATATCTTTATATCCTCAAAAAGTTTTCAAAGTAAATTATATTTTCACTTCAATAATTAGTCAACAATTAGACACTAGTCTTTTTTTAAATATCATTCGTTACTTATTATATTTTCTAAACCTTTTTCCACTTCTTCAATATCATCCACTTTTTCTGCGTCCTCAGGCTTAATTGCAGGTGGCTCTGCCTCCGCATTTTGTAGAGGTTGAGAAGCACCATTTTCTAATTTAATTATAAATTGGTCTGTGGTAGGTAAAGATTCTTGAAAAACACTATCGAATTTTATTATTGGAACAGTACTATAGTCTACATTTGATAATGTTTTTTGAAACAAATCAATTTCTTCTTGTGATACGATTTTTTCATAGTTATCTAAAGTTTGCTTTAAACTAAGCATTTTTATTCCATCTTTATCAAATACTATACCATAATCTTTTAAAAACGTTTCATCATTAGAATTACGATTTTCGGAATGACCCCGTGATAATGCCGCCAGTTCCTCTTTTGATATTATTACTGGCTCTTTAACAGAATCTATCACCTCACTATTTCTTAAAGCACTAAGTTTTCCATCTCTATGGGAAATATTACTTTCTAATTTTCCTACTAACGTCTCCGCATGGGCTTCTTGATCTATCTCTGGATTTTTCTCTTTAAAATAAGATGTTGCAATATTATTTTTTTCTATAAACCAATTGTGACTTCCTATTTGCTGAGGTTGATATCCTTGAAGCGCCAAAACATATTGGGTTGCAAACTCCTTGTCACCGCTAAAGCCAATTATCCTATCTTTGTACATTTCCTGCTGTTGCGGAGTAAGTTTTCCCAGCAAGGACTCATGCACAAGTATTGTGGCTTCATCTGACAACTTTACACTATGTTTTGAAAAAGAATCTTCTACCTTAAAATTTTCAATATCTCCCATATGTTTTGAAAGCGGGTCAAGTATCACTATGCCAGTATCACTCCATCCACCATTCATATGATCACTCACTGTACCATTGCATGTAAAATGAACTGTTGGCCTTTGATCACGTGAAAACCCACTTTTAGTTTCTCCATTAACAGAGTATAACTTTTCTTTAACAGCCCCGGATTCTATAGTGCTTTTTATCTCCCCATCATTTGGGAAATATCTTGTGCAGTGGACAAGCGACAAGTCTTTTTCGCTAAAAGTATTTTCATCAAAAGGCTTGTCAACAAATTCTTTTTGAAATTGTTTGTAAAACTCTGTCACTTCTTTTTCGTGGTCAGTCATATTTGGCGCTTCGCCTTTTACCTGCTTGGCAGTTGGTGCTTCAATTATAGGAAACCCTTGCTCATTTGTTTTGACACTCAACTTTAGTTGTCTTAGCAGACCTGTCTTTTCGTCCAAAAACACTGTTTTGTCATTTTTTATCTCTTCCATCTTGGCAGCGTCTTCTGCGCCTTGATTCTTGAGAGCCTTTATTTGCCCCTCAATACTTTCGTTATAACTTTCAACCTCTTTAAGTTCCTGTTGTTTCTGTGATGTGAGACTTTCTATTTCTTTTGAAATATTCTCTCTTTCGCGATAATTTTGACTTTTAAATATTCTGCCAAAAACTGAGACTTTTGGCATAGATTTTTCAAGCGATTCTATTTTATCCTCTTCACCAACATAAAAACGTTTCTGCCCCTCAAGCGCCTTTATCTGCTGAGGGCGGAGAGTCTCGTCTCTTTGCATTCTTTCATAATCGATTGCTTTTTTGTCAGCTTCTGTTAGTTCTAAAAATTTAGGCATATTTATCCTCGCAATTACAAAAATATCATCAGTATAAAATATATTTTAGCATCATTTTTGCCTAATAGTCAATTTGTTTAAACTAGATAGAATTTAACTAACAACTATAATTCAATTATAGAGTAAAATTCATAATAATTATGGTCACAACTACATGCAAACAAAACACTTGCAAAAAGTAAAAAAAAATATTAAAACATATATGACTAAAAAAGGAAAAAATATATGAAACTATTAGACATAAGCACATTACACAAAAAAACAAACGAATATAAAGAGAAAACAGTCGAAATTGGTGGCTGGGTAAGAAGCGTTAGAGATAACAAAAATTTTGGATTTATTGACCTAAATGATGGGACATCTTTTAAGGGTGTTCAAATTGTTTTTACACCTGAAAAGTGTGGCAACTACACTGAGGTATCAAAGTTAAATGCTGGTAGCAGTATTAAATGCAGTGGAAAAGTTATTCTTACACCAAACAATAAACAACCTTTTGAAATACAAGCAGAAAGCATTGACATCATCTGCCCTACGTCAAATGATTACCCTCTTCAAAAAAAAGGTCACAGCATGGAGTTTTTAAGAGAACAAGCATACTTAAGACCAAGAACAAATCTTTTCAACGCCGTTTTTCGTGTTAGAAGCGAAAGCGCTTTTGCACTTCATGAGTTTTTTCATGGTGAAGGATTTGTCAATGTCCACGCTCCAATTTTCACATCCAGTGACTGCGAAGGTGCGGGAGAACTTTTTAAAGTTTCCACTCAAGATATTTACTCAGGCAAAAAACTTGATCCAAAAAATGAACTGTTTGGCAAAAAAGTTTTTCTTTCTCCATCTTGTCAACTTGAGGCTGAGGCTTTTGCACTTGCTATGGGCAAGGTATACACTTTTGGACCATCATTTAGAGCAGAAAACAGCAATACCGTCAAACACGTAAACGAATTTTGGCACATTGAGCCTGAAATGGCATTTTATGAATTGTTTGACGATATGGATGTTATGGAAAAAATGGTAAAGCATGTTATTAATCACTTATTTATTACCTGCAAAAATGAACTTGAATTTTTTAACAATTTTGTTGAAAAAGGTCTTCTTGACAAACTTCACAATGTTGCGGATAGCAAATTTGAGAGAATTACTTACACAAATGCAATTGAACTTTTGGCAAAAAATAATGAAAACTTTGAATACAAAGTAAAATGGGGCGACGACATTCAAACAGAACATGAAAAATATTTGACATCTCACTTTGGAAAGCCTGTTTTTGTTTATGACTATCCAAAAGAAATAAAGGCATTTTATATGAAAGTCAACGATGACCACAAAACAGTTAGTGCTACTGACCTGCTTGTGCCAGGCATTGGCGAATTATGCGGTGCAAGTGAAAGAGAAGAAAATTATGATGTTCTAATGAATAGAATAAAAGAGTTGAAACTAAGCGAAGAAGATTATTGGTGGTATTTAAATCTTAGAAAATTTGGTTCAGTAAAACACTCTGGATTCGGCATGGGATTTGATAGATTTGTAATGTATGTAACAGGTATGACAAATATTAGAGATGTAATACCATTCCCAAGAACTCCTAAAAATTGTGAATTCTAAAAACTTCTAATGTAAAAAGCAAAATTATATTAACAATTCATTAACAAAAAAACACTTTGCCAAAATAAACAAAGTGTTTTTTGTTTTATATTATATTTGTTATTCACCAAGTGATTCCAAACTTTCTATTTCTGTCTTAATATCATTAATCAAGTCAGTATAATATGAATTGCCAGTATAAGAGCCCTCAAAAACAGTTGTACTATCGTTATCAAACGAGTTTGGATATGTTTCAAAACTATATACATCATTATTTATAGTCGCTGTTTTGGCGTTTTCCCTATCGGTTTCAGCAATAAATGAGAAAACCGTATCAAAAAGTTTGTTGGCCATTTCATAAGCCAAGTCTTGGCCCTTAATATAATACAAATCTTCTTCATTTTCATTTGCAATTTTATCTAGCGCTGAACCAAGGGTTGTGTCGCTTGTAAAAGTCTCTTTGCTATTTATACCATTTGCTGTAGAAATAGAATTTGTAATTGATTTTATATCACTAAACAAATGCTCATATCCGTTTTCTGCCCCATAAATATCTTCTATTACATGCAAATTATCATTTGAATCCTTATTAAATATTTTTTGTTCAATAAGATCCAAAGTGTCTTGATATGCAGACAAATTAGATGTTTCTTTGTTATAGAAATAAACAACCAAATCACTTATATTGTTATTTGTAATTAAATTTGAATTCAATGAATCAAAAGTTCTTCCAATGCTTTCCAGATTATCATTATCAACTACATTAAACAAAGATGCTAAGTTCAAGAGTTCTACCTTATATGAAACTATTGCAGTCAAATTATTTTTGATACTATTAATCACGCTACGCAATTCTTGATCATCCGTGCCATTTAAGTTGTTGTTAACATAATCATCAAAATAATATTCTAAAAATTTATTCACAACAATTGTGCTAAAAATCTTGCTTGGTTCAAGTTGACCTACTTGAAGATCATTATTTTCATCTAAATATTCATAAGGTTTTCCCATAACCTTGTCAAATACATTTCCAAAGTCTTTGAACATTGGTGTTAATTCGTCATCATCAGGATCTGCTGTTGAATAATTTGTTTTTAAAATATTTGCAATATCTTGTATAAATCCAAACTCCCTTTCATAACTTTCAACCAAATTTAAGTTACGTTTTAAGGTTGATATAGCACTATTGTCCCCTGTTGTAAGACCAGCATTAAGAGTACTGGTTTGATCATCAATAAAGTGAGAAACCACTGCATTGATTATGCTTTTGTTAATAATTTTGCTCCCAATTGTTTCAGTCGATGTTTGTTCACTTTCTTCACCCAAGTATTCTTCACTTTCGCTACTTGATTTGTTTCCGCAAATATCATCCAAAACTCCACCAAATTGAACCAAGTAATCATCATGATCCATATCTATATCTATATTTATTAATTTTTTTGCAATCAACAGTTCGTCTTTCCAACTTGAAACGGCTGACGCCAATGCAGTTGATGAATATGCTGGATTATAAATATTATTAAGTATCGCATCATAAACAGAAATCTCATTGAGACTGTCATATGTGGCATTAAAGATATCTTGTGCAAACTCATTATCAAGAACGTTAAATTTGTCAATCAAGCCATCAATAAGACCTCTTAAAACCTTGTTACTTACAAATAATTTTGTGTTATGAGAAATGGCGCTATCTATTGCCTCTCCCAAATTTTCAAAAGTTGTGTTTTCTTCTTTTGACAGTTCTTCAACATTAAAATTGTCGCCTAAAACGTTATAAATGCTTCTTAATACTGCATAAGTGTATTTAAATTCATTTTCCCAACTTGTAATACTTGTTCTTTCAGTTGTGGTGTTATAAATATTGTTTAAGACATAATTTTTTAAAGTCAAACCACTTTCTACTTCTACATCCAAAATATCTTCAAATTCTGCTGTATTCATAGTATTTAGCAAGTTTTCAATTACACTTCTGGCGTTTTCTGGAGTAATTATGCTCGAACCCGCAATTGCATTATCAAAGCCAATGCCAATTTCTTCAAACTTCAAATTCTCTTCATCCATTACGGCTTCAAATGAAATATTTGAATTATAAAAATCAATCACTGAACTATACAATTTGGCTAGAGACGTTAACTCAGACTGCCAATTTTCAACATTTGAAAGTGAATTGATAACAGCACTCAAATCAATATCATTTGGCACAACTTCATTTAACTTATCTTTGCCCAAATCTATAATTGATTGATAGTTATCTTCACTTAAAAAACCACCTTTAAAGCAATCTAGAATTTCGCCCAGTG
>Ga0310786_10004245_pt1 | contig 20071 bp, 13 predicted proteins | sample AusTroGonzalo_MG_FD_203881 | JGI IMG/M metagenome (GOLD analysis project Ga0310786, IMG submission 203881) | Bovine rumen microbial communities from tropical cattle in Woodstock, Queensland, Australia - Gonzalo_03 (v2) (version 2) | ecosystem: Host-associated > Mammals > Digestive system >... | reverse complement strand
TGCTGACAAGCCTAACTGTGGTGTAGTGATTTGCACTCCATTCATTCATCTTGCAAAGGTATCTGAAATCATCAACCACGACGTGATCGGTCTTGGTGCTGAGAACTGCGCTGACAAGGCTTCTGGCGCTTACACTGGTGAGGTTTCTGCTGAGATGGTGAAATCTACTGGTGCTGAGTACGTGATTCTCGGTCACTCTGAGCGTCGTGAATACTACAACGAGACTCCTGAAATCCTGAAGGAGAAGGTTGAATTGGCTCTCGCAAATGGTCTGAAGGTGATCTTCTGCATTGGTGAGTCTTTGGCACAGCGTGAGGCTAACGAGCAGAACGCCGTTGTGAAGGCTGAGCTCGAAGGCAGCGTGTTCCACCTCTCTGCTGAGCAGTTCAAGAATATCGTGATTGCATACGAGCCAATCTGGGCTATCGGTACTGGCAAGACAGCTACTGCTGACCAGGCTGAGGAAATCCACGCATACATCCGTTCTGTCATCGCTGAGAAGTATGGCAAGGAAGTGGCTGCAGAGACTTCTATCCTCTATGGTGGTTCATGCAAGGCTTCTAACGCTCCTGAGCTCTTCGCAAAGCCAGACATTGACGGTGGCCTCATTGGTGGCGCATCTCTCAAGGTAGCTGACTTCAAGGGTATCATTGACGCTTGGAAATAATCAAACTTTCATTAAGAATTAAGAATTAAGAATTAAGATTGCGCAATGACGGTGTCTATCCGTTCCAAAATCTTAACTCATAATTCTTAATTCTTAACTCTTACTTCATAACTCCTAATTCAATTCAAAATGAAAAGACTTCTGGCTTTCACAATTTCTATTTTGTTGTGTACCATCACCATGTCTGCGCAGAACTTTACCGAGCACATTCAGAGCAATGTGTCGGGGCAAGGCACAGTGACAGTACATCAGGACTCCATTCTTGACGATATGGTGAACGGAAAGAAGCAATTCGTTCCTGAGAAGAAGGAGGAGAAACGCGACCTTCCTGGCATTCCGAGGGGCAAGAAAACCAAGGCCCGTGGCTATCGCATTCAAGTGTATTGGGGTGGCAGCACACGTGCCGACCAGACCAATGCGCAACGTGCAGGTACCAGGGTGTCAACCATCTTCCCAGAGTTGAGTGTCTATACCACTTTCGAGTCGCCTAACTGGCGCTGCCGTGTGGGCGATTTTGTCACACGCAAGGAGGCGGATGACTACCTCGACAAACTGAAGAGTGCAAAACTGGCACAAGGTGCCATTATTGTCAAGAGTGAAGTGTATGTCTATCAATAACATATAAGAGTGAAATGAATAAGGAAGAAAAGATAGAACTTCTGAAAGACACCTGTTTAAAGAGCCTTGAAGCCATTGGTGAAGACCCTCAGCGCGAGGGACTGAAACGCACTCCTGAACGTTTGGCACGCACGTTCCTCGAACTGACCAGAGGTTATGCGATGGATCCAGTTGCCACCCTCAAGTCGGCTGTGTTCCAAGAGGATTATGACCAGATGGTGGTGGTCAAGGACATCGAGTTCTACTCTCTTTGTGAGCACCACATCCTGCCTTTCTTCGGCAAGGTGCATGTGGCTTACATTCCCAACGGCAACATCGTAGGTCTCAGCAAGATACCTCGCATGGTGGACATCTTCTCCCACCGCCTGCAAGTGCAGGAACACCTGACCAAGCAGATATGTGATTGCCTCCAGCAAGCCCTGAATCCGCTGGGCGCCATCGTGGTGATTGAGGCACAGCACATGTGCATCCAGATGCGTGGCATCGAGAAGCAGGGTTCTGTCACTCAAACCATCTACTATACTGGTGTTTTTGAAAACACTGAGAAACGAAAAGAATTCCTCAATCTGATTAGGACTTGATACCACAATCCACCATCGACCGCATCGTTGACGCCGCCAACATTGTCGATGTCGTCTCCGATTACGTCACGCTTCGCCGCGCTGGCGCAAGCTACAAGGGATTGTGTCCTTTCCACGACGATAAGACTCCCTCTTTCTCCGTCTCTCCTGCCCGTGGCGTGTGCAAATGCTTCAGCTGTGGCAAGGGGGGTAACGCTGTCCACTTCATCATGGAGATGGAACAGCTGTCTTATGTCGAGGCACTGAAACACTTGGCAAAGAAATATGGCATCCCCGTCGAAGAAGAGGAGATGACCGACGAGCAACGCCAGCGCATGAACGAGCGCGAGAGCATGTTTGCTGTCAATGAGTGGGCTGCCAAATATTTCAGTCAAACGATGATGAACAATCAGGACGGTCGTGCCATAGGACTCGCCTATTTCCGCAGTCGTGGTTTCCGTGACGATATCATCGCCAAGTTCCGTCTTGGCTTCTGTCTCGACAGCCCTGATGCGATGTCGAAGGAGGCAAAGGCGAAGGGTTACAACGAGAAATATATGGTGGACACCGGTCTGTGTGTCAAACGCGATAATGGCACCATCTACGACCGTTTTCGTGGACGCGCCATGTTCCCTTGGGTGGCAGTCAACGGTAAGGTGGTGGCCTTTGGAGGTCGTGTGCTCGATGCGCGTACCAAGGGCGTCAATCAGAAATACGTCAACTCCCCCGATTCCATCATCTATCACAAGGCCAACGAGCTCTATGGCATCTTCCAGGCGAAGAAGCAGATTGCCAAGGAAGATATGGTCTATATGGTGGAGGGCTACACCGACGTGCTTGCCATGCACCAGTGTGGCATCGAGAATGTGGTGGCCAACTCTGGTACTGCCCTCAACGAGGCGCAAATCCACTTGCTCCACCGTTTCACCAACAACATCACCCTGCTCTACGATGGTGATGAGGCGGGTATTCATGCTGCCACACGAAGCACCGATATGCTCCTTGCCGAAGGTATGAATGTGAAGATACTGCTCCTGCCCGATGGCGACGACCCCGACAGCTTCTCACGCAAGCATAACGCACAGGAGTTCAAGGAGTATGTGGCTGCCCATCAGACGGACTTCATCCTCTTCAAGACCAATCTTCTCCTCAAAGATGCACAGCGAGACCCCATCAAGCGTGCGCAACTCACGGAGGACATCGTGAAGAGCATCGCTGTCATCCCTGACGAAATCATCCGCTCCACCTATGTGCATGAATGTGCTGAAATCCTCAATATGGACGAGACCATCCTGATGCGTGGTGCCAACAAGAATCGTGCTGCCATCCTCGAAAACATGAAGAAGGAGGCACAAAGGGAAAGGGAACGAGCCGAAAGACAGACCCTCTCCCTAACCCTCCCCCGTGATGGGGAGGGAACGCCTTCCGGAGAGCATGGAAACATGTCGCCAACAGAGGTTCAACCTCCCATCTCCATACCAGAAGATGATGCTTTCTCTTCCCTCACATCCGAGCAAACGCCCGACATCCCGAATGGCTCTCTCCCCATTACGGGGGAGATGTCCTATGGACAGAGAGGGTCTGAGCGTCGTTTCATCGGCCTCGAACGTCTGATGATGACCCTCATCACCCGCTATGGCGAACAAACCATCGAAGGGAAAGACGAAAATGATGAACCGACCCAGACGACCTTGGCGGAGTATGTGTTGGGTGACCTCGCCTACGATGACATCACCCTCCGATCGCCCCTCTATGCCAAGATGCTCAATCTGGTTTGCCAGCACGTTCACGACGAGGGGTTCATCGCCTCCAAGTTCCTTCTCAACAACCAGGACGAGGAGATCAGTCGTGAAGCTGCCGACCTCGTCAGCGACCGCTACCAGCTCAGCAAGGGCAACCAGATGGAGAAAACCGAAGAGGAGCTCAAAGTGGAATACCTCTCGCGCCTCCTCCTTGACTACAAGAATGCAGTTGTCGAGGAAGAACTCAAGCAATGCAATGCCGACCTCACCCGTCCCGAAGTGATTGCCGACACCAACCTCATGCTCGACACCATGCGACGCATCAAGGAACTCGGCGAGATCCAGCGCCAACTGGCCAAGCTGCTGGGCGATCGGGTGGTGGCGAAATAAATATGAATATCCTTAGCCAAGACATCAAGTACCTGCAGGGAGTGGGACCACAGCGTGCCCTGCTGCTTGCCAACGAACTCGGCATCAAGACCGTGGGCGACCTCTTGGCATATTACCCCTATAAATACGTTGACCGCAGTCGCATCTACAAGATTTGCGACATCGATGGAGCGATGCCCTACGTCCAGCTTTGCGGACAAATCTTCTCCTTCGACACGATGGGAGAGGGGCGCAACAAGCGCCTCATTGCCCATTTCTCCGACGGCACAGGCACCATCGACCTCGTGTGGTTCCAAGGCATCAAATATGTGGCAAAGAACTACGACTGTCGCAAATCCTACATCGTCTTCGGCAAACCCACTGTATTCAACGGACACATCCAGATAGCACACCCAGAAATCGACAGCCCCCCAGCCCCCAAAGGGGGAGGGCTGACGCAACCGGCTATACCTGATATATGGAATGGGGAACTGTTTGGAGAACAGGAACGCGTGGCTACAGAGACGCATCGCGTTAGCCCTCCCCCTTTGGGGGTCGGGGGGCTGTGTCCCTCCTACAACACCTCCGAGAAGATGAAGCGTTCTGGACTCAACTCCGCTGCGATGGCGAAGTTGACCGCCAATATGTTCAAGTTGCTTCAGCAGCCGTTGGCAGAGACCTTGCCACCCTACATCGTGCAGCAGCATCACCTGATGTCCTACGATGAGGCGGTGCGCAACATTCACTATCCCACCTCTCCCGAGGCGTTGCGACATGCTCAGTTGAGGCTCAAATTTGAGGAACTCTTCTATGTACAGCTGAACATCCTCCGCTATGTGAAAGACCGCCAACTGCGCTACAAGGGCATTGTGTTCAACACCATCGGCGAACACTTCAACGGCTTCTTCTACAACCACCTGCCCTTCCAGCTCACAGAGGCACAGAAGCGGGTCATCCGTGAGATTCGTGCCGATATGAAGTCAGGACGGCAGATGAACCGACTCCTGCAGGGCGACGTGGGCAGTGGTAAGACCCTCGTGGCACTGATGGTGGCACTCATCGCCATCGACAACGGCTGTCAGGCCTGCATCATGGCACCTACGGAAATCTTGGCAGAACAGCATCTCGATACCCTCCGTGAATTCCTGGGCGACCTCCCCATCAAGGTGGAGCTGCTCACAGGAGCCGTCAAGGGCAAGAAACGTCGGGCAGTGCTCGAAGGACTCGTGACAGGCGACATCCACATCCTCGTGGGCACCCATGCTGTGATAGAGGACAATGTGATGTTCAATCAGCTGGGACTTGTGGTCATCGACGAACAGCACCGATTCGGTGTGGCACAGAGGGCCAAACTCTGGATGAAGAACAATGTGCCTCCACACGTGCTCGTGATGACAGCCACGCCCATCCCACGTACACTCGCCATGACCCTCTATGGCGACCTCGATGTGTCCATTATCGACGAACTGCCCCCAGGCAGAAAACCCATCCGCACCGTCCACATGTTCGATGCCCACCGTCCACGCATCTATCAGCTGATGAATCGTGAATTGGAACTGGGCCGCCAGATATACATCGTCTATCCCCTTATCAAGGAAACTGAGAAGATGGACCTCAAGGACTTGGAAGCAGGATTTGAGGAAATCAGCAAAGCCTTCCCCCGCTATCAGGTCAGCAAGGTGCATGGCAAGATGAAATCAGCTGATAAGGATGCCGAGATGCAACGTTTCGCCAACCACGAAACCCACATCCTCGTCTCCACCACCGTTATTGAGGTGGGAGTGAATGTGCCCAATGCCTCTGTGATGATTATCGAGAATGCCGAACGCTTCGGACTCAGCCAGCTGCACCAGCTGCGAGGCAGGGTGGGGCGTGGTGCCGACCAGAGCTATTGTGTCCTCGTCACCAAGCACGAGATTGGTGAAACCACCCGCAAGCGTATCCAAGTCATGGTCGATACCACCGATGGCTTCGAAATTGCCGAACAAGACCTCAAACTCCGTGGTCCAGGTGACCTCGAAGGCACCCAGCAATCCGGCATGGCATTCGACCTCAAAATCGCCAACCTCGCCCGCGATGGTCAAATCCTCACCCTCGCCCGCGACACCGCCCAATCCGTCATCACCTCCGACCCCGAGGAACGCAATCCACAGAACGACATCCTCTGGCGCCACCTCCGCGAACTCAGGAAGTCGAACATCAACTGGGGCGCAATCAGTTAAAAACATTGATAATGCTTTCAACTGATTGCGGGGATGGTAGTAGCTTTCTGCGAGGAAAGGAACGTATCCGAAGTGGAAAGCGAACGAACATCGGGGGGGGACGAAGTCAATCAGAAAATAATCCAGCAAAAATTTGGAAACCCTTCCTTCCGTGTTGTATCTTTGCACCCGTTATTTTATGAATCATTAATAAGGAGGAACGATTATGCCACGCAAAAAAGATGGAATGCCAATTGAATTCTATCCCCGTCCCACTAAGGACAAGGATGGAAAGCCGTTACTTTATGCACGTCCAGCACAGAAAATCAAACGAACTATGAGGGACGTCGAAACCATTTGTTCGTTTCGAGGAACGAATAGTGGTTTGATGACGTTAGCGTTCGAGAACTTCATTGATGTCTGCGGTGAGTGGTTATCTCAAGGATACCGCATAGAAACACCTTTGGGTGTATTCTCTGCCAAAGTGAAACTCAATGGTGATTTCAGCGACCCTGCTAAAGTGAAAGCAGAAGATTTGGAATTTGCAGGCATTGAGTTGACACCCTCTAAGCACTTCCTGAAAGCAGTCAAATATAGGATGAATGGATTCTGTAAAATTCCAGGCAGCCGTGTCGGTAATGCACAGATGCACGATCAAGCAATGATGGATGAGGCCCTGCGCAAGAGTATGGTGCAAGGATTCACCACCATTAGCCGCTTCCAATTCTTTTCTGGGTTGAAATACTATTCTGCAGAGAAGTACCTCGACCGACATCCTCGTCTGCATAAGGAGAGAATAGGCCGCACCTATCAATATTTCTGGAAGCAATAAACGATAAATATCCCTATTATTTTGGCGATCGCCACAAGATTTTATGGCGGGCATCACAGAACTTTGTGGCGCCCGCCATAAATGTTTATGACGCTCGTCACAAACCCGATTCACTCGACCAACTCTCCCTCTTGTGTCGAGTGATTCCCCCTTTTCTGTCAACAGATTTTCCCTATGCGCTAGAATGGTCTGTATATTCCGCCGCTATCATCCAATCTTCTTCCTTTTCATTAATATAAAATGGTTGAAATGTTATTTTTTGAAAATTTCTTGCAAAATATTTTGTAGTGTAAAAAATTTGTCATTACTTTGCAAAGTTTTTCCGCTCTTTGAAATGGGGCGTCGAAAACAACGAGAAAAAAGTTCATCAAACAGACAACTTATCAACTTACTAACAATTAAAAAGAAGACAAAAAGAGATTATCAGAAACAACTGAACCAGCTTTGACGGATGCTGACTGAAAGAACGAAATCCGTGGCTCTTTGCTCAACTTTTTATAAGATATTTTGATGTTGCCCATTGGCATGGGTGGTGCTGCTGTCGGCTCTTGACGATGTGGACACCCCCTCCCTGCTCGGCGGCTATCAGAAACGGCTCCGACGCTGCTCATTGCAGCCTTCTCCCTAAGAAACAGAAACTTGCATCAACAACCAACCCTTTTTATTTTTTCTTTTATGAAGCATAAACCAGAACTTTTAAGACGCTGCCAAATGATGGCAAACAATGATGTGGAGGAAGATGACGAAGTGTACGTGGATGAGGATTGTGATGACCTCGAAGAGGACGATCCTCAGGATGAGGAGGAGGATTTCCCCGACACAAAGGGAATCTTCGATTTTACAATGGATGGCTTTGACAAGGATTTTCCTTTTAGTGGGAGTGCGACATCCGCGCCCAAGGAGGATCTGAAGGCGGAGGTGCTTCCGCGGATGGAGAACCCCGAGGTGGAGTTGAAGGCACTGACGGGGTGTCAGGAGATTCGGGAGCAGATTCGTCAACTGACGACCTTGCACCAATACAATCTCATGAGGCGCGACTTCAACCCCAGAGCACCCTTGCACGCTGTGAATCTGCACGCCGTCTTTCATGGTGCGCCAGGCACGGGCAAGACAACCCTCTGCCGACTCTATGCCTCGCTGCTGTACAAGGCTGGGGCACTGACCAGCGGACATGTGGTGGTGGCGTCGAGAAGCACTTTCCTGGGTACGAACTTTGGCGATGAGGAGAAGGCGGTGAGGGCTGTGCTGGAGGCTGCCAGGGGAGGGGTGCTGATGATTGACGAGGCGTATCTGCTGAATCCGCCACATCCCAACGACCCGGGCAAACATGTCCTCCAGTTGATGATGCCGGTCTTGGCGGATGAGAAAATGCGGGACATCGCCATCGTGCTGTGCGGCTACTCGGAGCCGATGGAGCGGCTGCTCAACCTGAACGACGGATTGGCGTCCCGTTTCCCCAACCGGTTCAAGTTCCCCGAGTTCTCCGTGGATCAATTGCTGGACATCAGCAAACAGCGTGTCAAGACGTTCAACTACCACTTCACGCCCAAGGCTTGGAAATTGTACAAGGAGGTGGTGACGCGGGTGTATGAGCATCGTGACAAGCGCACCTGGAGCAATGCCAGAGAGGTGGCGCAGCTCTTGGAAAAAATCTATATCCACCATGCCAATCGCTGCATGACGGCGCCCGACCCCAAGAAGGTGCTCGCCATCACGGTGGCTGACATCAGACCGCTGGTGACCTCCTTCTCCTTCACTCCCCAACACCGCATCGGTTTCCGATAGTGGTGGGGGAGGGAACAGGAAAAAACGTCACTCCAAGAATCGATAATGAGCCATCTCACTCAACAGATGAAGGGAAAATGCAAAAAAAATGCAGTTTCCCTTTGTTTTTTCTTCACTTAATCGTACCTTCGTTCCCAGAAAACAATCGGAACTATGCATACATTACTTGTAAGAATGATGGTCATCGGCTTGATGCTGATGAGTGCCGTGACTGGTTTTGGTCAAGAAGGACAAGAGGCAATCCATGGAACGCAGTCGGTTATTGACTCGCTGCAGGCGGTGAATGACTCGATTGTGCAGTCGCTGCGGAATCAGGTGCAGGAACTGAAACTGAAGGGCATCATGATGCAGGAGCAGTTGGAACGGACGGGCAAGAGTGCCAAGGAGGACTCGCTGCGCCAGGCAGAACGTAAGGCTCGGGTGGATTCGCTGCGCAATGTGACGGCGGGTGCGCCGCTGGTGGTGGATGGCGACACGCTGCTGGTGATCTATGCCCAGAAGGGTGGTATGCTGCCTGAAGCGCGTGTGGAGGCTGTGAGGAACAAGATTTATGAGGTGGGGAAGCGGTTGACGATGTTTGTGGATTCCATCTATGTGTTCGACAGCGAATTGTCGTCGGACGTGATGGTGGGGGAGGATGTCATCCTGAGTGTGACCGATCTCGATGCCTTGTGGATGGGCATGGAACGTGTGGAGCTGGCTGAGATATTCCGGGATGCCATCAGCAGGAAGGTGGATGAGTTGCACGAGACCTATGGTTTGCAGCAGAAGTTGCAGAGTTTGGGTTGGGTGGCGCTGATCATCGCCTTGCAGGTGCTCCTCATCTGGGGCATCGTTTGGCTCTTCCGTATCTGGAAGTTCACGCTCACCCGCAGGTTGTTGAGGCGCATCCAATCTATCAGCATCAAGAACTATCCTTTGCTCGACACGCATCGGTTGGGCGTTGCCATCATCTTCGTGTTCAACCTGGTGCGCCTGTTGCTCATCCTGTGGGTGGTTCTTGTGGGCATCACCTTCATGTTCTCCATCTTCCCAGAAACGAAGACTTTCACCTATACCGTCTTGGGCTATATCTGGCACCCCTTCCGTGACATCCTGAAGGGCATCTTGGGGTATCTGCCCGATCTCTTCAAGATTATCGTCATCATCATCTGTTTCCACTATCTGCTGAAACTGGTGCGCTACTTTGCCAATGAGGTGGCGAGTGGACGATTGAAAATCAATGGTTTCTATGCCGACTGGGCGATGCCGACCCACACCATCCTGCGTGTGCTGCTCTATTCGTTCATGCTGGTGATGATTTGGCCCTTGCTGCCCAATTCCGACTCGGAGATATTCCAGGGTGTGTCGGTCTTCATCGGTGTGGTGGTGTCGTTAGGTTCCACGTCGGTGGTGGGCAATGTGATGGCAGGATTGGTGATGACCTATATGCGCCCCTTCCGTGTGGGTGACTACATCCGCTATGGTGACACGGAAGGTGAGGTGGTGGAGAAGAGTATGCTGGTCACTCGTATCCGTACGCGTAAGAATGAAATCGTGACCATCCCGAACTCCAACATGATGAGTTCGCAGACCTCCAACTACACCCTTTCTGCCCAGCAATACGGGGTCATTGTCCACACGAAAATCACGATTGGCTATGATGAACCTTGGCAGAAGATTGAACGTCTCTTGCTGGAGGCGGCTGACAAGACCGATGGCATCAAGAAGCATCCGAAGCCTTTCGTCCGCATCACGACCTTGGACGACTTCTATGTGGAGTATGAGATTAATGGTTGTACGGAACGTGCCAAGACGCTGCCAGCTGTCTATTCAGCCCTGCACGAGCACATCCTCGACACGATGCATGGGGCAGGTGTCGAAATCATGTCACCTCACATCGAGGCACGACGTGATAATTTGCCTGTGCAGATTCCGAAGGAAGTCTAGGTGCGCTTCCGCTTCTTTGAGGGCTTTTCGTCCAGGCAGTTGTTGGTCCAGTTGCCTGCCAGCACCTGACCGGTTGGGGTGCGATAGACGCCATAGCCATGACGGACGCCACGGTGGAAATGGCCTACATAGACGGCTCCATCCGTGTAGAGGTAGGTGCCTTCACCCTCAAACTGGGAAAGCATGAATGAACCTTCGTACATGGCACCGTTGGCATAACGATAACAACCATTGCCTTCCCTCTCTCCGTTCACCCACTGGCCGATGTACACGTCGCCATTGGCATAGGTGTAGGTGCCTTGCCCGTGACGAAGGTCGTCACGCCACTGACCCATATACATGTCGCCAATTTTGGAACGAAAGACGCCGAACCCGTTTCGTCTGTCATTCGCCCACTCTCCCTCGTACGTGTCACCATTCGACATGCGCAGCACACCCTTGCCGTGCCGCATGCCTTGATGCCACTCGCCTTTATATGTGTTACTTTTATCTGCATAGAAGGCTGTTCCTTCCTTCTCTTGCAGACCGTCATGGAAGTATCCTTGATATTGGTTGCCACCTGCCCATTGGTAGATACCATATCCTTCAAATTTTCCGTCTTGGATCTCTCCCTTATATATATCGCCATTGGCATATTCAAATACCACGCTGACGTCATTTTGAACCCTCTTGATTTTCTTGGGTGCCTGCTTGGACACCTTATATCTTGAGTTGTCAGTTCCCACGTTTTGCGCCGCAACATATCCTGCCATCAGACAGGCAAACATCAGTAAGCTATACTTCTTCAAAATTAATTAGATAGTTTTAGGTAGAAATAGGTAATAATTGATCTCTCACCTCTATGTTCCAAAAGGCATGCAAAAGTATTAAGAATTCGGCGAACAAACAAATAATTTGACGAAAAAAGCGTACTTTATGGCTAAATTAACCCACCTTTTAACCTATAACATCCCTATTAATGAGGAATAAAAATGTCCCCCATGATTACTGAGGGACATTGAAGTGCTTTTCCAATCGCTTGTATTCTTTCTTGGTGAGCCGCATGAAACTGCCGTGCTGAGGGGCGGTGACACCTTCGATGTCGGCTGGGGAATGGAAACCTTTGAGGTATTCGTCCGTCTGGCAGATACGGTAGTGTTTGGGACGGTCGCTGTACTGGATATATGCCACTCGCCAACCTTTCTCACCGATGATCTGGAAGGCGCTGCTGCCCTCACATTTCTTGTTGCCCTCGAAGCTGACGAAATCGCTCTCGTCGGGTTCTGGCCAAGGTCCTGTGAGCTGATCGGCTTTGGTCTGGAAGATGCCCGGATGCCCGCCTTCCTTCTTGATGAGCATGTGGTATTTGTGGTCACTCTCCAAGTAGTTGATGTCTGCATCGATGGTGGCATAACCCCAGTCGAAGAGGAGGCGTGGCTTGGTCAATTTGGTGAAGGTCTTGTCGGCATAGCTATAGACCATGCGGTCGTACTTGTCATTGTCGTTGAAACTCCAAATAGAATAGTAAATGAAGTAGCCACCCTTCTCACCATTTGCCCACACATAGTCAGGGTCCCAGAAGATTTGGGGTGCCCACACACGATTGATCTTGCTCCAGTCGTCAATGATGTCGGGACTCTCAGGGTCGCAGAAAATCTCGTTGCCCTTGCGGAAGTCGAAGGTGGTGGATGTCCAGTGGATGAGGTCATCGCTCTTGAGGAGGTCGATGCCATAATTGTACCACTGCTTGCTCTTCGCCACGCACATGTCGGTGGTGACCATCAGGTAGCCCTTGCCTGAGTCGGACTTGCGACACACGTAGGCATCACGTTGTCCACCCTCAATGCCTGCCAATGTCTTGGCATCCATGATGGCCTTGCCCTCGTTCAGGTCGTGGTAGTGAAGTCCGTCACGACTGAGTGCATAGGCGGTGAATTCACCATTGTCACTCATGTGGCAATAGAGGTAACCATAGGTGCCCTTCTGCAGGTTCTGAGCGGATAGACTAATAGCAAACAAGCTTGTCAATATGTATGTGAGGAATGCCGTCTTTAATGTCATGACTGAAATGATAATAATCTCTTTTTATATTTATAATGTATTATAATATTATTGATATTGAAAGATGATTATTTTTCAATTACAAGATAATGGGTTAGACTCCAAAAGGCAATTTCGTCTCTAATCGTAATGATAGATGTTTTGTTCTTCTTGTCAATCTGGATAGTATATGAATTGCTGGGGTGTGCAGAATGAATTTTGACGCTTTTACTGTCCACTGGAATTTGAGTTACATGACGTATGTCAATTTTCTTAAAAACACTGGTGTTAATATCATTGTTCATTTTTGCCTTTCCTAAGAATTTCTGCGAAAGTACCCCTGCCTTCTTTAATTCTTTGTTAGTTCCAATAATATAATATGCCTCATTGAGCATTTCTTGCGCATAAGAAATGACTTCTTCTTTTTCCTTAACAGTACTTTCCAAGCTAGTGTTGACTGTATTGAGACGGCTAACCTCTGCTTGCAGCTTTTTTATGCTAAAGTCTTTTAAATCGATGCGTTCTTGAAGGTCCTTAATAGTTGCATCCTTCTCAGCAATTTGCTTGTTGAGATAATCAAGGAGCATTTTTATTTTACCTACCTCGCGATTACTTTCGTTCAACTTCTGTTCAAGTCCTTGAATGCGTTCATGTTGTCGTGTCAACATTTCAGCATAAGCCATAAGATTTTTTTTGATAGTCTCTTTGTCGATGGTGCCTTCTTTGTTGCTTGTCACAACCATTAAAGTACTGTCAGCTGCCGCGATGCTATCAAGCCCATCGGATACGATGTTTAGGCAGCTCTGATAATAATCCAGATCTTGAGCTTGCTCTTCGATTTTCGTAGTAAGCGAATCCACCTGAGATTGAAGTGCGTTATTCTCTCCATTGCAAGAAATGAGTCCAATGGCAACCGCAAGCATGGGCGTAACGGCAAGGCTTATAACTGTTTTTTTCATAATAGATGTGTTTTAATTACTAAATAATATTGATTTTGGGATACAAAGATACGGAAATTGTATAAGAATGACCTCTAAATAGTGTTAATTTTATATTTTTTTTGAAAAAAAGTGTTTAATATTAAAAAAAAACGTATATTTGCAACGAAATTTGATTTCTATAATGAAAACAGTTATAACCTTAATAATATAAAAAATGAGAAAAATGAAGATTTATGCATTGGGAGTACTCTTTCTGTCACTGCCAATAGTTATGAACGGACAGGACACGTCCGACAACTACAGTTTCAAGTCACATGGATTTTTCCAAGTACAAGGTGGTCTTCACCTCCCTTTTACAAGTGGTAATCGTTCTAAACTTATTCAACCCAATTTCGGTGTGGGTTTGGGTGGATGGTTCTCTCCTGCTTTAGGTGCACGGATAAATGCTGAGGGCCTAAATTCTAAAGTGCGATATGCTGATAAGTACCAATCGTTCCATTACCTCACTATTGGGGTGGATGCTATGCTCAATTTATCACCCCTCTTTGTTCAGAACAATAATCCACGGAATAATTTGTATTTGGTGGGTGGTATTGGAGTGACACGACGTGGTAAGCAGAATTTTGAAGATATTCATAATGAAAGCAAACTGATACATAATTTCCGGGTGGGCGTAGGATATGAATATAGAATTGCCAAGCCTTTAAGCCTTTCGTTGGAGTACCGTTTAAATAGTGCAGATGATAAATTTGACGTTTATTTGAATAACAAAGACGATTGGCATTCATCATTGCTTGTGGGTGTAGCTTATAACTTTGCATACGCTAAGAAACCATATGCTACTCCTATTGAACCGAGAACGAAAGTTTCTACAGGAGACTACTTAACACTTTATGAACAGGCACAACAAGAAATCGATAAGAGAATGGGAATCTGGATGCAGCGTATGCAAGGTGAGAGCAAAGATGAGTTCCGTCTGCGTACCAACCCTCAGGCATTGGAGGCTCAGCGTTTGACTTATGCTAATGCTGTCTACAAAGAGTTTGCAGAGAAGACGAACCACACTCTTGGTGAGAGACTGACAGCGGCTAATGTGAGTCTTGCACGCCAAACGATGAAACTTGATTTTGATGCGATGCCATCCCTCACGTTTCCTATTACGCTTGAACAGGCCCGTGCTCTTACTCAGGCATATGGATCGGATTATAAGAAATGGCCTTTCGAAAGAGATTCTACAAAATATAAACTCCGTCCTGATGACACGTTCGAAATCACACACGCTCGTTTGATTCTTCCTACTAATGAAAAGATAGATAGCTATAATCCATACGACAACTTGAGCCAATTGAAGAATCTGGAAGGGGAGTCTTTGCTTACGATAGCTGATATACACAAGGATCTGCAGAATCAAGAAATATTGGAGAAAATCCGTAATAAAGCATTGGAAGCCTTTGATAAGAATTATACTTTGGACAATACTACTATTCAAGTGGGTACCGAGCCGATGCCAACGACTGCAGGTTTGGATTATAAAGTAAAATATGTATATCAGGCTAACGAGGGCTTTAGTGTGAAGAATGATTTTGCCCCAGGTCGTTATGAGGCAGACCGTTCAGTGGCTTCGCGAGCTATGCTGAGCATTATCACCCAATCGCTTGCTGATCCTACTTTTGCTAAGTTCTTGCAAGATGGTAAAGAACTGCACATTAATTATAGTGGTTCTGCCGATGCTAAGCCTGTACGCAATCCTATTGCATACAATGGCCGTTATGGCGACATTAAGGAGCAGGTGAAGGTGAATGGAAAGACACAGACTTTGTCTGTAACTAAAGCTGAGGGTATTAAGAGTAATGAAGAGCTTTCACTTGTCAGAGCTAAGAGTGTGCGTGACTACATTCATACGAACATACCTGCCATCAACAAGATGAAAGTGATAGAAGACTACAATGTGAATGTGTCAGAAAACGAAGGTTCCGAGTACCGTCGTGTGGCAGTGGAGCTGATCTTCCGAGATGTTCATGACGCCTTCAAATAAGGTATATCCTTTGAATTTTAAATAGTGAGATGTGAGGAGTGAGAGAAATATTGATAAAAATAGACTATAATTAAATGGTCGAAAAAGGTATTTCTCTCATTCCTCCCCTTCAAATCTAAACCTAACACAACTATGAAAAAGTTTTATACGATCTGCGCAATGTTGTCCATTGTTTCTATGGTGCATGCACAAGTGGAAGAAGAAAATGGTGGTACCGTGATAAAAGCCATTACGGCGACACCACTTGAAGCGACCACTGCTGGTGTGCGTAACTATGGAACACGTCAAACAAAGCCTGTTGCACCGATGTATGCATCAGACATAGATTCCCTCTATGACGTGGGCGAGAAGGCCTATACGGCTTTTGTAGAGCAGAAGAACAACTCTGATGTTGATCGTACACAGCTTTATAGTGATCTGCTGAATGGCTATAAGGCTTATGTGCAGACTCTCGACTCTCTCACAGGTGATCGTCGTGAGGGATTAAAGGAGAAATTCCGCAAGATGCGTACAGAGTTTGAGGAAGCGGGTATTTACCATAGTGGCCAAGGCAATAACAAGAAAGCATCTGAATATCTGGCTTGCTATCTCAATATTCCTAAGCTCTCTCTTTTTGAGGGTGAACGATTCCCTATCAATGATAATTATTCAGCCTATGTTTATAATGTGGCGGTGGAACAGCATAACGAGCGAAATTATGAAGAAGCAGTCGTTTTATTTAAGGAATACATAGAATTGGGATCTAAGGGCCATCAACAAACAGTGTACAATGCTTTGGCGCATGATTTGTATGTGCTTGAACGTTTTGATGAAGAGGTTCAAGTGCTTGAAGAGGCAGTGATGAACTATCCCAATGATCTTGACTTGCTGAAACAATATATAGATTTGTGCAATCAGCGTAATGATGACAATCGTGCTGCAGAATTACTTGATCGTGCTCTTGTCCTCGCACCTAATGATTTGAGTTTACGTCTTTTCAAGGCAGCAGTCGATGACCGCAAAGGTAACTACGCTGCTGCGATACCAGTGTATGAAGATGTGTGCTTGCGACAACCTAATGATATGCAAATAAAAAAAACACTCGCTTTCTGTTATTACAATCATGCAGCTGACCTTGTGGCCAAAAGTAATACGCTAACTGATAATACAGAAGTGATGTCTCTTCGAACTGCTTCCACAGAGTACAACAATAAGGCTATCACTTTGCTTGAACAGCTCAATAGTGATCCACAAGCCTCACAAGATGAACGTATCTCTCGTGCTTTGGCAGAAGCATATACAGCAGCCGGTCGTGCTGATGAGGCGAGTATTATCAGACAACAGATGAGTCAACATACCACGCCTCTTACGCTTTCTAAGGGTAGCGCAAATGGTAATACTACATTCAATTCCATACCTAATTTCAACGATTGGTATAAACCGAGATTGGATGAAATGCTTGCTAAGTGGGAGTTGCGAGGTGAATTCGAACCTGCTGAGAAATATATTAAACGCGTCAATCCTGATACACGTCGTGAACTCATTGCTAAAAGTCGCGCTCAGCTGGAATCTGAATATATACAGCAGTATAGTTCGCAGTACAACTTGCGTGACCTTACTATTAAACCCTATGATCCAGATCATGAAACTTTTCGTATTCAGACCCATCAGGGGGATATCTATATCCATGTACCGATTGACAATGATGAGGCCAAGGATTTCAAAGATAGTTGGTATGGCGTGAAGATAACTATGCCGCAGTTCAAGGTGGATCGTGATGGAAAGCTCTTGTTGGCAACTGCCTTATTCACAACTCCGCAAGGGAAGTCTTATATGTACGACGTGAATCAACCGCTGACTTATGGTCAGATACGCATTGATCGTCCTCAATGGAATGATGAAGAAGTATTTGTCGCAGCAGTGGAGAATACACCATCCAAGCAACAGGAGAAGCAGGTTACTGTCGATGAGCCTCTTAATGTGGGTGAATCCACAGTTGATGTCAATATACCTGAAAATAAGCCCAATACAAATACCAATACTTTTGCCCTTATCATTTCTAATGAACATTACAAGAATGTTGAGTCTGTGCCTTTCGCTTCTGCAGACGGTCGGTCCTTCCAACGCTACTGTACACGTGTGCTTGGTATTCCAGAGGAGAATATTGTACAAGTGACCGATGCTACTGGCGGTGAGATGTATGGCGCTGTTGACCGTATGAAAGAACTTCAGGCAGCATACGAAGGAATGAAACTCCTTGTTTACTATTCTGGTCACGGATTACCTGATCCCAGCAATGGTGAGAGTTACCTTCTGCCTGTCGATGCCACCCCTCGCAGTATCCAGACTGGTTACAAACTTTCGACATTCTATCAGCAACTCACGGCTAACAACACTGGTACTGTTACGTTTTTCCTTGATGCATGCTTTAGTGGTACCAAAAGGAATGGTGAGATTATGGATGTGGCGGCACGAGGCGTTGCCATTAAGGCGCGTGAGGAAACTCCTATCGGTAAAGTGGTGGTATTTAGTGCATGTTCAGGCAGTGAGACCGCTTACCCATATGAGAATCAGAAACATGGTCTTTTCACCTATTTCCTTCTCAAAAAACTTCAGGAGGATAAGGGTAAGACCACTTACAAGAAATTGGCTGAATACATTTCCATGAATGTGAAGCAGCAGAGTATACGTTTGAATGGAAAGCTCCAAACACCAACCATTCAGAGTCAGCTTCAGGCGGGAGATTGGGGCGACTGGCGATTGGATAAGGAATAATTTTTAATTAGAATATTATATATTTGTCTCTCATTGAGAATTGAGAAAAAGCCTCCAGAAGTTGAGAAACTTTCTGGAGGCTTTTATTGATGGAACATAGATTTCCTTATGATGGCGATTTTTTTTTTTACATTCGCTTTTGAATGGTGATAGGATTCCTTTTTACAACCATTTCCTGATCCATTTTCCTGTATTTCACCAACCATTTGTTAAAGTCTTCGAAACTCAGTTGTCGTGGAAGTGCGACATCCATATTGTTGTCTGCAGCTTTAGTAAATTGATTGGGTGAAAAAATAACATATATATAATTGTTTTCAGTTGTTCGTTCGCAAGTCATGACATATTCATCTACAAATTTACGTTCCGATTCAGGAGATTCTTTCTCATTAAAGAACAAATAGCGATGATTAGCCTCAATTGGATAAATTCCATTTGCTTGGTTACGATAAGGTAATAGACAGAATGCTTCATTGTCACTATCAACCAAATAGACAGCGAGATAGCCAGCTACAGGAGATGTAAAAGAGAGATAGAGATCATCTCCTGCTCTGAAATTGTCACTCTCGAATTTGTCCTCTGTGCCATTACGGAGAATTCTTGCTTTGAAGTCGATAGAAGCGGCGTTGATTTCCCGTGCCCTTCCTTTTACTTTGACTGTTACGACGAGCATGTTCCCTTCATAAGCAGTTTGGTAGATGGGCTCACCAATAGTTTCTATCCATTCACCTTTCACTTCACTGCCACCAATACTAGTGAAGTTACTGTCGGTATGTCCATTGCGGATTGTGGTTTGTGTGGTATTGTATCGCGATACAACGGCATTAAACGCATCTTCTACAGCCTTTATCTTGGCGCGCTCAAGTGCTTTTCTTTTGGCCTCCTCGAGTGATACGGTTTCTGGTGCATAATAGGTGTATTCACCCTCCACCGTCTTTAACTTTTGGGCAAAGATGGGGAGAGTGAATAGAGAAAAAAGTATGATACTATGTATTTTATTTCTCATAGAATTTGTATGCCATACTTGACGTTACCATCCCAATGCTTTGTCAAGCTTATTATGCAGGGCTTCGCCTTGTTTTTCGAGGTCTTCACGAATCGCTTTCTTTGCAGCAGCTTTTGCTTGGTCTTGGCTATATGCAAGACGAACAAGAACTTCCTTGTTTTTGTTAGGAAGAGTACGATATACTTCTACTACAGAGATGGTGCGACCTAAGCTTTGTGAGATGAGATTCTTTGCTGCAGAAATGCTTTGTACAACAGAAGCTGCTTCTTCGGCTTCGAGCTGCTTGTTAGAAACAGTGTTATTAATCAATGCCGTTACTTCTGTCTGAATCAAACTTGCGATGCCTTGTTTTGCCAACTCTGTTGCTTGCATCTTGGCAGCATCATAGTTCTCTCCTGTGCTCATAGCTTCTGCCATAATATATTTGGGGAATAAATTATCGTCATACTCCATCTGCATCATGTATGACTTATCCAATTGCTTCTCCAAAGGCAGTGCACCTGGCGCATTTTGCCATCCTTGTTTTTGCAGGTTTTTTGCTTCTTTCCGAGCAGCCTTGCTGGCTTTCTCGCTCAATTCTGTCTTCGAGAGTTTTAGGTTTGCCTTTCTTTCCTTG
>Ga0310786_10004244_pt1 | contig 20076 bp, 16 predicted proteins | sample AusTroGonzalo_MG_FD_203881 | JGI IMG/M metagenome (GOLD analysis project Ga0310786, IMG submission 203881) | Bovine rumen microbial communities from tropical cattle in Woodstock, Queensland, Australia - Gonzalo_03 (v2) (version 2) | ecosystem: Host-associated > Mammals > Digestive system >... | reverse complement strand
TGTGTTGATATGCTTGGGAATAGCCTGGTTGGCGGATTATATACTGAACCGTCGTTGGCAAGGCTGGCAATTTACACCCGATAAATGGATGTATGTGCTGATGATTGTATTTTTCCTGCTCACGCCTTTGCATCAGCTTTTTGATGTTCCTGCCACCGCTTATTTCCATCAGCAGGTGGAGCGCCGCCTGCCTTTTCTGGCAGTAGGTTGTTTGGGTTTGTTAGGCTTTAGCGATAAGTTGCGTGTCAGATATGTTGGCTATTCCATGTTGTTGTCGGGTGTGGCGGCACTAATCACCATACTGGTAGCCCAATATATAACAGGTCATTTGCATGGTACGGATTTTCGGTATTGGTTCAATATGACGCGTCATACCGTGGTGGCTTCGCACATGGAGTTTAATCTGTTTCTGAATATTGCCGTCATCATGGGCTTTCACATTCTGCAAAGTCCTGTTCGTCGCGCCCTTAAAATAGCTGTCGGTATAGCGATGTGCATTTGCTTTATGCTGGTTCTCTTCTCGGATGGGCGTGTTGGAATGATAACAGGGCTGATGATTGTGCTGGTATTGGGAATACGCCAGCCGATAGTGCGCCGCCATGCATGGGCAACCGGTCTGTTTGTACTGCTGTTGGGTGCAGGTGCTTTATGGCATATTGGTCGTAATCCGCGTTTTGCATGGGATTATGTGAGTCACGAACCGCGATTGATCGTATGGCGTTATTCGCTGGAGCAGATGCAAAAGCATCCATGGACGGGCTACGGTCTTTCTTCGCTCAGCACGGAGTATGTACAACATGCCTACGAGCATCCGGATATGAACCAATATTATATAGGCGGATTATTGCAGTTGCCGGAGTTTGCAGAGCGTCCTCGTGATATGTATCTTATTCATCCGCACAATACTTTTCTGGAAACGGCCTTGGAGCATGGTATCCTCGGATTGCTTGTATTATGTGCGCTGGTAGTGGCGGTTGCATCTGTTCGTATGACGCCGGAAAACAGATGGTATTACGGACTGACGCAGTTGGCTATTCTGCTGCAGGCCATGTTCGAACCGCTGGGGAAATATTTTCCTCCGCTGTTAATCTGTATTGTAATAATGGTTTGGCACTACGGGACGCGTGAGACAGAACCGCCCGTTCAGATCAACGACTGATAGACAGCCATCATATCTGCTGTTACTTGTCGGCTGCTGAACCGTTCGGTGTGGCTTAAAGCCTGCCGGGTCATGCGTTGACACAGATCGCAGTCATCCAGGTAATGCCGGATGGCATCGCCTATGGCGTCCGGACGCAAAGGATTGGCATACAAGGCAGCATCTCCGCAGATCTCTTCAAAACATGTTCCCGTACTGGCTACAATGGGAGTCCGGCATCGTGCTGCTTCCAGAATGGGAATGCCAAAGCCTTCAAACAAGGATGGATAGACAAACACAGAAGCCTTTCTATAGATAGATGGGAGGTCTTGATGCCGGACATTACGGATGAGCATAAGAGGAATACGATGCAATACGGCAGTCTGCTGCAATTGACGGATATATTCCGCATTTCCTTTTCCCACTAGGACCAGCGGCAGGTCAATGTGTGCATCTGCAAGGCCCTGAATGATACGCAAGGCATTTTTGCGGGGTTCCAACGCTCCTACCGAGAGGATATAGGCAGAGGGCAAGTGATACCGTTCTGCCGTCTCTTGGTCGTTTTCCGGTGATGCCGACTCCCAGAAAATAGGGTGGCATCCCTGGTAAACGACCGTGATTTTCTCTTCGGGCACCTTGAAAAATTGCATGTAATCCTGTTTGGTCTGTTGGGAGATGGCTACAATACGGTCGGCTTGTTCGCAGGCCTGTTTGTTCTTTCGTGTAAATGACCAGACATACGTAGAACTGTAGAGTTCCGGATAGCGCAGAAAGATAGCGTCGTGCATGGTGACAACGGTCTTGCAGCCAAGGCGGTGAAGATGGGCGGGTAGCTCCTGGCTAAGCCCGTGATATATGTCTATATGCTCTCCCAGAAGAGCGTACGGAATACCTGTACGGCGCCATAAAGACGGGCTGAGTTTCCATAGCCCGGCCGGCTCTTTCTTGCGAAAAGGTGGCTGGTTGAGCCAAGGGTATTCTCCTGTATCATGAGGCGTACACAGCAAGTAGTCATGCTCCGGATATAACACTGCCAACTGCCCCAGCAGTGTGCGGCAGTAATTTCCTAACCCCCGGTAGTTGAGATAGGCTCTTTTGGCATCGTAAGCTATAATCATTGTCGTCCTCTGATAGTGTTCCAGAATATGCGCGCTTGGAGTCGAAGCACGAACCATGTGCGGCTTGCGTTTGTATCCATCTCACGAACTACCGCGATATTGTCCCTAAGCCCGTCGTTCACATGTGTGTTGCTTATGCCGGATGTGTCGAAATGGGCTATGACAAGCGGAATATGTCGCATTGCTATCTGGCGTTGCAGCGCCTGTTTGACAAACTTGAAGTCTGCCGAGAATCGATGTCTTGTGTCAAAAGGCATCTCTCGCAGCAGTTGTGTGCGTGTGAACAAAGCCTGATGGCAGAAGAACATACGGTGGGCATTGTGTGGGAGCTCTGCCCGTTTGACAACCAGTCGTCCGTGTCTCTCTTTGACGATGTCGCCATAAACCAAACCTAACCCGTCTTGCAGATAAGGAACGGTGTGTCGCAGCACCTCGTTGTCATAAAATGTGTCACCGGCATTCATGAAAATGATCCATTCTCCCTTCGCCCTGCATACTCCTTTGTTCATGGCATCGTAAATGCCGTCATCCGGTTCGGAATGCCAAAGAATGTCTTGTCTGTTTTGCAGCCACTCTGTTGTGCCGTCTGTGGACGCACCATCTACAACGATGTATTCGTAGTCGGTGAAAGTCTGTGTACACACGCTCTCGGCTGTGCGCTGCAGGGCGGGCAGTACATTGCGGCAGACCGTTACTATGGATAGTTTGGGATTAGACATGTCGGCTGTAAATATCACGGTAAATGTGTGCTGTCTCTTTGGCCGCTTTGTCCCAATCGTAGTTATGCAGACGTGCTTGCCCTTTCTCGATCAGTTCGTTGCGTACCGTCTCGGAACGAAGTACACGCAGTGTCTGTTTGGTCAGATCAGCAACATTGTTTTCTTCGAAATAGGCTGCGGCCTCGCCGGCTATCTCCGGGAAACAACTGCTTCGCGATAAGATGAGCGGGCATCCTGCCGACCAGGCTTCCAATATAGGAAGTCCGAAGCCTTCGTAACACGACGGATAGACAAAGCATTGTGCGTGGTGGTAGATATAATACAATTGATCATCCCCGGCAAACAGCGAATGGACATTCTGTTCCATGCCGAGCGACCGGATGGCAGTTAGTTCTTCCGTGGTAAACGGTTGGCCGACACAAAGGATGTCCATCTGCTCGCTGCCTATTATCGGCTGCATGGCTTGCAGAAAAAGATGGAAGTTCTTGTACTTGCGTTGCCGTCCGCCTACGTAGAGCACGTAGCGGGTCGGTAACTCCGGTATGTGCTGAGGCTCGGCAGCTACTATACTGTTGCCGTGATATACGACGCTGATCTTATCCTCGGCGATATGCAGCAGGCGCATAATATCTTTTTGGGTGTGTCGCGAAACGGCAATGATCTGTGTCGCCTGTCTGGCTAACAGGGCTTTTCGCCGCGGGGTATGGTGACCCTCATGCATGACTTCGTCAATCATGTCATGGATAGTGATGACCAAAGGTCTGTGCTTTGTGTTGGCAGCCAGTACGTATGGGTCGAAATACGTGGCATGAATGATATCAAACTGTCCGTCACGTATCTGTGTGCGGCAATAACGCCGGTTGAGACGCTTGGCTATTTTGCGATGTGTTACCGGTGATACATTGTTTTTCAATGCACGCAGATGGGTGTTGTCGGAATAGCGTACGCCTAAAATAGGTATGATGTTATATTGTGGCAAACGAGCAATGATTTCAGCAAAATAGCGCGACACACCGCCGAACGTCTGATGGATAAAGGCTTGATAGTCGAAATAAACCCGGAGGGGTGCGTCGCCTGTCTGTCTGTCTATAATCGGTTGCCAGAAATCACGTACCTCCGCTTTGCTCCATCCGTGACATCCGAAAGGCAGCGCGCCTTTTGTTTGCTTCAGGCATTCTTGCGGCCGGATGTCAAATGAGAATTGTAGCGCCTCTTCTACGGCAGGATAGCGCCACTGCGAACGTGTCGCCCAGAAGGCGTCTTCGTTGTATTCCGTATCGGTAACGCTTTTGTCGAGCCATGTTTGTATTTCTGCCGCTTGTGTCCTGCATACCTGCCTGAGATCCTCAATGCGTCGCAAGGACAATCCGCCGTTGCCTGTTTTGTCACCTAACAGCAACGGGCGGAACGGTTTGCCTTTCAATCGGTAGGGGATGCTGCGAAGCTGCAGCACCAATCGTCCTAACAGCGTCCGGTATTTGCTTCTTACTATCCACGGGGCGCCTATGTATGGATAGCCCTTTTCGCACCAATATGTCAACTCGTCGCGAAAAACAAACGCGTCCGGCTGATATACGAGCATGTATTCGTACTGCTCAAATCGACGATACAGGTCCTCGCTCAGCATAAGCAGGTTGTATGCCGCCAGATCCGTGAAACACGTATCGTCAAAACGCTCAACGGGAATATCCGGAAAGTCCGTTTGTACGAGCGACTGCGGGGCAACAAAACGAATGGGGTAACGGCCTAATACCGTCAGGCATTGTTGTATGGACCGCCGTTCGTCAGATGTCAGATCTGCGTGGTGAATGGGAATGATTATGACAACAGAAGCGGACATACACTAATCGTAAACAAAAAATGAGTGACGGCGATGACGCCAAAACTGTTCCCGTGCGCGCAGAGCTTCGCGGATACAATCATCGGGCGAACCGTTTCGGGCTTCTGCATAAGCTTGCGCAATAGTGCGATGCAAATCTTCCTTTCCCCATAAACGTGCAAAATTACGGCTGCCTTGCCTGATGCTGATGGATGGCTTGAATTGCAGGCGATTGATATCTATCATTTCAAATTTCCATTCCCCGTCCTTTTGGTCAAAAAGAATATTCCCGGGAGAGTAGTCGAGATGGTACACTCCTTGCTCGTGCACGTGCGCCGTGTAGCGTGCAAAGGCTCGCAGAATATCCTCTTTGCCGGATATGTCGCCGTTTTGAAACTCATAGAAATTGCGATGCAGGCTGCTTTGTAGTGTCACCAGATACGAAAACCCTAATAATCCGCATGGGAATTCAAGCAGGTAGGCCACAGGTTCGGGTGTGCCTATGCCCCGATGCAATAGTTCCAACGAGTTGTCATACGCCCGTTTCGCTTTGGGCGGACGGCAAAACGTATAGAACAGCCGATTCGGAAAAAGCGGTTTGTGAAACCGCTTCACGCACACTTGCCGGCCGTCCGGGGTGGACATGACGCGTATCTGGTTGCGAGCGGAATATATAATCTCACCCGTATGGTCGAACGTCGTCGGCAACTGCTCCAGCCATTCGCGCAGATGTGTATATGTTGGATTGATCACAATGGTTCGCATGATTCAATACGTTCGATGATTTCTTCCGGCTCTATCTCCATACACCGATAGTCGCCGTACTTGCATTTGCGATTACCGTAAATCGAACAGGGTCTGCATTTCAAGTCCCGTTGTATGCAGTCGCTCTCGCTTTGCCTAATGCCTAAAAAACCGGCATCCGGATGCGTCGCCCCCCAAATGGACACCACTCGTGTTCCCACTAATGAGGCAAGATGCATGTTGGCGCTGTCCATACTTACCATCACCCGCAAACCGCGCATGATGGCTAATTCTTCTTGGATCGTATAGCGTCCGGCAGCGTTCTCTACGTGCGGATATCTCTTTGCCCACTCGTCTAAGATACCTTGTTCTTTTTTTCCGGCGCCGAATAGTAGGACTGATTCTCCGCGTTTGCTTAGCAATTCCACTACGCGCTCCATCTTCTCTATCGGATAAATCTTACCCCGGTGCGCCGCAAAAGGCGCAATACCGACGCCTTGGCCTGCACGCCCACAGGATACATCGGACAAGGACACAGGCAACCCTAGACCTTGCAACACGTCGCAATAACGCAAAATGGTGCTCCTCAGTGGCTTATGGGTGAGTCCGCGGGTGAGCAAAAAACGCTCAAAACGCCCTTTGTTGACAGATGCCACCCGTGCTCCTCGCCAACGCATTGCCATGCGTATGTATCTGCTGCGCCATACACCGTGCATATCGGCTACGCAGTCGTATTTCCCCAAGCCCGCAACTATCTCCCGCAGGGATTGTCGCTTCAAGTCAACGGCATGGAGTAGCACGTTGTTGGGCATGCCGGCAAACAAATCCGCCATACGTTGCTGCGTCAGCATGGTGATTTCCGCATCCGGGTGCTGCTCCGCCAGTGCACGCACTACCGGTACCAGCATGGCTACATCGCCTAAGGCGGAAAAACGTATGACGAGAATACGTGTCACTTCTCTATACTATTTCTTCCCGTACAAAACAGGGTTGAGCGTCGGGTCGTTGTACATCTTCATCTGCCGATAGACCTTCATAATCCGCATACCGGATCGGTAGTCCTCCAGCAACTGGCTGATAGATGTCGTCATGTCGCCCAACTGCTCTGTCAGTACTGCCATCTTCGCCACACACTTGTCGTGCTGCTCAGCACTCACATCCGTGCGGTCCACTTGTTCCTGCATGTGCCATAGTTTGACATGCAGAATACTCAACCGGTCGATTGCCCAAGCTGGGCTCTCCGTGTTGATACGGGCATCCGGCTTCGGCTGTACTGCATGGTATTGCCCCCAGAAATAGCTGTCAATGCGCTCTACGAGATCCGTGCGGTCCTGATTGCTCTTGTCGATACGCCGCTTAATGGCCAAAGCTGCCAACGGGTCTATCTGCGGGTCTCGAATGATATCCTCCAAATGCCATTGTACAGTGTCTATCCATGTTTTGTGGTACAAATCATATTCGATGCTTCCTTGCGGATAAGGGTTGCTCATCGGCGCATCTACATGGTCCGTGCGGTGGTAATCCCGTACGGCCTGCGCAAAAATACGATTGCTGGTTTCTACAAAATTCATATCAGTATGAAGTGATTAGTCCTTGTTTGCTGATGGTGACCATCGCGCCGAATTGATTGCCGAATTGTGTCCCGAAATCGCCGGACAGCGCCACGCCGAAGTCCAGCCCCCATGCTTGCGGTACATGTTTCTTTACCTCGAGCAGGAAAGCCGTGTTAACACTTTGAAGCGGAGCACGATAGGTGCCGTAGTTGTGGACGTGCGAGCAGATTGCACGGTAGCGAAATCCGTAGATGTCACCTTTCAAACCGATTTGGCCGCCTATGGCGCGGGTGTTATTCTGTGACAGGAATGGCAAACCGATATTGGCTCCGAAATAGGTCCAGCCCTGCCGGTATATACTATTGGTGTAGTAACTGTCGGCTCCGCCGTATACACAGCCGTCGCGGTCGTGCCACGGGCCGGATTGGTCCGTTGTGTTGAATAGTTCTACAGTGGCTCCGCTGATAAACGGCCATCGGCTCTGCTGCATGCTGACGCCCAGCAAACCGTCCGGACGGTTCATCGTCAGGCCGATGAATCTGATAGGACCATCCTCTTGGATCACCTGCCAGTAAGCGCTCACTATCCACCCTTCACCTTTCACGTCCAGTGCCAATTGCTGAAAACCGATGTGATTGCCTTGTGCATTGAGTTGGTCGTTGGCCATCGTTCCGCCTGAGCGGACAAGAAAAGCGTTTTTCCATGCAACGAAGTTATTGCCCAGGTCGCCATATACGGTCGAATAGCCGCCCCATTGCGCTACATGGTGGAACTCATAACTGATATTCACCGGCAGTTTGCCGCCTAAACGTCCGCCTATATACTTGTAATGGAGCAATGTGCCACGCACTATTTGCGAATTGTCACCCAGCCAGCCGTGCGACAGGCCTCCTTTCACTTCCACATAGCCGAACAGACCCGGAAAAGAAGTCCAACGGTCAATGCCGATGCTGATGCGAGGTAAAGGATGTGCATTGCCCGAAAACAACATGCCTCCGGTACTCAAGTCATGGTCTCCGGCCCCGCAGTAGAGCGGATGAATACCGGCTGTAATATCTATGATGTACAGGCGCGCGTGTGCGTAAAGTTCTCGGAAATAACCGGTTCCCGCTATCTGCGGTTCGGGTATGTTGCGTTGTGTGCCGCTCACACGGCCTGTGAGCACTACGCCGAAGTCGTAGTCATACCAACGGTTCGGACGTGTAGCCGGTTTGATGACGCCTAACGACAGATTGCCGCTATGCGGATGCGTCGCAATGTTACCGTCTGTGTTGTGCCGGAGTAGGGAAGGCGCCTGCTCGCCGCTCGAACTCAACGCACTCACTTCGCCAACGTAGTACAGACTGTCGCGGCAGGTGTCCGGTTCCGCCATCGGCAACGGCCACCAATCCCAGGCATGGAGACTTAGCGAACATGCCAATAGCAATCCTATGTGTATTATTCTATTCAATGCAATAGATTTTGTCAATCACATGTTTGTTCTCGTCTTCGCCCAAACCGAAATATACGTTTCCATTGATGGTGAAGGCTATCTGGTTTTCCGCTCTGCCGCAGGGCATTGTGCCGCACCACTCCCATTGGTTATTATCCGGAGAGTAGCGCATGTAACTCTCAAACACCTCGCCTCCTGTCATGTCGCCTCCGAAATAGCGTCCCCCGAAGAGATATACGTATTCATTCGAAGCTGCACACACCGCAAACTCCCGTCCCTTGCCGGGTAGCGAAGCCAGGCGTTGCCAGTGGTTCTCGCCGATGGAAGCGCTGTGCCACATAGTGAGGTTTCTTGCGTCAAATCCTGTGCCGAAATACATGAACCCGTTCAATTGGGCGCCGGCGCATCCAAAGGCGCTGGGATTGCGTTCGCCTGTAGCCGGCATCGCGTCCCAGCGGTTTTCTGCTATCTCGTAGCGGTAAACTTCCTGTTGCATGAAATGTCCGCAGCCGTAGTAGGCGTAAATCTGACCGTCTTTGGCAGCGAGAATAGCTCCTACGCTGTTACGGTTCGGGTAGTCTGCCAGACGTTCCCATTTCCCTGATGCAGGCGTGTAGCGCCACCAATCGCGCAGATAGCAACTATCCACGTACACTTTCCCGTTAAAGCCTAATCCCATGTATAGTGCATCGTCATAGGCTATCATGCAGGCATTGACGCGTTTCTTGAGTGGCGTGATACCGAGATGGGTCCATGTATCGCCGGCGGCATCATATGACCATAGGTCGTTCCGGTTGCGGCCTACGCTGTCTCTTCCTGCAAACACATAAGCTTTGCCGTTGAGCGCAGTTGCGCAGGCTGCAGCACGACCGCCGTCCGGCATAGATGCACATTCGCGCGCAGAAACCTGCACTTCCGGCGTATTTGCACAACCGCAAAATGCAGCTACGCAAACAAGCAATCCTATAATGTTCAGTCTATAACTTTTCACCATTATTCTACACGCGTTTTGCGTTTCAACTCAAAGTCACGACCGAGGTAGTTCTTGCGCACCGTCGGGTTGGCAGCCAGTTCTTCCGGCGTGCCGTGGAACAGGATTTTGCCTTCAAACAGCAGGTACGCACGGTCGGTGATCATCAGCGTCTCGTCCACATTGTGGTCGGTAATGAGGATGCCGATGTTCTTGTCCTTGAGCCGCCATACCACATCCTGGATCTCCTGCACGGCAATCGGATCGACACCCGCAAAGGGTTCGTCCAGCATGACGAACTTCGGTTCGATGGCGAGGCAGCGTGCTATCTCCGTACGGCGTCGTTCGCCGCCGCTCAGTCGGTCGCCTAAGTTATGACGCACATGCTCAAGGTTGAACTCCTTGATCAGTTGTTCCAACTTCTCTTCCTGATAGCCTTTGTCGAACTTCGTCAGCTCCAGCACCGAGCGGAGGTTGTCCTCTACGGTCATCTTGCGGAACACGCTCGCTTCCTGCGGCAGATAGCCGATACCCATCTGCGCACGGCGGTACATCGGAAAGCCGGTGATGTCTCTGTCGTTGAGGAATATCTTTCCGCGGTTGGCGGTCACGAGACCTGTCGTCATATAGAACGTGGTGGTCTTGCCGGCTCCGTTCGGCCCCAGCAGACCTACTATCTCGCCTTGCTCCAGCTCGATAGACACGTCATCTACGACGGTTCGTTTGCCGTAGCGCTTTACAAGATGCTCTGTGCGTAGCTTATCCATAGGCTTATCTATCGTGTATCTTTCGTGTATCTATCGTGTATCCTTCGTGTTTGGCAGGGGACGGTTACGCTATTTCCACCATCACGGGGCAGTGGTCGGAGTGCACGGCTTCGGTGAGGATGCGTGCATCTTTCAGCCGGCTGCGGAGCGGTTCGGTCACCCAATGGTAGTCGATGCGCCAGCCTACGTTGCGCGCACGCGCTCCGGCACGCCAGCTCCACCAGCTGTATTTCTCCGCACTCTGGTCGAACACGCGGAACGAGTCCACCATGCCGCTTGCCTCCCAACGGTCCATCCACTCGCGCTCTTCCGGCAGGAAGCCCGACACGCCTATCTGACGCTCGGGATGGTTGATGTCGATGGGCTTGTGGCAGATGTTGTAATCACCGCACACGACAATATTCGGACGCTCCTTGCGCAGTTCCTGAATCCACGGCAGAAAGTCCTCGAGAAACTCCATCTTGAAGTCCTGCCTTTCGCCGCCTGTCGTGCCGCTGGGGATGTAGGCGTCGATGACGGTAATGTCGCCGAAATCGGCACGCAGCACACGTCCTTCGCGGTCATATTTGGGCATGCCCATGCCTACGACTACTCGGTCCGGCTCTCGCTTGGAGAAGATACACACGCCCGAATATCCTTTTTTCTCTGCGGAGTGGATATAACTGTGATAGCCCAGCTCCTGCATGGCCATTACGTCAATCTGCTCCGGTTGAGCCTTGCTCTCCTGGATGCAGAACACGTCGGGATTAGCCTCGCGCAGCCACTCGGTCAAGCCTTTGCCCATCGCCGAGCGGATACCATTCAAATTGTAACTGATTATTTTCATAGACGATTGCCTAAAATGTCAAATCTCTGTCCGTCGCGAACGATGACTACACGGCCGTTCTCGATGTGTTTGCTGACCGAGCGTCCGTCCGTCACTACCTCGACACCCTCGACTTCAGCGCGATAGAGGAAGGTGATGAGGTCTGTTTCCTCGTCCAGCGCAATCTCGGTGATCTCATGTCCCTCGAACTTCGTGAACTCGGTGGCGCCTTTCGGGTAAGCGTCCGTGGCTTTGCCGTAAGCAGAGATACCTGAAGATGTGTTGGCCTTGGCTTCCATGAGGTCCACGCCCATGTTCGAAGATGAGTTGTTCACCGTGTTCTGCGACCATTTGTTGTAGCTGTAATTGATCTTGGTGATGAGCATTCCCTTGCCAGGCAGATACGCGTCCCATCCCGTTTTCGTGCGGTTCTCCATCAGGTAGAACTTCTTGGGATTGGGCCGAACGCCGTCCAGATTGTGCGCGTCACTATCGCACATGAGCAGCGCCTCCTTGCTGTCGTTGAGCGGATGAAGGGTCACTTCCTCAGGGTCGGTGAGCACGCGGGGCGTCAGCCAGCCCATGAACCAGCGCTCGTAGGCGGAGTAGCACGGAGGCGTTTTGCCGTCGTTGTTGTAGGGCCCGTAGTCCATGATATCCCAGTCGCAGAGGGTGTGGTGCGTTGCGTTGTTGGTGGGATAGAAGTCCGGCAGACCCATCACATGGCTGAACTCATGGCAGAACGTGCCGATGCCTTCGCGTTTCTTGGAGAAGTAATCCAACTCGTTGAGGCAGCAGTAGTGGTCAACGGTCTTTCCGCCCAGCGGGAAATCCATTCCTGTATAACTCAACTCGTACTGATGCGGCCAGATGGTGTTGGAAGGCGCACCGCTGGACTCGCCGTAGCCGGCGTAGATAATCACCACCCAGTCTACTTTGCCATCATTGTCGAAGTCGTAGCCGTTGAAGTCTGCGCCCAGACTGTCGTGGGCCAGGATACACGCCTCTTTGACCAGTTCATCAGCGTGTTTGTCGTAGCCCTGAGTATCGTTGGAACCGTAATACGACAAATTCTTGCTCACTTTCACAGGTCCGTACACATCAATCTGCAGGTCATATTCGCCCCAGCTCTGGTCGAGGAAATACTTGTGGATGGAACCCGTAGCACCGTTGTAGGTGTAGTTCTCGCCCATTGCCCAATCGACCATCTCTTCATGGGTGCCGGAGAAGTCCTTGTCCGCGTAACTGACCAGAATGACCGCGCCACGCGGTGAAAGCAGTCGGTCGGTGCCGGTCTCCAGTTTTTCCTGACGGATTCTGGCTCGTTCGGCTTGCGCCTTGCGTGCCGCCTTCAGTCGTGCTTCGCCTGCCTGAAGGCGCATGGCTTGCTCCTCGGCGCTCATCGGCTTCAGCGTCATCTCGTCGAGCCACTTGCCTGCCGCGTCGGTGGTATAGTGAAAATGTTCATCACCCTGCAAATACACCACTTGCTCTGTTCCGTCTTCTGCCAAGCGGGTTATCGGACCCCGCTTTGCCGGAACAGCCAACGCGTATATGCTTACGGCAGCCAGCATGGCACCCATTACTGCTTTTTTCATCATATGTATGTTTAGTTCTTGTTTTGCTTTATTGCACCACCGCCCCTTGGAGGTTGTACACCACGCCGTTGCGGATAATCAGCACTTGTCCGTCGCGCATGATTTTCTCGGCAGCCGGACGGTCGTGTACATCTTCGATGCCTTCCGAAGCACCGCAGGTGGTGGAATACAAGCTGTAGCCTGCACCGCCGCCCCAGGTGAACGTCAGTTTGTCGAGGTACAAGGCGCTGTTGTTGGACCGCACGCCCACAAACGTGTACTCGCCATCAATGGTGAGTTCGGTCGCCTTGCCTATCTCGATGCTGCCAAGTTTGGTGCCTTTCTTTGAGTCGTCATACAAGTCAGAAGGTGAGGTGTAGGCTTCGTTCTTGCCATAGATATCCAACTTGCGGCCTTCTGTCGTGTTCGAGTTCCATACAACTGTCACTTTCGTCAGCTTGCCTCCGGAAGCAGTCGTGATGATACCGGAAGTGGAATTTTTCGAACGCAATTGAATGGCATTGTTGCCGCCTGCGCTATGTCCTGCATATACGGCGCCTGAGCTAAGCGTTACATTACTCCATGCTGCATAGTTGTTATCGGAAACGCCGGTGACGGCACGTGTCAGTTCGTCCTTCTCGTCAGTACCGCTTCCTTCGCCGCGCTCTGCAAAGACTGCGTAATAAACATCCCCTTCGTTTGCTTTATCGCCTGCTTTGACGAAAGTGGGTGCCGTGGCACTCGTGTACCGGGCCTGTTTGCCCCATCCTGCGAACACCCATCCTTCGCACGCCTCCGGTTCGGTAGTGGGTAGCACGACTTTGCCGGTGCTGCTGGTGGTGGCGAACACCTCGCCCTCTGCCATCCACGTGATGTCAAACGGATCAACCGGCCCGACAGGCTCCTCAATATAAATGAGCGAAATGACGCCGTTCGACTCGGTGATGTCGGTCAGCGGTTTGCCCGCAATGGTCTTGCTGGTCACTTTGGCGCTACCCGGGAACGGGTTCTTCGGACCGTCATAGACGTACGCGGTACCGCTACTGTTGATATGTGTGCCGATTTTGTTTCCGCTGGCGCTGACGATAGTGTAGAGCGGATTGTTGGCTGTGTTGTTCGGCGTGTTGCCCGCCCATTTCTGCTCGTTGTAGTTCACTTTCCAAATCAGCATGCCGTGGCTCGGCAGACCTTCATCCCAGCCTTGCTGCTGACGGTTCTCGATATAATAGCACTCGCCGGAAGTGGTTGCTCCCTGTTGCGTGCCGCTCGTATTGATCTGATATGCCTGATAGCCATCCTTGCCATTGGCAATCAGTTCCAGCGCCTGGCCTTCGCTGCCCAGGTTGATTGGCGTGTGCCAGCCGAAGAAATATTTCTCCCACGGGCTGTAGTTAGGCGGGCAGTGGCCGTCGCCGTTGTAGGCGCCACCGTCCATCACGTCCCAGTCGTTCGGCGTGAGAGCGCTGGAGTAATTGGTGCCGTACTGTGTGTCATAGAAATCCGGCAGACCGATGACGTGACCGAACTCATGGCACAGCGTACCTATACCTGTCAATGTGCCGCCACCTTCCAACTCGCTCGACATCGCGTAATTATCCAGATACACACCATCAAGTTTGGTTTGGCTCTTTGTGTATTTGGTGTAGCCGTATTGATAGTATTGTACTATATCCTGAATGCTATAGTTGTGCGGCCAGATAGTACTCGCATCGCCGCCGTCAGCTTCGCCTTTGCCGGCATAGATGACATACACGAAATCCACATAGCCGTCATTGTCAGAGTCGTAGTCAGCGAAGTTCAGGTCCGAATACTTCTCGTTCGCCAGAATACATGCCTCGATAGTGGCATCAGTAGCGAATTCATCTTGTTCCTCATCACTACCTTCTATGGGTACGTTGTTTCCGTAATACTCATAACCGTTGCTGAGCGTCACAGGGCCGAATACGTCAAAAACGGGTTCGTAGTCACCATTGGACTGCGATCTGAAATATTCGCGCGCGGAAGGATAGCCTTCGTTGACGGTGCAGTTCTGGCTGTTGCACAACTCCGTGAACGTAGCGTTCGTGTGGTTCGATTTCATCGCCTTGTTGCTGAAATTCGCCAAGATGACCACGCCTCGCGGTGCCAGGTTCGGCGTTACGCCTGTCTCTTTGCGTGCGCGGCGCGACTGGGCACGGCGTGCCTGCACCTTGGCGGCGGTGGGTGCTTCGCCCACTACTTCGAAGATGCCGTCGGCGTTTATTTTCACTTGTTGTCCCTCATGGTTGATGAAATAATGATAATACTCGTCACCCATCAGCATCACCTCGATGGTGGTGCCGTCAGCCTGGGTACGTGTCTGCCAGCCGCGCTTGGCGGGAACAGCCAGGGCGCTTGCTGCGATGGCGCATAGACATACTATGCCAAAAATCTTTTTCATTGTGTTGTTGTTTGTTGGTTGTGATTAAATGTGTCCTATCGGGCCACGTTGATTCCTTTCTTGTTGAGCCACTTCACCTCGCATTTCTTGCGGTCTTCGGCGTTGCGGGCTTTACGACGACTTGCAACAATCGTGCCATTCTTTTTCTTTTGGGCGTACATGAGCCATCCTTTTTTGTTTTCCACGATCTGCCAGCCGTCTTCGGTCATCGCCCAGTGCTTGTGTTCGTCGCCGCGCAGGTACGTGCGCAGCACATAGCCGTCGGGCTGTGTCCGTTCTATCAGTCCCGGGTAAGCGGGTACGTTATGCCGTTGCGGAACTTTCTCAGCAGGCGTCTCCTGTGCCTGCAAGCCCAGTGTCATTGCAGCCATTAGGGCTGCCAGAAATACAATCTTCCTCATTATCGTAATCATTTTAGTTGTGATTCTTTCATTGCTGCGGTCTTTCTTCTTTCATTGCAGCGGTCTTCACTTTCTTGAAGAGCTCGCTGGCGAACACGAACTCGTTGAGCGCCTCGTTGTCGCTGGTCATGATCTCGTGCCGTGAGCCCTGCCACTCTTTCTTGCCGCCTTTCAGGAACACGATGTTGTCGCCTATCTCCATGATCGAGTTCATGTCGTGGCTGTTGACGATCGTGCAGATGTTGTACTCGCGTGTGATGTCCTGTATCAGCGCGTCGATGACGAGGCTGGTCTTCGGGTCGAGACCCGAGTTCGGCTCGTCGCAGAACAGGTAACGCGGCTCCAGCACGATGGCACGTGCGATCGCCACCCGCTTCTGCTGACCGCCGGAAATCTCTGACGGCATCAGGTTCCACACGCGTTCGGGCATCTCCACGCGCTTTAGACAGAACTCCGCACGCGCCTGCATCTCCGCTTCCGAATGATGGGCGAACATTTCCATCGGGAAACGCACGTTTTCCATCACGGTCATGCTGTCGAAAAGCGCCGAGCCCTGAAACAGCATGCCTACTTCGCGATGCAGCAGGCGGATCTCTTTGCTCTTCATCTGCGCGATGTCGCGGCCGTCGTAGAGTATATGTCCGCTGTCCACGCTGTGCAAGCCGATGAGACTTTTCATCAGCACGGTCTTGCCGGAGCCCGACTGACCGATGATCATGTTCACCTCGCCGTCCCGCAGCGTCGTACTCACATGGTCCAGCACCACGTTTCCCTCAAAACTCTTTACTATGTCTTTGACTTCAATCATAACAGCAACTTTGACAGTATTAGGTCGAGGAAAAGAATCATTATATTCGAATTAACAACTGCGTTGGTCGAAGCGCGTCCGACTTCGAGCGCGCCTCCGCGCGCGTAGAATCCATAGTAACTACTCATGCTCGTAATTACGAACGCGAACACCAGTGCCTTGATGATGGCATACCAGATGAAATACGGGTTGAAAGCGTACTGCACGCCCAACAGGTAGTCATGGATAGTGATGATGTCGGTGAACGCACCTACGCCCCATCCGCCTAACAGACCCGCGGTCGTGGAGATGACGAACAGAAACGGCATCATGCTCATGAACGCCAATATCTTCGGCAGAATCAGGTAGTTGGCGCTGTTTACGCCCATGATCTCCATCGCGTCTATCTGTTCGGTCACGCGCATCGTGCCTATCTCGGACGCTATGTTCGAACCCACTTTTCCGGCGAGTATCAGGCACAGGATCGTGCTCGAGAACTCCAACAACAGCGTGTCGCGTGTCAGCAGACCTGTGATGTAGGTCGGCAGCAGCGGGTTCTCGGTGTTCGTCTTTGCCTGGATGGTCAGGATAGCGCCGATGAACACCGAAATCAGCAGCACGATCGGTAGTGACTGCAGACCCTGTTTCTCCAGTTCACGGCTGTACTGCCGCCAGAACATCCGCCATCTGTCAGGCTTGCGTAGCACTCTGCCCATGAGCAAGGTGTACTCGCCTATATGTTGCAAAATCTTCATAACTATACAAAATAGCGTGCAAATATACGCAATTTTTTCGATATGAGCAAAAAAAATAACTTTTTTGTTGTATTTCTTGCGTATTTCAAAAATAAACACTATCTTTGTACCCGAATTTGTAAACTGAACATTGCAAAACGCAATAAAAACCCAATTTTTTTAATTTTCATTTAACCCAAAACACAAAAAAGATTTATGAAAAAATTATTCACATTAGTCTGTGCGGCTATCTTTAGCGTCGGTATGTTTGCTGCAGATGATTTTGTGGTTGCTTTGTCAACCATGACCCAGAGCGGAAACTCGTACATTACAGCAGACTTGAACAAGAAAGCAATCAAGAAAACCCATGTTTATGTAGAGTTGCCTGCGGAAAACGTTGATGGCACGTTTACAGTTGTTGCTAGTGATAATCAGTCAGCACGTTTTTTGTATGTTTACAAAAACGGCGGAACCGTGAAAGATGAAACTCGTAAGATGGTAATGACCAAAGAGGGAGCAACAATCGATTTTACTTCATCTGATATTATTGTTCGTGACGACAATAAACCGTATCTGCATTTCTACACAGAAGATGATTTCAAGGTAAAAACATTTGGTTATACCTACGAAGAGGCTACAACGGATCCGACGCTTGTCGTTGATGTAGATGCTGTTGAACTCAACGCTGTTCTTGCTAATCCGGCACCGAAAGCAGAGGTTACATTCAGTGGTAAAAATCTGGCTACCGGCAAATATGCGTTAACTGTGCCTGACTTGGCTGACTTGTCCGTTGAACCCGCAGAAGTCGAAGTGGGCGAGGACGGCAAACTGAACGCAAAAGTTGTCATTACCTTTGCTCCGAAAGAGGATGTTGCTGCTGCTGAGACGAAGATCAGTTTGAAGATCGGTGATCTGACCAAGGAAGTGAAGGTCGCTTATTCCGCAAGTTTCGTTAAGGACTACGAATACGCTACGTCCGTAAACATCGAGCAGTGGATATTGGATAACGGCAAGGATAACGCAGCGTTCAAAGCTGTGCTTGAGGGTGCTAATATCGATTACGAGAACATCAACGAACTCGACTCGCTTAATGATGAGAAAACAGCTCGTAATGAACCGTACCTGGGTCTGAAGTTAAAGAAGAATGGCGCGTTCGTGGCTCTTTGGCTTAAAGAAGGTTCGACCGTACGCGTGAAGTTCGGTAATGTGGGCGATAAGGTTATTGGCAGCATCAATGGTGAGACCACTGAGTTTACTGCGGATGACTTGGCAACTCCGCTTGAGTTCACCGCACCGGTAGATTGCTATATGAAGCTCACGACCACCAGCGATAAGACCGTTGTCATCAAGCAGGTAATGATAGATGAACCGATCGCAGAGGTTCAACTGCCGGATTCTCCGACCGCTCTCGACAACACCAACGCCAACGCCAAGGCCGTTAAATACGTTCGCAACGGTATGTTGCTCATTGAGAAGAACGGCGAAGTGTATAATGTATTAGGTACACGCGTGCGTTAAGCAACCTATCCGCCATTAGGCGAGAGTAATTTGGCTTTTTAATGAAAAATCGTCCATTTGGGGCGATTTTTCATTTTTTATTTGCACATGTAAATTATTTGTTGTACCTTTGTACGGATTTTGCAAACTGAACATTGCAAAACGCAATAAAAACCCAATTATTTAATTTTCATTTAACCCAAAAACAAAAAAGATTTATGAAAAAATTATTCACATTAGTCTGTGCAATGCTGGCAAGTTTCAGCTTGTGGGCAGCTGACTACACTCCGGCAGTAACAAGCGTTTACACAGTTGGTGATGCTGAGACCCTAGGAGAAAACTGGGTCGACAAGAAACAAAATGCCAACTATTTTGAAGTAGTGGACACCGTTGTTTTCAGTCCGTTTGTTAACTACTCTTCTAACGGTGATAAATACCAAAAGTGGACTGGAAGCACAGGCGGAAGTAGTACCAGCGCTACATGGGAAGCAAAGGATTGTTTCCGTGGTAGCACTGCATGGTTCTCATCAGATGCAAAGGTGGCTACTGTTCGTACAAGTAGATACTATCTCTACAATGTGACTAACTGCACTGAAGTTAAAGCTCTTTTAAAATCAAGCGGCACTATAAAGATGACTCTTGCTGCATATGAAATAGAAGAAGGAGCTGTTTCTGAAACAGCAGCACAATCTACGGATTTTACAGAAACAAGCATTGGTGTCGCTACTATAAAGAATCTTGATGCCGCCAAGACTTATCAGGTTAAGGTCATTTCGGATAATAGTGGTACGAATACGGTGTTCTATGAAATTGCATTTGTTCACCCGCATCCTTGCACCGATCCGGAGTTTACTGTTTCTCCTACAGAAGGAACCGGCTTCGTGGGCGATCCTATCGACATTGCCGTTACTTCGAAAAACCAAAGCAAACCGATTAATTCTGCTGTCACTGTTGATGGTGTACCAGGTGTGTATGGTACAGATTATACCTTCAGCGCAAGTACAGGTCTAGTCCAAGCCACACCGCTTAAAGCAGGAACGTTTGTTATCACATTCTCTCAAGCTTCAAATGATACGTACTGTGCTGCAGAAGAGTCTGCAACTTTCGTAATCAGCGCAAAGACTCCTGTAACCGCCGTTACTATCGACGGTCCGACCGCAGGCTATGCTGGCAAAACCTTGACCTATACAGCAACTGCTGAGAACGCTACCACCTATGAGTGGTACGTAGATGGCGTAGCTGCTAACAACAACTCTGCTACCTTCAACTACACCGCCGTTAAGGGCAACCACGCTATCAAAGCAACTGCCACAAACGAGTTCACTGCGACTCCGGTTGAGTCCAATACAATTAACGTAGCTGTTACGTCGCTCTATGGTGAGTTGATTGCAGCAACGGCAGAGACCGGTTCTAGCAGTATTGATAAAGACATCACCGCTACAGGTATTGTAGGCGGTACTGTTCACCAAAAGACTCAAAAGAACGCAAAATTAGGTAGTAGTGGTCATTACTTCAGCCTCACTTTGGCGGCAGGATCTTTCGCAGCAGGTGATACAGTTAAAGTTGTTGTAGCGCCGGAGTATAGCAGCGAAAAAG
>Ga0310786_10004243_pt1 | contig 20077 bp, 18 predicted proteins | sample AusTroGonzalo_MG_FD_203881 | JGI IMG/M metagenome (GOLD analysis project Ga0310786, IMG submission 203881) | Bovine rumen microbial communities from tropical cattle in Woodstock, Queensland, Australia - Gonzalo_03 (v2) (version 2) | ecosystem: Host-associated > Mammals > Digestive system >... | reverse complement strand
CCAGATGACGAGAAACGGCCATCCGGAGTGGATCAGGAGCATCATTGCACAGGCCATCCACGATGACATGACACTGATCATCAACGCTGACGATCCGCTGGTTTCAAGCTTTGGCAAGGACAGGGACGGTACCATCCGTTACGGTGCCGGAATTCTGCCAGGTGACTCACTGAGATATGACGGCATCTATAACGACGGCAAGTACTGCCCGATCTGCAAGAAGCCGATGAAGTATGAGTATTACCACTATAACCACATCGGTAAGTTCAAGTGCCTGTCTTGTGGTTTCGCAAGAGGCAATCTGGATCACAGCCTGTCTTCAACGAAAGACATTAACGGCAAGTGCTTCATCACGATCGATGATAAGTATGAGATCCCGGTATTCTTCTCCGGAATCTATCACAGCTATAACATTCTGGCCGCTTTCACGGCATCCGTTGCTTTGGGTGTTGAGCCTCAGAAGGCTGCTGACGCATTGGGCGGATATATCCTTAAGTCAGGACGTATCTCTGACTTCACACTCGGCAGAACGGAAGGAAGACTCCTTCTCTCAAAGCACGAGAATTCAATTTCCTACGACCGTTCCATCGATGTTGTTGTTAATGACAAGCGCAAAAAGAGCGTCATGATAATCGTTGACGCCATCAGCCGTAAGTACTACACATCAGATTCAAGCTGGCTGTGGGACATTAATTTCGAGAAGTTTAAGGATGCCGATATGGATAAGATCATTCTGGTCGGACAGTATTGCGAAGACCTCGCGATCAGATTCGATCTGGCAGGCATCGACCAGGATAAGGTATATGTTTTCGATAACGTACAGGCAGCTGCTGATTACTGCAAGAGCCTTGAATCGTTCCTGTATGTGATCACATGTTTCTCTGATAAGGAGAAGATCCTCTCCGCAGTAACAAGGAGGGAACTTGCATGAGCGTAAAGATCCTTTATCTGTATCCGGATTTCATGAACCTCTACGGTGACAACGGCAACGTCAGAATCCTTGAGAGAAGACTTAAGGACCAGGGTTTCCATGTCGAGATAATCACACGTACGATCACTGATTACGAACTCAATTTCAATGTTGATTTCGTATACATGGGTTCAGGATTTGAATCAAACAGAAACCTTGTTGCAGACCACATCTGCAGATATAAGACCGCTCTTATCAGAGCGATAATCGACGGCGTTCCGATGCTCTTTACGGGTAACAGCTATGACCTCCTCGGCAAGGGAATTACGGCTGCTGACGGCAAGTTCATCGAAGGTCTCGGAATCTTCAATTACTCATTCAAGGAGCAGCTCGAGAAGCGTTACACGGGCGACGTCGTTTTGGAAGAACCCGCAACACACGAGCGTTACGTCGGTTTCATCAACCGTGCAGGCGTTCCTGACAGTGAGGAGGATCTCTGCTGCAAGGCAGTCAAGGTCATCGGTAATGTTCCGATCAGGAAGGATGCTGCACGCATCCATAACTTCTTCGGCATCAGCCTTATCGGTCCCGTGCTTTTGAAGAACCCGAAGATCGCTGATAATTTCGTTGAACTCATCTGTAAGCGCAAGGGTGTCGAATACAAGAAGATCAGTTATCCGAGATCTGAGAAGAGCCATGAGAAGACCCTGAAGGCACTCATGGAAACCGACGCCTGACATACGGCCATTAACTCCCGTTTTATTGGAAACACATACCGTTTATGGTATCCTTTTCAATTGGGAGGATAGGTATGGCTGATACAATTAAATGCCCGAATTGCGGCGCTAATCTTACACTTAATGCAGATACACAGATGCTCGAGTGCCCTTCATGCGGCGCTTCGTTTGAACCTGCAAAACTCGCGGTAACCGTAGGCGAACTTGAAGCCAAGGGAGTCGAAGTTCAACCGGAAAATGAAACACCTGAACAGGCTGAGGCTAAGGCACGGCAGATCAGGGAAGCAGCTCAGCAGGCACAGGCAGACAATGCTGCTCCGGAACAGACTGAATTTGTATGCAACGCCTGCGGCGCAAAGCTCGTAACGGATTCACACACGGCTGCCACTTTCTGCACATTCTGCGGATCTCCGGCACTCGTCGGCAAGAGACTTACTGAAGCTTTCCAGCCTCAGTACATGATCCCGTTCAAGTATTCCAGAGAGGCTGCCGAGAAGGCCTTCATCAAGTGGGCCGGCGGTGGTAAGTGGACACCGTTCGGATTTGTTTCCCAGAAGAATATAGCCAAGATGACGGGACTCTATGTACCGTTCTGGCTCTTTGACATCAAGGCAAAGATCGATGCTTCAGGTACGGGTGACAAGGTCAGCTACAGAGGTAACGATCAGATCACCGAGACTTTCGAGTGGGAGAGACATGCAGATCTCGAGTGGAAAAACGTTCCTCTCGATGGTGAGACCAGAATTGACGATGCTCTGATGGAGGCTATCGAGCCGTTCAATTTCAGAGCCCTGATTCCGTACGATTACAAATATCTTCCCGGATTCTACGCTGACAGATTTGACCAGTCACCGCAGAATCTCTCCAGACGTGCAACGCAGCGTGCAATGGAAGGCATAGACCAGGCTCTCAAGGAGTCTCTGAAGGGTCAGTATGACCGCCACCAGATCAAGAAGAACCTTAGCAAGGTCGAGTCCATGGATGCTTACTATGCGCTTTTGCCTGTATGGTTCATGTCATACAAATACCGTAACAAGTTCTATTACTTCGCTATGAACGGACAGACAGGCGAGGTTGCCGGAACTGTACCTGTAAGCCCCGTTAAGAGGATGATGTTCTTCTTTATCGTTTTGGCTATCCTTGCGGTGATCACAAGATTCATCCTGGGACTTTTCATGAGGGGGTTCATTTGGGGATGAGTGCTGAAATTGATAACACATTGATCGAGAATAACAACAGCAAGAATAAGGAGAGACTCTCCGTATTCAGCGAGCTCAACGGAACTTCCGTGGGCGTGGGCATCGCGCTTATCTGCGTCATCATCGTGAGCATTGCGTTCTATATCTTCATGAACCTGTCTCCTGCCAAGCATGTAAAGGTAGTGGACGATGCCAATATCTTTACTGATGAGGAACTCGACCAGATCACGGATGCAGCAAAGCTCCTGTCCAATGAGAAGGATATCAACGTTGTAGTCATTACCACGAGAGACAAGGGCAAGGGATATTCCAATTCCGATGATGATGAGAAGAAATTCGCCGAAGACTTCTACATGAGCAGCGTAAAGACAGTTCCGCTTCAGAACAACTCCGGCGTATGCGTTCTCGTTGACCTTACATTGGATGAGCCCGGCCAGAGATTTTTCTGGCTCTATACATACGGTTCTGCGCATTTCGCAGTAGACGATGACGACTGCAACAGCCTCTTCAGACACTACTACACAGAACTCGGCAGCGCCCAGTACGGCTTGGCAATCAAGGGAATCGTAGGGGAACTTCGCAGATTCGATTACCAGAGCTATGGAGAGATCGTTTTCTTTACGCTCCTTATTCCCGTAGGTTTGGCGCTCTTGATCACTTATTTTTCCACACCTTCCAGAAAGCTTGATCCCCGTCCTGCCATCAAGACATACATGGGTGACAAGGCCAATGTTGTTGAGAAGACCGACATATTCAAGAAAAAGAAAGTCGTTCACATGTCTTCAGACAGCGGCGGAGGCGGATTCTCCGGCGGCGGTGGCGGCGGCTTCTCAGGCGGTGGCTTCTCCGGTGGCGGAGGAGGCGGATTCTCCGGCGGTGGCGGCGGACGCTTCTAATGTGCTAAAATATCGCGGTATTTTTAGCAACGAAGGAATAATATGTTCAGTATCGTCGTGCCTGCCTATAACGAAGGCGAACACATTTACGACAACCTCATGACCATAGACAAGGCGCTTCAGGCGTTTTGTTCTGACTATGAGATCATCGCGGTCAATGACGGCAGCAAGGATAACACCGGCGCTGAAGTCAGCCGTGCTGCTTCAGATAACCCCAGGATCAAGGACTTCGGCTACGATAAGAATCGCGGCAAGGGCGGAGCTGTCACTTGGGGTGCCGTAAACAGCAAGGGTGATATCGTCGGTTTCATCGATGCTGACCTGGATCTGTCTCCTGACCTTATCCGCGGATACTATGAGGAGATGAACAGGACCGGTTCGGATATCGTTATCGGCTCCAAGATGCATAAGGATTCCAAGCTCGAATATCCTTTCGCGCGAAAGGTATTCTCATTCTGCTATTACATAATGCTCAAGGTATTGTTCGGCCTCAAGTGCCACGATACACAGACCGGACTTAAGCTCTACAGGGGTGAGATCATAAGGGAGATTGCTCCCTTGAGAAGGATCGAAGGCTATGCATTCGACATCGAACTTCTGGCTCTTGCGTCAAAGAAGAAGGCAAAGCTCATCGAGATGCCCGTTGAACTCAATTACACCAGAGGTCAGTCCTTTGGCAGGATCAAGTTTAAGGACGTCTGGAAGATGTTCACCGACACCTGGAAGATCTGGTGGAATCTGAGGGTGAAAAAGAGCTATTTCAAGGGATCTTAAGAACCTTAAAAATATCTGTTTTCGAGCAATTTTCTTAACTATTTTTGCGATTCGGCTGATTTTTCTTTACCCTGATAAAATCTGCGTAAAATTGCCACACTTTTTAACAAAATTATTGCAGAAATGTCATCAATTGTTAGACACGAACGGGGAAGTTTGTGATAACCTATTTCTCGGTGTAAGACACCCTTTGATAATGTAAAAACAAGAGGCTTTAAGGTTGTCATTTAAAGTTAAGAAGAGCATTACGGAATACAAGCTTGCGAAGGAAGTTTTCAGTCGCGGCAAGAGCATTATTCTCAGCCCCGAAGCGCAGGTAATGAAGAGCTTTACCCAGCACGGTACTACATCTGTATTTGATCACTGCCTTGCAGTTGCAAAATACAGTCTCCTTATTGCTCATTCCCTCGAGAGAATTTTCAAGATCAATATCGACAAGGACAGCCTCGTAAGAGGAGCTCTCCTTCACGATTATTTCCTTTACGACTGGCATGTTAAGGGCGCATCTGAAGGCCTTCACGGTTTTACTCATCCCCGTACAGCATTGAGAAATGCCAGCAGAGACTTCGATCTCAACGATGTCGAGAAGGACATCATTGTTAAGCATATGTTCCCTCTGACACCTTTCCCGCCCATGCACCGCGAGGGCTTCATCGTAACTATCGCTGACAAGTGGTGTGCACTTGCAGAAACATTCAAGGTAGACATTTCTTCCTACATCATTTATCGAGTCAACTTTAATATCGCTCTTGCTAACGGCGAGATCGACCTCATTCCTGAGCTTGACCCCGATATCACTCCCGAGATTGCAGCTAAAGCCTAAAGTCTTTATACTTTTGGCATGCGAATCGAAAACCTCACAACATTGATCTACATAACCAGAGGCGATAAGTGTCTCTTTATACGCAAGACCCGTAAGGGCGATATGAACCTCGATAAGTATCTTGGTATCGGAGGTCATTTTGAGAGCGATGAGACAGCCGAGGAGTGTGTCATAAGAGAGCTCAGTGAGGAGTCAGCAATAGACAAGAGTTCTCTTGAAGATTTCCGCTACAGGGGCCTCGTAACCTTTATTTCAAACGAATACCCGACTGAATATATGCATGTGTTCTCGGCAACGGTACCGGATGATCTAGAACTGCCCGAAGATGGCTGTGACGAGGGCGAGCTCTGCTGGGTGCCCTTAAGCGAGATAAATGATCTTCCCATCTGGGAAGGCGATAAGATAATGTTCGATTACTTATTTGGCGAACACAAGGATTCTGGCTTTTTTACCATGAAGTTCTGTTATGAGGGCAGCAGACTTGCCCATCATGAGGAGAAGAGCTGGTAAATCAGCATCTGTTTCTAAAACAACTTAATAAATAAAAGTTTACTTTTTGGAAATCTCTTCTTACATCTCACGGGTTATAATCTTAATATCGAACACCATGAGGTAACTATGTCGGTAAGTAAGAGAAGTTTCAGCGTAAGAGCCTTTTTGGCTTCGTTGTTTTTTATCTTTGTCACTGTTTTGGGCATCTTCAGATTTGAACAGGCCCTCGTAAGCGGTGACAGGCTTCCTCTGACCAGTGTTATCAACATTGCTGCTGATATTGCCTGCATGGCTTTGGGATATGTTCTGTTTATCTGCTGCGTCATTGATAAGGCCAAGAATGAAGATAACCTGAACTACTATCTCCTTATGCTGTTTACGGCATTCTGCAGCGCGTTCCTGGATGAGATCTGCTGGCTTGTGGACGGTAACATCAGCCAGATGTATCTGAATCTGGTAGCCAATACGCTCTATTACATGGTATCTCCCGTATTGGCATATCTGTTCTGGCGGTATGTTGTTACGTATATCGGAATTGAATATAAGCACATCAGGATAATCAACAGGATCCTGACAACCGGACTTATACTTGACGTAATATCAATACAATTAAATGCCAATTACGGTTACTACTTCTACATAAAGGGCAACGGTTTTTACGAGCGTACTCCGTTCTATCTGATTTCGCTGATCTATCCTTATGTAACGATAATCCTGACGCTGGTACTCGTTATACTCGCCAACAAGAGATTCAAGGATTTCCAGATCATTGCATTATTCCTGTACGCATTCTTCCCGGTTGTTGTAGGCGTAATTACGATCTTTACTTACGGATTGTCACTGTCATCTCCTGTCATCATGCTCGTATTGCTGCTGATGTACTGCGTATTGAACGTTATCCAGAGCCGTGAGAGGACGGTTACGGAGAACGAGCTCGAGATGGCTACGACCATTCAGGTAAACATGCTGCCGCACGTTTATCCGGCATTCCCTGACAGAAAAGAATTCGACCTTTATGCGTCCATGACACCTGCGAAAGAAGTAGGCGGTGACTTCTACGATTACTATATGCCTGACGACGATCACCTGGTAATTACGATCGCTGACGTATCAGGCAAGGGAGTACCTGCTGCTCTTATGATGATGGTCACAAAGACGATCATCAAAAACAGAGGGCTGACGGACTGTGAGAACTGCGGAAAGATCCTGGCCATGGTCAACGACCAGCTCTGCGAGAGTAATGACATGAACATGTTCGTTACCGTATGGATCGGTGTTCTCACAATCTCAACAGGTGAACTCAAGTACGCAAATGCCGGTCACGAATATCCTGCGATCTTAAGAGCCGGCGGCAAGTTCGAGCTCATCAAGGATAAGCACTCACCGCCGATCGGATGCATGGAGGGAATAGTATACAGAGAGAACTCAACGGTACTTAATCCGGGTGACACCATTTACATCTATACAGACGGTGTTACTGAAGCAAACAATGCGAAAGAAGAACTGTTCGGCGAGCAGAGAATGCTCGATGCTCTCGATATGCCGAATGGTGGCGACGTGATGGAGCTTGACCGCAATGTCAGGGCCACGATCAGTCAGTTCATCGGCAACACGCCGCAGTTTGACGATATAACAATGCTCAGCATGAAGTATAATGGTACAAAGAATCTGTAATAAGAACTAAGTACATATACTTGAACAGCGCACCATGCGTGAGGAGATAACAAAATGGAAAAGCTTAGTGTCAAAGCAGATGTTAACTCTTTGGAAGAGGTCCAGGCCTTTGTGGACAGGATCTTAGAAGAACATGAATGCTCAATGAAAGCTCAGATGCAGATAGACATTGCTGTTGAAGAACTTTTCGTAAACATTGCCCACTACGCATATCCTTCAGGCGAAGGAGATGCGATAATCGAAGTGGATACAGAATCTGACACGGAATGTGTTAAGATAACATTTGAGGACCAGGGCGTTCCGTATGACCCCCTCAAGCATGAAGATCCCGACGTCACACTCTCTGCAGAAGACAGGGCGATCGGAGGACTCGGAATCTTTATGGTAAAGCAGTCGATGGATGACATATCTTACGAATACACAGATAACAAAAACCGGCTGACCATAACAAAGAAAATAAGATAAGAAAATAAACAACGGAGGAACTAACAATGTTGGACATTAAAAAGGAAGCTAACGGCAGCGCACTCAAGATCATCCTTGACGGAAGACTTGATACAACTACATGCCCTTCTCTTGAAGCAGCACTCGACGGTGCTCTTGCAGGTGTAACAGACCTCAAGTTTGATTTTGCTAAGCTCAGTTATATCTCCAGTGCAGGCTTAAGAGTTCTCCTCTCTTCACAGAAGATCATGAACAAGCAGGGCAAGATGGTTATTTCCAATGCATCTGCTGAAGTTAAGGAAATCTTTGACGTAACAGGATTCTCCGATATCCTTACGATCGAGTAAGACCATTTCTACAGAACAATTACTTGAACGCGATGGGCAGCAGCCGGAAGACGGCTGTTGCCCGTTCTTGTCTTGTGTGTTATATTACCGTTGAAAAAACTTTAGAAAGGCGGCTATCTCATGCATTGGATTACACCTAACATCCATCTTATGTTTGGTTCTGACAGTGTGTCCTATAGGAGAAGTCTGCCCATTTATAGGAAATAAACACCACGATTTAATTTATTCAGACGGCTTCTCCTTTACTCAATCATTGGTTAAAGGAGTTTTTTATTTATGTCTAAACTAAACATCAAAAAGCAGCTTGGTCTGCTCTATATATCAAACTTTCTGTTCAACATCTCAATCGCGGGAGCAGCGTGGGTATTGCTGCTCGTGACCGACGGTTATTCGCTGGTTCAGGTCGGATTGGCAGAAACAGTATTTCATATCGTAAGCCTGCTTGCAGAGATCCCGTCAGGTATGTTCGCTGACGTAATGGGCCGTAAAAAGAGCCTTATCGTAAGCTGTCTCATGACCATGTGTTCCGCAATCGTCAGAGGCTTTATCCCGGGCTTTGAGGCCGTATGTGTTTCGGTTGGTTTCTCGGCGCTGTCTTATAACTTCATATCAGGAAGCGACAGCGCGCTTGCTTATGACTCGTTGCTCGAAGAAGGCCAGGCAAATAAATACGACAAGTACATCTCGACACAGACCGCGATCTACAGGATCTCCAACGGCATTGCGACTTTGTTTGCAGGTGTCGCGGTGATCATGGGAACAAGAAATGCGCAGATCCTGTCGCTCGGAATATCGCTCGTAAACCTCATATTCCTTCTGTTCCTTCGTGAGAATAAGGTCATCCTTAAGAAGAATACCGACTCCCTTGGCAAGCGCATTAAGGACGTTATACAGGGCAGCTTTGGATTCTTAAAAGGGAATAAGAAGGTAGCAGGACTCATATTCAGAAACGCGATCGTCGGTGCGATCGACGTACTGCTTCTGTTTTTCCTTCAGGCAAAGCTTCCGATGACAGGTATCCCTGAGTGGAGCCTGGGACCGTTGCTGTTCATCATGGCTATGGGCGGAGTTGTAGGCACATTTGCTGCACGCAAAATAAAGAAGACGACGCTTACTAAGCTCTTCGTCTTCTGTGTGTCTCTTGCTGTTATTGGATTTGTTAGTGAGTTCACCGGCATCTGGTTTCTCATGACACTCGGAGGTTTCCTCACTGCATTTGCTGATGACCTGCTGCAGATCAAAACAGACATCGCATTTAACGAGATGGTTCCGCCTGAGCAGCGCGCAACACTTATCTCCGTAAACTCATTCTGTTTCTCGATGATAATGATCGTCTTATCACCGCTCGCAGGCTACGTATTCGGTATCTGAGAATCAGAACGGATAGTCCTCATCAAGATTGGTGATGAATCTGTGGCACTCGAAATCTTCGCGCTTCTTCTCAAAAAGCACACGCAGTATTTCTGCAGCTTCATAAGAGGAGAGAGGCGCGGGATTGTCGGGCCTGCCGTCTGTTCTGATCCATCCGGGATGAACGCAGAAGATGTTGACTTTTCTCTCATCCTTGAAAGTGTTGTAGAGGTTCATTGTAGCCATGTTGAGAGCGGCCTTTGCCATGCCGTAGTCGATCATGTTCGTGCGGTAACATTTCTGAATGCTTCCTGCTTCTGATGAGATGTTCATTATGAGTGCGGTTCCTTCGCTCTTTATGAGGAACGGATAGAAAGCCTTAATTACGCGCATCGCGCCGACTGAAGTGATGTCAACGGTGCGTGCGATGTAATCGAGGTTCGCATCGAAGAAACCCTTATCGCAGTCAGGAGAAACTGATACTGCATTGTTGATAATGAGATCCAGGTGATCCACCTTCGCAGACAGCTCCGAAGCGGCGTTATTGACTGACTCACTGTTGCTGATATCCATAGTGAGGATGGTAAGTTTATCGCCATACTGTGATTTCAATTCGTCGAGTTCAGCACAGGGTTTTCTGATGGTTGCAACAACATTGTCGCCCGCTTCCAGATATCGGAGCACAAGATTGAAGCCTAAACCTACTGCCTTGCCTGCACCCGTAACCATTACATTTTGGTACATAGAGTATCCTCCAATTCACATATCTGAAAAAAGTAAATAATAACCCGGAAAACAATAGGCGAACGGCCGTCGTTTTCCGGGTGTTTTTTGATGTTAATTACATGCTCATCTTAAAGATATTAAGCATATCCTCTTCGTTCAAAAGCTTAGCTGAACCCATAGCGCCGCCTACACCGACTGCACACTTGTGAGCCATAAGTTCGAGGTCGCCGTCTGCAACTGTTACGCCGAGTTCTCTGAGATTTGTAGGCATCTTGATTGCACGGTAGAAATCTTCCATTGCTTCGATACCCTTGAGTGCGATCTCTTCGTCTGTGCCTTCAGCTGCAACGCCCATAACGTTGATAGCGAACTTCTTGAAGCGGGGGAGGCAGTTCTTGTAAACATATCTTGCCCAGCTGCCCCAGATAGCTGCGAGTCCTGCACCGTGAGCTACGTTGTAGAGACCGCCGAGCTCATGCTCAAGCTTATGAGTCATCCAGTCACCGCCGTCGTTGCCGCATCCTGTGAGACCGTTGTGTGCAAGGCTTCCTGCCCACATGACTTCTGCGCGTGCATCGTAGTTCTTCGGATCGTCACGGAGGATGATCGCATTATCCTTAACTGTGCGGAGAAGACCTTCTGCAAGTGCATCTGTGAGGTCCATGTTTCCGCCGTTTGTGAAATATCTTTCCATTGTGTGCATCATGATGTCTGTGCATCCGCAAGCTGTCTGGTAATCAGGCAGAGTCATTGTGAGCTCAGGGTTCATGATCGCAAATCTTGCACGTGAATAATCGCTGCTGTATCCGCGCTTAACGAGGCCCTCTTCCTTAGTGATAACTGAAGAGTCGCTCATCTCGCTTCCTGTAGCTGCCATTGTGAGGATAACGCCTAACGGGAGGCAGCCTTCTGCCTTGCGCTTATAGTCGTAGAAATCCCAAACGTCACCGTCGTTTGCAACGCCGTAGCCGATAGCCTTTGCAGAGTCGATTGCACTTCCGCCGCCTACTGCGAGGAGGAAGTCAACGCCTTCCTTCTTGCAGAGTTCGATGCCTTCGTAAACGAGGCCGAGATGAGGGTTCGGAACAGCTCCGCCCAATGTAATATAGTTGATGCCTGCTGCGTCTAATGTATCTGTAACTCTCTTCAAAAGACCGGAACGTACAACGCTTCCGCCGCCGTAATGAATGAGGATCTTTGTGCCGCCGAATTCCTTGATGAGTTCAGCAACCCTGAGTTCTGTATTCTTGCCAAAAATAACTTTCGTGGGGGTGTAATACTTAAAATCAAACATGTCGTTACGCTCCTTTTTGTTGATGTTAAAACTTTAACACATACGGTTTTATCTTACTTACATATATTAATTCTTATTTATCACATTTTGGTTTGCGTGCTACAATTAGTTATTCAAATCAGGGGAGATGGACAATGCCTGACATCATTGTAGTTGAAGATAACGCTGAGATCGGAAGCCTTCTTTGCGACTTCTTAAGGAAAGAGAACTATACGGTATCGCTTGCAGATAACGGCAAGAAGGCGCTCGAGCTCTATGAGAAATACGGTGCCAAGCTGATGGTGTTGGACATCATGCTGCCGGGCGAGATCGACGGTTTTACTGTCTGCTCGAAGATCCGCGAGGATTCCAATACGCATATTCTTATTGCCAGCGCGAAAACCGATAAGGAGAGCAAGCTCAAGGGTCTGGATATCGGCGCTGACGACTATATCGAGAAGCCTTACGATATCGATATTCTGCTCGCAAAGATCAGGGGCATTTTCAAGCGCAAATTCTCGATCGATGAGATAGTTGAGGGTGACCTGAAACTTAACTGTGCCACCAAGACTTTGTATGTTGCTGACGAGCGAAAGGAAGTAACAGCCAAAGAGTTCGATCTGTTAAAGCTCCTGATCGATAACAAGGGTGTTACTCTCAAGAAATCTTTCATATTCAATTCAATCTGGGGCAGTGACTCAGAATCTGAGATGCAGACATTGAACGTCCACATCAAGTGGCTGAGAGAAAAGATCGAGAAGGATCCGAAGAACCCTTCTCACATTCTGACTGTCTGGGGAGTAGGTTACAGATTTGAGTAAGTTCCGTAAGTCAGTAGTTGCGATAATCTTTGTTGAGATATTGCTGATAGTATTCTGCAATGTCCTGATAACCAGGTCTCTTAGCAGTGATAATCTGCAATACCGCATTGATGCAAAGCAGATTGCAAAACGCATGGAAACCGAGCATGTGGAAGATATCAGTCTCAGTGATTATAAAACGATAGTAAAGATAGAACCTTACGATAACTCACAGGTAAACTACGACTATATCGTTGCTGAATGCGACGGCGTTTTATACAGGATCGGTTACGAAGATAAAGACAACACCGGTGTAATCCTGACATTAAATATTTGTCTTGGTCTGATGCTTATTATCACTGCAGTTGTTCTTGTCTATGTTGACCGCAAAGTCCTTAAGCCGTTTAACAGCATGACAAACATGACCGTTGAACTTGCAAAGGGTAATCTCACGAAGCCTGTAACTGAAGAGAAGAGCAGGTTCTTCGGAAAGTTCTTATGGGGTATGGATATGCTTCGTGAGAATCTTGAAGATTCGAAGCGCAAGGAACTTGAATATCAGAAAGAAAAGAAGACACTGGTTCTCTCGCTCTCACACGATATCAAGACTCCTCTGTCTGCAATCGAGCTTTATACCAAGGCACTAAAAGAAGGTATTTATGATTCAGAAGAGAAGAAGGCTGAAGCCCTTAACGGTATTCTGAAAAATACTGATGAGATCAAGCGTTATGCAGGTGAGATAACAAAGATCTCCAGAGAAGATTTCCTCGATCTTAAGGTTAATGTAGGGGAAGTTTATATCGATGAAGTAATGAATAAGATCGAAGCATATTACCGTGATAAGCTGTCGGTCATTCATACGGAATTCAGTGTTGCTAAACACACCAACTGCCTGCTCAGCTGCGATCCTGACAGACTCGTTGAAGTGCTTCAGAACTTCATGGAGAATGCCATTAAATATGGCGACGGCAAGTCGGTTAAGATCTCTTTCGAGGAAGAGGAAAACTATAAACTTATCTGCGTAACCAATACCGGTATTGCACCTGATGAGACGGATATGCAGAGCATCTTTGATTCGTTCTACCGCGGTAAGAATACAGAAGGAATTCAGGGTTCAGGCCTCGGTCTATATATCTGTAAAAATCTTATGCAGAAGATGGACGGCGATGTTTATGCCGAAGCAATCGATGGTGGATTCAAGGCAGTTGCTGTCGTGAAGATGGCATAAGGATCATGCAATGGCCTTGACATGCCGCAACTCCGAAAATGCAATAAACTAAAGCGTTTGCGCCATTTAATGATTGTTTAATAATTCGATTGGTATCATCGTGGCATAAACCAAGAGAAGAGGTCAGATTAAGAAATGTTTGGAAGAATTCTTAAAAAAGATCTGAAGAGAAACAAGACGATGAACATTATTTTGTTCCTCTTCGTAATCATCGCAAGCGTATTCTTTGCAAGCGGCATCTATAATTTCGTGGTAGTAACGAACGGCACGGACTACATGTTCGAGAAAGCCGGCTTAGGTGACTACCAATTGATATCCATGGGTGAGAATGCAATCGGAAGAGCAGAAGAAACCGTAAAAGCAATTCCCGAAGTCAAGGATTACAGGATCGACGAAGTTGTATACCTCTCCAAAGGCGACGTCCTCGCAGAAGATGGCAAGAAACTTGAAGTAACCAATATCGGAATGCTGGATTCCATCGAGAGACTGGGCATCACATTCTTTGATAAGGATGATAATGCAATCACTTCCGTAGAGTCAGGCACAGTAATAGTTTCCGGTAAATTCTTCAGAGACAACAATCTGGAAATTGGCGATAAGATCACTATTTCAAAAGGCGATGCTGAAGCAACGCTGACGGTTGCCGGCACATTGAAAGATGCGGTCTTCGGTTCCGAGTTCATGGGTAATCCGAGATTCCTTGTAAACGAATCTGATTTCATCGGATTTTTCGAGGATGAGACTGTTTTCCAGTATTATTGCGGAGAACTTTACTACATAACGACGGAGGATCCAGAAGCAGTAAGATCTGCAGTTTCGGTTCTTGACGGTATTGAGCATTCAGACCGTACGGCTTCTCTTAAGATGGCATATGTCATGAATCTCATAATTGCATTCATAGTTGTTATCTTAAGCATCTGCCTCATGATCGTATCTTTCCTGGTATTGAGATTCTCCATTAATTTCTCGATCGGTGAAGACTTCAGAGAGATCGGTGTCATGAAGGCCATCGGAATCAAGAATAAGAAGATCAGAAGTCTTTATCTCACAAAGTATGCGGTAATCGCAGTTATCGGTTCTGCAATCGGTTTCTTCATAAGCATTCCGTTCGGTGACATGCTTCTGGACTCCATGACCAAGGACATGGTTCTCGGCACGGAATTGGGTTATGCCTGGAACATAATCGGTTCTGTATGCGTAACGCTGATGGTCATTCTTTTCGCTTACTTAAGCACTTCGAAGATCAAGAAACTCACACCTATCGATGCGGTAAGATCCGGACAGACAGGTGAGAGATTCAAGAAGAAGGGCGGAGTAAGGATCACAAAGAATCTCTTAAGACCTTCATGGTATCTTGCGATCAATGACATCCTCTCGAGCCCGAAGAGATTTGTTACGATAATCATTACGTTCTCTCTGTGCACACTCCTTATGCTCATGATCGTAAATACAGCAAACACCATGAACAGCGATAAGCTCCTCTATCTGTTTTCACCTGAAGCCGATGTTTTTATTACTGACGTTGATAAATCGACATCATTCATGCATGCAGGCGGTGAAGCTGAACTCGAAGAATATCTGGATGAACTTTCTAAAGAATTTGCAGATGAGGGAATGCCTTGCACAGCACGTATAAGACTGATCTATACATATCAGTTTGAAGTTAATGGCACACAGTATTCCTATTCTGTCGAGCAGGACTGGAAGACAAAGGCTTCAGAATACCCGATGTCAGAGGGTAAAGCACCTTCAAATCCTAATGAGGTGGCAATAACAAAACAGTTCGCTGAATTAACCGGTGCCAAATTAGGTGATACGATCCGTATCGATTATGGTGACAAGACTGAAGAGCTGCTCGTTACAGGCTATTTCCAGTCGATGAACCAGTTAGGCAAGATCGTTCTTCTGCACGAGGATGCACCGACGGATTTTGAACACCTGACATCACCTTCACAGTTCTTTCTCAACTTTACGGATGATCCGGATCAGAAGACGATCGATGAGAGAGTTGCGAAGATCAAGGAACTCACCGGAAATAATGAGGTATTTAACGCTTCTGAATTCTGCGTCGACTGTGTAAGGGTATATCCGATCATGGATGCGGTTGCAAAGCTCCTGCTCCTTATCGTCCTGATCGTTGTTGTCCTCATCACGATTCTCATGGAGAGATCATTCATCGCTGACGAGAAGAGTGAGATTGCAATTGCGAAGGCTGTCGGATTCAAAGACAGCACGGTAATCAGGTGGCATGTTAACAGGTTCTTTATCGTAGCGCTGGTCGCAATGCTGCTTGCGGTAGTACTGTCGATACCAATGACGGATCTGTGCATTAGCCCAATCTTCGGAATGATGGGCGCATCAGATATCGATTACAACTATGACATATTGAGGTGCTTTGTAATGTACCCGGGAATCATCCTGATAGTAACGGTAGTTACGGCATTCATCACAGCACTCTACACCAAGAAGATCGTTAGCCGCGACACGGCAAGCATCGAATAATCGGAGGAAATAAAAATGGCTACAGTAATTGAGACAAAAGATCTTTGCAAGACATATATCGTAGATAAGAGACAGATCAACGTATTGAAGAACGTAAACCTTAAGGTTGATGAAGGTGAGATGGTTGCGATCATGGGACCTTCAGGTTCAGGTAAATCCACGCTCCTTTATTCGATCTCCGGAATGGACCAGCCGACCAGCGGCAGAGTTTTGTTCGATGGCGAAGACATCTCGAAAATGAACAGCTCGGCATTAGCTGAGCTCCGTTTGGATAAGATGGGATTCATCTTCCAGCAGATGTACATGATGAAGAATCTTACGATCCTCGATAACATCCTTCTGCCTGCCATCGAGAGCAAGAAGGGCGGCAGCCGTGAGGACAAGATCAAAAAGGGTGAGGAACTGATGCGTAAGCTCGGCATCATTGAAGTTGCCGATAACGATATCAATGAAGTTTCAGGCGGACAGCTACAGAGAGCATGCATCTGCCGTTCAATGATCAACTCGCCTATGATCCTTTTTGCTGACGAGCCTACGGGCGCTCTGAACAGAACATCTTCCAATGAGGTAATGGACGAACTCGTTAAGCTTAACAAAGAGGGCACTACCATAATGATGGTAACCCACGATTCAAAGGTCGCTTCAAGATGCTCCAGAGTTCTCTATATCGTTGACGGTAACATCAAGGGCGAGTACAAGAACGATACATCTCTTGCAGACAAGGACCGCGAAAGGAAGCTCAACAACTGGCTCATGGATCTTGGCTGGTAAGCCGGATTTCTTGACAAAACACCCCTATCAATTAGAATTTACGCATTCCAATTGTTTGGCGGAGGGTATTTATGAGAAAGACAGGTAAGCTTACGGCAGTTATCCTCGTTCTTGCAATGGCATTGTCAGTAATGTTTTCGGGATGCAGCTTTACGGCTCCCGAGATGAAGATCTCAATCGAAGGCAAAGAATTCAAGCTCGACTGCAAGGTAAGCGAGATCCTTGATGCAGGTTTTGAACTTGCAGATATCGACCATCCCTCGCATGTTCTGGCAAATATGCCTACGATCGATGCCAGGTCGGTAGTTCAGGATGCTCTGTTCATCTTCAAGGACGGCAGGGCTTCACACGTAGGTGTCTATGTCTATAACAAGTCAGTTGAACAGAAGAAACTTGAAGACTGCAATGTATATGCTTTCGATCTGGACTGCGGACCCTATTCACAGAATGTCAATGAAGCTAACGTGCTTAAGGTTAAGTTTAACGGCGTCGATTTCCGTTTTACTGACAGGGCAACAGTTCTGAACGCTCTCGAAGGCCAGGGCTTCAAGTTCAACGCTTCTGACAAGGAGAGTTTCCTTAAGGACGGAGATGCTTACTCCAATTCCCTTGTTACGGCAACCAACCTCGACGGCAGCTCGGTTACGGTCTATAACGACTATAACATGCAGACAGGAGAGAGAACCGTAAATGGTTTTGACGTCAAACTCGGTATTAAGTACGATACGAGCGGAAAGTAAGAATACGCCTCAAACAATGGGTTGTAACAATGTTACATAGCCAAAAACAACCGGTCCGGACAAGAAATTGTCCGGACTTTTTTATTATTTTGAACAATTAAGAAACTTGTGTGTTATTATTTACTCTATTGGGTTAAATCTATAAAAAGTGCAGAGGTGACTATGAAAAAGAATGAACGTAAAGATCTTGTAACCAACATCTACACAGCAGACCCTTCTGCTCACGTATTCAACGGCAAGATCTATATCTATCCTTCACACGATGAAGATCTTGATATCCCTGAGGACGATGACGGCGAACAGTACGTCATGAAGGATTATCACATCCTCTCAATGGATAATCTCGACAGCGATTGTGTTGATAACGGCGTAGCAATCAGCGAGAATGACATTCCGTGGGTTTCCAGACAGCTTTGGGCTCCGGATGCAATCTATACAAACGGCAAGTACTATCTTGTATTCCCTGCAAAGGATAAGGATGACATCTTCAGAATCGGCGTTGCTGAGTCTGATTCACCTGTAGGACCTTTCAAGCCTCAGGCAAATTACATCCAGGGCAGCTACAGCATCGACCCCGCAGTCCTCTTGGACGATGACGGAAGAATCTGGTGCTACAACGGCGGTCTCTGGGGCGGCCAGCTCGAGATGTGGCAGTCCGGTTCATTCAATCCCAATGAGCACCGTCCTGAGGGCGATGAGAAGGCATTGGGACCCTTGGTTTCAGAGTTCACACCTGACATGACAGCATTCAAGTCTGCTCCTAAGATGATCACAATCCTCGACGAGAACGGTGAGCCCATCAAGGCAGGCGACGAAGACAGAAGATATTTCGAAGATCCCTGGATGCACAAGTTCAACGGCAAGTATTATTTCTCATACTCAACAGGTACAACACATTACCTCTGCTATTCAGTTGGTGATTCTCCGGAAGGTCCTTTCACATACAAGGGAAGAATCATGGAGCCTGTTATCGGTTGGACAACACACCACTCCATCGTTCAGATCGACGGTGAATGGTATCTCTTCTATCACGATGCTAAGAGATCCGGCGGCTGCTCACACAAGAGAAGCGTTAAGTTCACAAAACTCAACATCGCAGAAGACGGCACGATCGAGACGATCCACCCTTACGATCACGAGTAATAAACAAGATCTAATTCAGCCCCGCATTTTGCGGGGCTTTTTTAGTTTCATTTCAGGTAGCCCGCTTATAGTGATGGCATACCAGGAAGGGAGGTACTCGGCAATGATCAACAGAAGACCATCGAAAGCAGTCAGCATCATTACAGCGCTTGCTTTCGTAATGTATATCGCGTCCTGCTCGAAAGCACCTGCTCAGAGCGAGACTGCAGCCTCAAGTGAAACGACATCGATAGTAATCGAGACAACAACGGAATCCACAACTGAAGAAACAACGACAGAAGAAACTTCAGCAGCCGTTATCAGTCTGGATGACATCGAGATAAAGGAAGAGATCACTAACGACAGTGACAGTGAACATGCGATAGAAGCAGATGGAGAATCCGCTTCATATTCAAACGTTAAAGTCACAAAGACCGGTGATTCCGACGAAGGCGACAAGGCAGATTTCTACGGTGATAATTCAGCCATTTTTGCAACTGACGGAGCGACACTGACTCTCACAAACATCGTTGTTGATACAGATGGAAAGCATGCCAACGCGGTGTTCTCTTATGGCGAAGGAACGACAGTAAATATCAGTGATTCTGTCATTACCACAACAGGCAACTGTTCAGGCGGTCTCATGACAACGGGCGGCGGTACGATGAATGCCACGAATCTCAATATCCACACGACAGGCAATTCATCAGCTTCCATCAGATCCGACAGAGGCGGCGGAACCGTTAACGTTGACGGCGGTTCTTATATAACAGACGGCAAGGGTTCACCCACCATTTATTCAACTGCTGACATCACTGTAAGCAACGCTTATATGGAGTCAACAAAATCCCAGGGCGTGGTAGTTGAAGGAAAGAATTCCGTAACGCTCAATGACGTTGAACTCGTTGCAGATAACAACAGCAAGAACTCTGATAAGTCACCTTACTATCAGGCCGTAATGATCTACCAGTCAATGTCAGGCGACGCGTCTGTAGGCCTTGCAACATTTACAATGACAGGCGGCTCGCTTACTAACAAAAACGGTGACATCTTCTTCGTAAATAACACTGCGACAACAATTACCATTGAGAACGTAGAGATAGTAAACCAGGATGCTGAAGGCGTTTTCTTAAGAGCTGCTGCAGCAGGCTGGGGCTCATCAGGTTCCAACGGCGGTAAGGTTAATCTTTACCTCAACAATCAGACGCTTACAGGTGACATAGTTGTTGATGACATTTCCATTCTCAACATGTATATGGCTTCAGGCAC
>Ga0310786_10004241_pt1 | contig 20086 bp, 14 predicted proteins | sample AusTroGonzalo_MG_FD_203881 | JGI IMG/M metagenome (GOLD analysis project Ga0310786, IMG submission 203881) | Bovine rumen microbial communities from tropical cattle in Woodstock, Queensland, Australia - Gonzalo_03 (v2) (version 2) | ecosystem: Host-associated > Mammals > Digestive system >... | reverse complement strand
GCCGCTGTTTTTTTCGTTTTTCGGGGTTATACTGACATTTCCGTCCCGGTATCCGAAACTTATTCCCTTACCGATATCTTCCGGAAAAACCACACGGTAGTCGCTTGCTTTAACGGTATAACCACCCGATCTTTCTTTGACAAGAGTTATATCTTTCTCAACGATCTCACCCTTTTCATTGATATACTTTATGTTTTCAGGAAAAATCACTGCGGATTCAGTTCCGTCTTTGTTCTTGAAAACGTAACTGTTCATAGTTTCTTTTTCAATTAATCGTTTGCTTGCTCCTTGTTTTACAAGGGTCTTTTCATCGATATACTTCAACCCGGTTATGCTACTGTCTGGCTCTATATCCTTAATCTCTATGTTGTCTTTTAAAACTGCATCTTCATCATCAACGTGTGAATAAGAAGCTGAAGACGCAAAGACAGGAAACATCGCCGTAACCAAACAGATTACCATAATCATGTTCAGAAAACGAATGCAAGTAGTTTTAAAATTCATAGTTCCTCCAACTATATAAAGATTATTGGTGAAGAACGAAATCCTGTATTGCATCGATACAAAAGAAAACGTCCTTATCAATTCGGTGCAGTAATTACTGCCGTAACTGCAGATCAATTCAATGCTATGCAAAGTGCGAAATATCTTCGCTGTTAAGAAAGACAAGGCCAGCCTTACTCCATGTATGCCGGTGATGATTTATACTTCTTCGTTCTCTTACTCTTCCTTTGCAGCTGCCAAAAACGCCTTCAGATTTTTTCTAATACGGACGAGCTTGTTTCGTATCGTTCCGTCAGTATAATGAAGCCGTTCTGCAATTTGTTTTGTGCTTAGGCATTCAACGAAGCGCATTGCATACAGTTCGAGTTCAGAATCTGTCAGCAAATTTGTGAAAACGCGTACAAGTTTTGCGGCATCATGCGGAGTTATGCCGTATGGAATGCACGCAGAGAATTGTTCGAAGATAAACTCATCCGTCTCAGCCAAACGTTTTGGGTCTATATTAAATGTCTCTCCGATTCTTTTAAGAGTATCATAATCCGGAGAGGATTTGCCTTGTTCCCATTTTGATACAAGATCCCGCGAAACATTAAGTTGCTCAGCAAATTCGTTTTGAGTCAAGCCCTTTGTGTTTCTTAACACTTTAATCAGCTTTCCTACTTTGATGTTCATATAACCTCCGTATATATTGTAGCACACAATAATTCTTTTGTAATGGGAAAAAATGTCATCGATTTTTTTAAGTTATTTTAAACATTTCGAGAATTCAATATTTGAGTTGTTTTTCCCTATTTTTAGCATGAATTACCCGCAATAGTTATGTGACTTATTATCGTATGATGTAACAATCCACCTTGGCGGCAGAGATTTGGCGGCAAAAATTAAAGAACAAGATGCGCAAAAAAGCCCCGGGAAACCGTTTGGCGATTCCCGGGGCGCCGGATAAACCGTATACGGACTTTATCTGAAGTACTTAACGGCGGATTCGAACATTCTGATGTTGTAGTTGCCGGGAACGTTTTTGTAAAGGCCGGCGCCTATTCTTTCGCTGTGGCCCATCTTGCCGAATACTCTGCCGTCCGGTGAGGTGATGCCTTCAATTGCACAGAATGAGTTGTTCGGGTTGAATCTGATGTCGGATGAAACGTTGCCGTCAATGTCAACGTACTGCGTCGCAATCTGGCCGTTCTTTTCGAGCTGAGCGAGCAGAGCGTCGTCGATAATAAAGCGCCCTTCTCCGTGTGAGATCGGAACGTTCACGACGTCGCCGACATTGACCAGAGAAAGCCATGGGGAAAGGTTCGAAGTGACCCTGGTCCTGACAATTTTTGACTGGTGCCTGCCGATTGTGTTAAACGTAAGTGTCGGGCTGTTTTCGTCAGCGTCGATGATCTTGCCGTAAGGGACAAGGCCGAGCTTGACAAGTGCCTGGAATCCGTTGCAGATGCCGCAGATGAGGCCCTCGCGGTTGTCAAGGAGGTCGCCGACGCGGTCTTTAATTGCCGCGTTTCTGAAGAATGCGGTTATGAATTTGCCTGAGCCGTCGGGTTCGTCGCCGCCCGAGAAGCCGCCGGGGATGAATATCATCTGTGCAGTCTCGATCTTCCCGGCGAAAAGCTCAACGCTTCTTGAGATTCCCTCTGCGGAAAGATTGTTGATAACAAATATGTCCGCTTCTGCGCCTGCGTCTCTGACAGCTTTTGCGGAGTCATATTCGCAGTTTGTGCCGGGGAATACAGGAATGAGGACTGTCGGTTTTGCAGTCTTGACGGACGCGGTTTTTCTTTCGTTTGAAACGAATGAAACCGTGCGAATGTCGGTGCCCTTCTGCTCAATATTGCAGGGGAAGACGCTCTCGAGTTTGCTCTCATAGGCATTGGCGATTTCGGAAAGGCTGACTTTCGATGAGCCTTTTGAAATCTCATTTTTGTCGGTAATATAGCCAATAAGTATCGCTCCGTCAACGTCCTCATCAGTTTCAATCACGAATCCGCCGTAGTTGTATCCGAACAGGAAATCGTTTTTGAGAGAGCTTTCGAACCTGAAGCCGAAACCGTTGCCGAGACACATTTTAAGAACTGCTTCAGCGATGCCGCCAATTGCCGGTGTGTACGCGGCCGCAACTTTTCCGGCTCTCATAAGCCCGGTAACTTTCGCATAAAGCCCGATAAGTCCGTCAGCCTCGGGGAGCCCGTCCGGTCCGTATTTTGCCGGGAGGAAGAGAACCCTGTCGCCTGCCTTTTTGAACTCGTTCGAAACAATGTTGCCGGTCTTGTTTGTGGTGACGGCGAAAGAAATCAGCGTCGGAGGAACGTCGATATCCTCGAAGGAACCGCTCATGGAGTCCTTGCCGCCAATGGCAGCCACGCCAAGCTCCTTCTGCGCCCTGAATGCACCGAGGAGTGCCGAGAAAGGCTTGCCCCATCTCTTGGGATTCTTTCCGGGTCTCTCAAAGTATTCCTGGAACGAGAGGTAAACGTCTTTGAAAGCGGCGCCTGTGGCGATAAGCTTTGACACGGATTCGACGACAGCGAGATATGCGCCGTGGTAAGGGCTCTTCTCCGAAATATACGGGTTGCAGCCCCATGCCATCAGGGAGCAGTCGTCCGTGTGCTTCTTCTCTGTCGGAATCTTCTGAACCATGGCCTGGATCGGCGTGAGCTGGTTTTTGCCGCCGAAAGGCATGAGCACTGTGCCTGCTCCTATTGTTGAGTCAAAGCGTTCGGAAAGGCCTCTCTTTGAGCATATGTTGAGGTCGCCGGCGAGCTTCACTATTTCCTCTTCAAAGTTTTCACCTTTTTTTGCGGAAAAATCGCCAATCGGCGCCGCCTCGACGTCAATATGTTTTTCGGCGCCGTTTGAATTCAGGAACTCTCTGCTGATGTCGACAATTTTTCTGCCGTTCCACGTCATCGTAAGCCTGGGATCAGCCTTAACCGTTGCGACAACCGTCGCTTCGAGGTTTTCAGCATTGGCGATTTCGATGAAGCGCTTCACGTTTTCGGGTTCGATGACTACAGCCATTCTCTCCTGGGATTCGCTTATTGCAAGCTCCGTGCCGTCAAGTCCGTCATATTTCTTCGGAACCGCGTTAAGGTCGATGTCAAGTCCGTCCGCGAGCTCGCCGATGGCAACCGAAACGCCTCCTGCGCCAAAGTCATTGCAGCGTTTGATCATGAGGCACGCTTCTTTGTCTCTGAAGAGGCGCTGAAGCTTTCTTTCCTCGGGTGCGTTGCCCTTCTGGACTTCGGCTCCGCAGCTTTCAAGCGACTCTACGGTGTGCGACTTTGAGGAACCCGTAGCTCCTCCGCAGCCGTCCCTTCCGGTGCGTCCGCCGAGGAGTATCACAACGTCTCCGGCCGCCGGGCACTCTCTCCTGACGTTTTCCGCAGGAGCTGCCGCGATAACGGCTCCGACTTCCATTCTCTTTGCAACGTAGCCTTCGTGGTAGAGCTCGTCAACGATTCCGGTCGCAAGACCTATCTGGTTTCCGTAGGAGGAATATCCCGCCGCCGCTGTGGTGACGATCTTTCGCTGGGGAAGCTTTCCGGGGAGAGTCTTGTCAACAGGCTTCAGCGGGTCGGCCGCGCCGGTGAGACGCATTGCCCCGTAAACGTACGACCTTCCGGAGAGCGGGTCTCTTATGGCACCGCCAATGCATGTCGCCGCGCCGCCGAAAGGTTCAATCTCAGTCGGGTGGTTGTGAGTTTCGTTTTTGAAAAGGAGCAGCCAGGGCTCTTTTTTGCCGTCTGCCTCGATCTCAATCTTGACCGTGCACGCGTTTATCTCCTCTGACTCGTCGAGCTTGTCAAGTTTGCCCGTGCGTTTGAGGTACTTGGCGGCAAGCGTACCGATGTCCATAAGGTTTACAGGCTTGGTCCTTCCGAGCTCTTTTCGCGTCGAAATGTAGTCGTTATACGTCTTTTCGAGCAGCTCGTCCTCAAACTTCACGCTGTCGATGGTTGTGAGGAACGTCGTGTGACGGCAATGGTCCGACCAGTATGTGTCAATCATCCTGATTTCGGTGATTGTAGGGTCGCGCTTCTCGCCAATGAAATAGTCCCTGCAGAACCTGATATCGTCAAGGTCCATCGCAAGGCCGTACTTTTTTATGAATGCCGCAAGGCCGCCCTCGTCAAGCTTCGTAAAGCCGCTGAGCGTCTCAACCGTCTCAGGTATCTCGGGGTTCATCTTCAGCGTTTTGAATTCCTCAAACGAAGCCTCTCTTGCCTCAACGGGGTTTATAACGTGCTTTTTGATCTTCTGAACGTCTTCTTCGGAGAGGTTTCCGTAGAGTTTGTATATCTTGGCGGTTTTCACAACAGGTTTCTCGCCGCGCGAGATGATCTGGATGCACTGCGCCGCAGAGTCCGCTCTCTGGTCAAACTGGCCGGGGAGGTACTCGACGCCGAAGCAGTAAGCTCCGTCATCGTCAAGCGACTCAAAAGCCGTGTCAACCTGCGGCTCCGAGAAAACGTTCCTCACGGAATAGTCAAAAAGTTCTTTGTCGATGTTTTCCGCGTCGTAGCGGTTTATTACGCGCACTTTTTCAAGTGTGTTTATCTGGAGAAAATCCCTGACCTCGTCAAGAAGGTTCCTTGCCTCATTGGCGTATGCGTCTTTTTTCTCTACAAAAATTCTGTAAACCATCAGCCGATAATCTCCTTTGCCTTTAAAGCTCTCTGTCCGATGTCTTTGCGGAAGTATCCGTTCTCAAGTTTGACCTTGGCGGTGATTGCGTATGCTTCGTCGATTGCCTCTTTCAGTGTGTCGGCGACTGCTGTGACGCCAAGGACACGCCCGCCCGAGCTGAGAAGTTTTCCGTCCCTGAGTTTGGCGCCGGCAACGAACACCGTGCCGTTCTCCGGAGTTTCAGGAAGCGTGATTTCAAAGCCCGAGTCATACTTTACCGGGTAGCCTTCGGAAGCCACGATAACGCAGCAGGCGCTCTTTTTGCTGAATCTGATTTCGGTTCCGGAAAGCGTTCCGTTCGTGGTCGCTTTCATTGCCGTGAGAAGGTCTGTCTCAAGCAGCGGGAGCACGACCTGCGTCTCGGGGTCGCCGAAGCGGCAGTTGTACTCGATGACCTTCGGGCCCTTCTCCGTTATCATAAGACCGAAATAAAGGCAGCCGCGGAACTCTCTTCCTTCTGCTTTCATTGCCCTTATTGTAGGCAAAAATATCGTGTTCATACAGACCTTTGCGACCTCTTCGGTGTAGTAGGGGTTGGGAGCGATCGTTCCCATTCCGCCGGTGTTGAGGCCTGTGTCGTTGTCGCCGGAGCGTTTGTGGTCCATTGACGATATCATGGGGACGACCGTGGTGCCGTCCGTGAAAGAGAGCACCGATACCTCGGGACCTGTGAGGAACTCCTCGATGACGATGACGTTGCCGCTGTTTCCGAACTTCTTGTCAAGCATTATCTCCCTGACGGCGTTTTCCGCGTCCGCGCGCGTCTCGGCGATTATAACGCCTTTGCCGAGGGCGAGTCCGTCAGCCTTGATGACGATCGGAATGTCGCATGTTTTTACGTATTCCAGCGCGTCTTTTGCGTCGTTGAATATCTCATAGGCGGCCGTCGGGATGCCGTACTTCTTCATAAGGTCCTTTGAGAAAGCCTTGCTGCCCTCGATGACGGCCGCGTTTTTTCTCGGTCCGAAGCAGGGGATTCCGCGGGCTTCAAGCTCGTCAACGCAGCCGAGTACCAGCGGGTCGTCCGGGGTGACAACGGCGTAGTCGACGCCTTTTTCCTTGGCGAATTCGGCAATCTTCACGATATCCTTGGCGCCGATGTCCACGCACTCTGCGTCAGCGGCAATACCGCCGTTTCCGGGGAGCGCATAGATTTTTTCGACGTCTTTGTTCTCTTTCAGTTTCTTGATTATAGCGTGCTCACGTCCGCCGCTTCCTACAACCAATAATTTCATCAGGTCCTCCGATCAGTGATGGAAAAGTCTCATGCCTGTAAATGCCATTGCAATGTCGTACTTGTTGCAGCACTCGATAACAAGGTCGTCGCGGATCGATCCGCCGGGCTCGGCAATGTAGCTGACACCGCTTCTCTTTGCGCGTTCGATGTTGTCGGCAAACGGGAAGAATGCATCGGAGCCGAGCGAGACACCGCCAAGGGTCGCAAGGTAAGCCGCCTGCTCTTCGCGTGTGAACGGCTCAGGTCTCTCTGTGAAATACTGCTGCCAGATGCCCTCTGCGCAGACGTCCTCTTCGTTCTTGTTGATGTAGCCGTCAATGACGTTGTCGCGCTCCGCCCTTCCGAGCTCCTCCTTAAAGGGAAGATTGAGCACCTTGTCGCTCTGCCTGAGCTGCCATGTGTCCGCCTTGGTTCCGGCAAGCCTTGTGCAGTGGATTCTTGACTGCTGGCCCGCACCTACGCCGATAGCCTGTCCGTCGACTGCGTAGCAAACCGAGTTTGACTGGGTGTATTTAAGCGTGATGAGCGAGATGATGAGGTCGCGGATTGCGCTCTCGGGGAGGTTCTTGTTGTTAGTTACAACGTTTGAAAGCAGCTCGCGGTTGATTTCAAAGTTGTTTCTGCCCTGCTCGAAAGTGATTCCGAAAACCTGCTTGCGCTCCGTGACCTCGGGTACGTAATCAGGGTCGATCTTAACGATGTTGTAGTTGCCTTTTCTCTTGGTCTTGAGGATTTCAAGCGCCTCATCCGTGAATCCGGGGGCGATTATACCGTCGGAGACTTCTCTTTTGATGATTGTTGCCGTCGTAACGTCGCAGACGTCCGAGAGAGCGATCCAGTCGCCGAACGATGACATTCTGTCCGTGCCTCTTGCGCGTGCGTATGCGCAGGCGAGCGGTGAATCGTCAAGTCCTTCGATATCGTCAACGAAGCACGCCTTCTTGAGCTTGTCGCTGAGCTTGTTTCCCACAGCCGCGCTGGTGGGGCTGACGTGCTTGAAAGACGTTGCCGCGGGCATGCCGAGGGCCTCTTTCACCTCTTTAACGAGCTGCCAGCTGTTAAAAGCATCAAGGAAATTGATATATCCCGGGCGTCCGGACAGTATCTCGACCGGAAGGTCGGCTCCGTTTGCCATAAAGATTCTTGAAGGTTTCTGGTTCGGGTTGCACCCGTATTTCAGTTCAAACTCTTTCATTTCAGCAGCTCCTCTTTTAAATGTTCTTGTTTATGATTTTTTCGGTGATTTTCTTTGTTTTTACGTCTGTATATCGGACGTAGAGGGAAATCTTATTGGCGTCATCCAGATTGTCCCAGATGTCTTTTGTGAACTCGCCAATGTCATTCGGTATCATGATGCGCTCCGGCTCTCCCTGGAAAGTCGGAATCGGGTTGCCGTCGGTGACGTAGGTGTGGATGAAATGGCCGAGACCTGCCTTGGCGGGGTAGGAGAAAGTGTATCTTGCGCAATCCGAACCGTCCCCGTCAATGCTCTTCAGTATGCTCATCTCGTAGCGGAACGAATCCTTTTCGAAGATTGTGATGCTGCTGATGCGGGGGGTGTAGTTCGGCTTGTCGGGTTCGAAGCAGCGGCTTTCGAGAGCCTCCGAGAATGTCTTGCCCTCTTTGAGACCGTCGGCAATAGTGTCCGTCTGGTTTCCGTTTGTGACTATAAGAGCGTTGTTCTGCTCGCGAACGGCTGCGTAGATGATGAGGCTCGGGTCCTCGACCTTGGACTCGTCAAAAGGCTCCGTAAAAAGCACGTCGCCCTTCTTTGCGAATATCCTGTTTCTGCTGTTCGCGCTCCTGCCCATGATAAAGTAGGCGGAGACGGCGTATTTTCCGTCAGGAGTCATGCCTGTCACTATTCCTCTGCCGACGTAAGGGTTGCCGGCGATGGTATTGCCAATGGTTTTTGTCTCGTAAATGTTCATTTCTGCTCCTTTTCGATTATCTGTGCTGAAACTTTTTCCGCGGACATAGGTAAAATAATCCATTCCGCCTTCCGCATTACTCTCTCCTGCAGGACCTCGGGGGTATCGCCCTCCTCGATCTCCACAGCTTTTTGCATTATTATTTCGCCGCCGTCCGGTATCTCGTTGACGAAATGCACCGTGGCACCGGTCACCTTGACCCCCTTCTTAAGAGCGGCCTCGTGGACTTTAAGCCCGTAGAAGCCCTCTCCGCAGAACGACGGGATCAGCGATGGGTGAACGTTTATTATCCTGCGGTCAAACCTCTTTGTGAAAGACCCGCTCAGTATGCTCATGAATCCGGCAAGGATGATGAGGTCGATTCTGTTCTCCTCAAGAATCGATATCATCTTTTTCTCCGCGCCCTCGCGGCTGCCGCAATCCTTTTTGGTTACGACTTCGCTCTTGATGCCCGCCTTTTCGGCCCTCTTCAGCGCGTAAGCGTCGGGGTTGTTTGAAATCACGAGAACTATCTTACCGCTCTTCAGTATTCCCGACTTCTCTGCGTCGATCAGCGCCTGAAGGTTTGTGCCTCCGCCGGAGACGAGCACGGCAATGTTTGCAAGTCTTTTCATAACGGTCATTTCCTTTCGGACTTCATTTCCGGCTTCCGATCAGCGGATTGTGATCTTATCTTTTGACTCGATTATCGAACCTATCACGTACGCATCCTCGCCGTTTGCCTTGAGGATTTCGAGCGCCTTTTCGGCCTCATCCTTCGGGACAACGATGCTCATACCGACGCCCATATTGAACGTGTTGAACATGTCGCGCGTTGAGATATTGCCTGTTTTTGCGAGAAGATCGAATATCGGAAGAACTCTGACGGAGCTTCTTTCAATGAGCGCTCCCAGTCCGTCGGGAATGCTCCTCGGAATATTTTCGTAGAAGCCGCCGCCCGTGATGTGCGAAATGCCCTTGATGTTGACCTCTTCCCTGAGCGCGAGCACAGGCTTCACGTAAATCTTTGTAGGTGCTAAAAGGACCTCTCCGAGGGATTTACCGCCAAGCTCTTTGACCGGCGCCTTGATGTCGATGTTTTCAACGTCGAAAACCTTTCTCACGAGCGAGAAACCGTTTGAGTGAACGCCGCTCGAAGGCAGCGCGATGATGACGTCGCCCGGAACCATATTCTTATTGTCGATGATTTTCTCCTTGTCGACAACGCCAACCGCAAAGCCGGCAAGGTCATACTCGTCAACGGGATAGAACCCCGGCATCTCGGCAGTCTCGCCGCCGATGAGAGCCGCGCCCGACTGAACGCATCCCTCGCAGACGCCTTTAACGATATCGGCAATCTTCTCAGGGTAGTTCTTGCCGCATGCAATATAGTCAAGGAAGAAGAGCGGTTTTGCGCCGCAGCAGATAATGTCGTTGACGCACATTGCCACGCAGTCGATGCCTACCGTGTCGTGCCTGTCCATGAGAAAAGCTAGCTTGAGCTTGGTTCCGACGCCGTCCGTTCCGCTGACGAGCACAGGCTTTTTCATGCCCTCTGTGTCCAGCTCGAAAAGGCCGCCGAAGCCGCCGACGTCAGACGCGACACCCGAGGTGATCGTCCTTGCGATGTGCTGCTTCATAAGCTCAACAGCTTTGTAACCCGCGGTGATGTCTACACCGGCCGCTGCGTAAATGTCAGATCTTGATTCAGAGTTCATGTTTATTCCTTCCCGTTCCAGCAGTATGTGCAGAGCTCGTCCTCGTCGATGCCAATCGCCTCGACAACGCCGCTCAGAGTCTGGAACTCAAGTGATTTAAAGTGAAGACTTTCGCAAATTGCCTCGCGCATTTTCTTGCCGCGTTCGGTGGAGCCGTCCGCGTACTCGTCAATATGATTGAGCCCCTCCTCACCTTCAAGAGCAACGATTGTGTTCCTGGTGATGAGCTCCATATCGCTTGTGGAGCGCGAGAAATTCAGGAATTTGCAGCCGAACATGATCGGAGGGCACGCGGAGCGCATGTGAACCTCATTGGCGCCGTTGCTGTAGAGGAAATCGACCGTCTCCTTAAGCTGCGTTCCCCTGACGATTGAGTCGTCCACAAAGAGAAGATTTTTGCCGTGGATCAGTTCCCTGACGGGGATCTGTTTCATCTTGGCGATAGTGTTTCTGTCGCCCTGGTCGGAAGGCATGAAGCTTCTGAGCCAAGTCTGCGTGTACTTGATGAAAGGTCTTGCGAAAGGCTTGCCGCTTCCGTTTGCGTAGCCGATCGCGTGGGGAGTTCCCGAATCCGGTACGCCGCTCACGTAGTCGACGTTCTCGGGCAGTGTGCCGTTCTTCATGTCGTTCTCGGCCATGATTCTGCCGTTGATGTTGCGCATAACTTCGACGTTTTTGCCCTCGTAGCAGGACGTGGGGTAGCCGTAGTAGGACCAGAGGAAGGCGCAGATTCTCTTTTTCTTCTTGGCGGGTGAGAGGACCGTGACACCGTCGACGCCGATTCTGACGATTTCGCCGGGGCCGAGCTCCTTGTAATCGTCGTAGCCAAGCTTAAGGTAAGCGAACGATTCAAACGAAACGCAGTAGCCGTCATCCTTCTTGCCGACAAGGACCGGGATTCTTCCGTACTTGTCCCTCGCGGCGATGAGCTTTCCGTCCTCGGTGACGATCAGGATTGAGAGAGTGCCCTTGACCTCTTCCTGTGCGAAGCTGATGCCGTCAAGGAAATTGTCCCTCTGGTTGATGAGCGCGGCAACGAGCTCCGTGGAGTTGATCGCGCCGCCCGTCATTGCCCCGAGCTGCCCCTTGGTGTAGTTGAAATACTTGTTGATCAGCTCGTCCTTGTTGTTGATGATACCGATGATGCAGATTGCAAAGGTTCCGATTGAGGAGCGGAAAAGGAGCGGCTGCGGATCCGAGTCGCTTATGATGCCTATTGCGGCCTTGCCGGCCATCTCGTTGAAAACGTTTTCGAATTTTGTGCGGAAAGGCGTGTTTTTGATACTGTGAATGACACGCTGAAAGCCCAGCTCCGAATTGAGGGCCGCCATACCGCCTTGTTTGGTGCCAAGGTGGGAATGGTAATCAGTTCCGAAGAACACGTCGGATATCACGTCATTTTTACCGACTGCGCCGAAAAAACCACCCATGTTGTTGTACCTTTCTTAAAAGACTTTTTGATTGATTGCTGCAGGACCGTTCTTTGGCGGCCGCGGTTCATGCGAAGAAGAGTTTTGAAAGAGTCATCGGATCGATGTATTCGCCGTTTTTGTAGACGCGCATATTGCCGGAAGCGATTTCGTCAATGAGCATCACGTCGCCGTTCTTGTCGTAGCCGAACTCAAACTTGATGTCGTAGAGGTCAAGGCCCTTCTCTTTCATGTCGTCGGAGACGATCTTGGTGATTTTCTTTGTCATCTCCTTGATGTCTTCGTACTGCTTCGAGTTCATGACGCCAAGGACTTCAAGGCCCTCTTTGGTGACCAGCGGGTCGCCCTTTGCATCGTTTTTGAACGTCATCTCAACGTAGGAAGGAAGATCCGCGCCCTCTTCGATGTACTCTCCGTATCTGCGGTAGAAACTTCCGACCGCCTTGTCGCGGCAGATGACTTCGAGGCCTTTTCCGAACACTTTTGCGGGAAGAACTTCCATTGTCGTATTGGCGAGGTCGGCGCTCACGTAGTGGGTCTTGATGCCGGCAGCATTGATTTTCTCGAAGAAATAGATGCTCATGCGAAGGTTTACGTCGCCGACGCCTTCAATCGTAAGGCCGATGGAGTTCTCGCCCGGATCGAACACACCGTCTTTTCCGGTGCAGTCATCCTTGAACTTGAGCAGGTAGTTTCCGTTGTCGAGTTCGTAAACGTTCTTCGTTTTTCCTGTGTAGACGTGTTTCATTGAAAATTCCTCGTTTTTATGTTTTAGACCCTTCAGGGTTTGTTGAATCTCTCGCTGATTGCTCTGTCCTTTTCGAGCACCTTTTCCGCGTCGGCCTGCCTCTTTTTGACAAGTTTTTCCGCAATTCCGGCGTCCGAAAGTGCCAGAATTTCAAGAGAAAGGAGCGCAGCATTTGCGCTCCCATTTATAGCTACAGTAGCAACCGGTATTCCGCTCGGCATCATCACAGTTGAGAGAAGTGCATCGATCCCGTCGAGTGCCCCCGATTTACAGGGAATTCCGATGACGGGGAGGATCGTATTGGCGGCAATCGCGCCGGCAAGGTGTGCGGCCATGCCTGCAGCTGCAATTATCACCCCGAAACCGTTTTCAGAAGCGTTCATTGCGAATGCTTTTGCCTCCTCGGGTGTGCGGTGTGCCGAAAAAACGTGCACTTCGTACGGTGCTCCGAACTCGTCAAGTACGGCTGTCGCTTTTTCAATCACCGGAAGGTCGCTGTCGCTTCCGATAACAATGCCAATCTTTTTCATATTAAGTCCTTTCCGCAAAAATATAGGGCAGTACCCCCGATGTTTTTAATCGGTCAGGTCTGCCCAGACGGTCGACATTTTGTAAATCCTTGCTTCCATGTGGTTAACTCCACCTTTCCGTCAGTCACAAGGGTATCCTCACCTCTGCATTTTACCAAAACACCGGTTTGCTGTCAACGAACGAATGCGCCTTTCGGGCTCTTTTTCAACTTGTTTTCAACTTGCTTTCAGCATACCGCGCATCCGCCGCTCGTCCACCGTTCTTTCGCCGCTCTTCCTCCGTTCTTTCTCCGTTCATTCGCCCTCCGCGTCTTCTCCCGGACGTACCTGCCGGCACGTTTTTTTGCGCCTCCTTATGTGTTTGACACAATATCCCGCGGGTGGTAAAATCCTAAAAAAATAAAGGACGGGGCGTTTACGTGAGTGCTGTGAAACGTGATTGGGAAAGGCTTGCCGGAAAGCAGAAAGAAATAGTCGCAAACGGTTTTTCGTCAGGCAATGCGCTCATCTGCGGCGGCCCGGAAGGCATATTCTTTGAAAACTACGGAGGCACAAAGAGCGCAGATTCCGGCGACCCCGTGACGAAAGACACAGTCTTCCACCTTTATTCGATGACAAAGATTGTTACCGTCGTCTCAGCGCTTCAACTTTACGAAAAAGGACTCCTTGACCTTGACGCGCCTGTTTACAGATACATTCCCGGGTTCAAAAACCTTCGCGTGTGCGAAAACGCCAAGGTCCGCCCTGCCGGGCGCGACGTGACCGTGCGCATGCTATTTTCCATGACCTCGGGGCTTTCGTATTTTCTTTCGGATGAGAGCGGTGAGGCGGAGAAGCTTGCCGGCAGGTGGCGGAGTGACCTGAAAAACGGCCGCAGCTGGAGCACCGTAAAATTTGCAAACGAAATCGCCAAGGTACCCCTCTCCTTCGAGCCGGGCACCAAATACCTCTACGGGCTTTCGCACGACGTGCTCGGCGCGATTATAGAGGTTATATCGGGCGAGACGCTTGACGTGTATTTTGAGAGGCACGTTACAGCGCCGCTCGGGATGAAGGATACGTGCTTTTATCAGAAGCTGCCCGAGCGGCTTAAACCCCGCCTCGCGGCAAACACGGCTTTTATAAACGGCAGGTACGAAAACATACCGCTGCCGCCGCGGCCCGTGCCCATCCCGCTTTTTGAGGGCACGGATGACCCGGGCGTCTTTTCCGGAGGCTCAGGGCTTGTCGGCACGGCAAGGGATTACGCGCTTTTCCTCGCAGAGATGCTTAAACCCGAAAAGGGTATCATAAAGCCTGATACGCTTTCCATGATGGCGTCGCCGCAGCTTGGCGAGGCACAGAGGGCCTGCTACAACAACCCCTGCGGCGACCCTTCCATTTCGGGGCCGGAGCACACTTTTGCCCTTGGCGTCAGGGTTCAGGACAGGGAGGCGGAGACGGGTTCGGTCGGCGAATGGGGCTGGTCGGGCGCGCTCGGAACGTGGTTCTTCGTTTCGCCGAAGGACGATATATATTTTGTTTACATGCACCAGCACTCGCCGGCAATGCACGACGCGTTCATTGCGGGGCTGAGAAGTGAGTTTTACGATATTTTGCGTAAAGGAAGGTAAAAAATGATTGAGAGAATAAAGACGGAGCCTGCAAGGATAGGCCTTTTCGGGGTCGGACACGCGGTTTACTGGGGCCAGTTCGAGGGGCTCAGGGAGAAGCTTCTTTCTTACCACGAGGATCTGAAGAAGATCATTGGCGGTTTCGGCGTTGAGATTTTCGACTACGGGATGGTCGATTCAAACAAGAGAGCTTTTGAGGTGTCGCGCGAGGCGAAGCGGGACGGCGTTGACGTCATTTTCTGCAACATGCTGACTTATGCCACCTCCTCCGTGTTTGCGCCGGTGATTGCCGAGGCTGACGCGCCCGTGGTTCTGATCGCTCTGCAGCCGAAGACCAGGCTTGACTACAGCAGGGCCAACACGAGGGAACAGCTTGAGAATGACTGTATTTGCTCCGTACCCGAGTTTACGGGCGTTGCCGTCAGGATGGGTAAAAAGATATCGGACGTGGTCATAGGACGCCTGTACGGCGATTCTGAGGCTCAGGAGGCCATTCGTGAGTGGTGCGACATCGCCAATGTGCTCCACGGCCTCCGCGGTGCCCGCTTCGGCCTCATGGGACACGTCCTTGAATCGATGTACGACATGCACGCAGACCCCACCGCCGTCGCAGCGACTTTCGGCGTCCACGTGCCCCTTCTTGAGATTGATGACGTTGCCGACGTTCACGCGACCGTAACCGACGAAGAGACTGCTGAGATGGAGCGGAAGATATTGGCGATTTTCGACACGCCCGACCCAGTCTCCGACCCGCTCACCGAGAAGCTCACCGAAAAGGACCTCAAAAAAGCCGCCAAAACCGCGGTCGCGCTTGAGAAATTCGTTGCGAAATACGACCTTTCGGGCCTCGCATATTACTATAACGGCCTTGACGGTTCGCCTCAGAGGGACCTTGTCAGCTCGTTCATTGCGGGAAATTCGATGCTTAACGCCAAGGGTATTCCGATGTGCGGCGAGTTTGACATCAAGACGCTCATTGCCATGTTCATCATGGACAGGCTCGGCATGGGCGGCAGCTTTGCGGAGTTCCACCCGTTCGACTTTGAGGAAGACTTCATTTTCGTGGGTCACGACGGGCCGCACCACATTGCCGTCGCGGAAGGAAAGCCGGTTCTGAGGAGCCTCAAGAAGTTCCACGGCAAGCCCGGCTCAGGCGCCTCGGTCGAATTCAAGCTCAAGGAAGGCCCCATCACCATCCTCGGCATCACGCAGACAAGGACGGGCTTCAAGTTTGTTGTCGGCGAAGGCGAGTCAAAGCACGGCCCGATACCGCCGACGGGAAACACCAACACAAGAGGCTTCTTCCCGCCAAACACAAAGGATTTTGTGAAGCGCTGGGTCATGGAAGGACCTACCCACCACTACGCGCTCGGCATCGGCCACAGGGCATCGACAATAAAGAAGATTGCGGACATACTCGGCATCGAGTGCGCGGTCGTTGAATAAAGCCTAACAAGCTATATAGAAGAAGCGCCTTTTTCTGCAGATTTTCGCGGAAAAAAGGCGCTTTTCTGCACCGGCCGAAGAGTTTAAGGGGGTAACCTTGCATGATGCCGGTGCAGCTTTATTATACCAACGTTCGGGCGGCAAAAATGTCACAAATAGTTTTCGCAGCGCCGCCCGAACAGGCGGCTTCATTGGCGATTTCCGCAACTTACCGCGCATTTTCTACCACTTACCTTCGGGGAATTGACAAGCGCGCCGAAGTTCTTTACAATCAGTTTGCAACCGGCAAAGAGACATGCCGATTGAAGCTTTGAGAAAGGGATCTGAGTCGCGGTGGAAGACACAACCGGAAAAGGGACAGCAAACAGAATAAAGATCGAAGTTGACCCCGAAGGGCCCGAGGAGGTCGTCATCCGCTGCAAAAAGCTCACCCCCGAAGTTCTCAGGCTTCAGGAACTGCTTGAGACAGGCACCGCGGAGCCGAACGTGAAAAAGCTTTCACTGGTCATCGGCGAAGAGGAGTACCTCGTGGACATCCGGAAAATACTGTTTTTCGAGAGCAGCGAGGGACGCGTTGCCGCCCACACCGACAAGCGCATCTACTACACGGACATGAAGCTCTACGAGCTCGAGAGCATCCTTCCGCACAACTTCATGCGCGTCTCAAAAATGTGCATTCTTAACCTCGAAGCGGTCTGCTTCATGAAGCGCGAACTCACCGGCCTCTGCCGCATCGGCTTCTCCACCTCACCCAAACAGGTGTTCATCTCAAGAATGTACTACAAACCCTTCCGTGAAAAACTCGAAGAAATGAGGATGATACTGAAATGAAAAGGAACAATGCGATAATCATCGGAATACTTATACTCATCGCGGCGGTGGGACTTCTGTTCTACGCCTTCAACCCCGGCCTTCAGGTCTTTACCGTTCCCGTCTGGAAATGGATACTTGCCGCGGCCCTGCTCTACTGGCTCATCAAAAAGGTGGTTTTCGGAAGAGAAATCGCCAATAAGCTCAGCATCTTTATACTGCTCGCACTCGGCTTCATGCTCTTTGAGCGCGAGATAGGCACCGCAATCGGCAGAGGACCGGATTTCGTGAACAACTGGCTGATCATATTGGCGGCAGTGATGCTCGACATCGCGGTCTGGGCAATATTCAGAACGAAGCACAAGAAGTTCTTCAAGAGCACGACCACAAGGACCTCTACCGTCACAAACGACTGCTCCGGCAATGCGGGCGGCAGCTCTCAAATGAATTTCAAACTCGGCAACCACGTTTACTACGTTGACGCCTCGACGCAAACCGACGTTAACCTCGTGAACCAGCTCGGCGAGCTCAACATCTACTACCAGAACACCGACATGGGCGACTCAAACGATGACCTCAACCTGAACCTTGTCAACCAGATGGGCGAGACGGTCGTTCACATTCCGCACAACTGGCACGCAGACGTTTCGCAGGACAGCGCGATGGGCGACATCTCAGTCCGCAGCGAAGACGAAGTCACTGTCCGCACGCTCCACATAAGGATCAAAAACAACATGGGCGACGTAAAAATCGTGTCCGACTGACCCTGATTTTAAACCGCCAATGACAAAAAGGCGCCTGAAAATGCCGCAAAATGCATCTTCAGGCGCTTTTGGATTACAGTCTGCATATAAAGCGGACTTTTTTATTTGCTCCGTTCGGGGTGGATTTTGACGCTGACGTCGCCGTTTCCGGATTCTTCGGGCATACCGTCATTCCCGTTTTTCAGATGTCGTAAACCGTTATGTCTCCGCACTTGTCAAGCGCATCTTTGTACGCTACAACGCATCCGGCGCCCTCTTCCGCGAACCTGTCAAGCATATCTGCAAAGCGCTTGATATCCTCAGCGTTTGTTGCAAGCATCTCCCGTCTGAACCGTCTCGCGTCCTCGATTCCGAGGCCTGCGAACCAGTTGTTGTCGGCAATTATACCCATAACCCTCGGCGATGCAAACGGGTCGCTGTCTGCAATCGCGGATATGATGTACTTGTCAAGGGAGCTTCCCGAGGCCGCAAATTCACGAAGGAATGCGCCGACCTTTTTGTTCTCGCCAAGCGAGCGGTCCGGTGACGGGTCCCTGTACGAGTACGTTTTGATGTCATTGGCGGGTGTGACGAAGAGCCCCGCGCCGTACGCGCCTCCCTGCACGCGGATGACGTTCCACATGAAGTCGAGTGACGCGATCTTGGCGGCAACGCTCATCGTTCCGTCGTATTTAATTCCGTCCCTGCCGAAGTTGTAGCACTGCGTCGCAAAGCCGATTTGAGCCGGAATTACGCAGCCGACCATCGAAGGAAAGTCTTTTGTGAATCCCGCGCCGCCCTTCTGAGCCTTGTCGGTCTCGTCATTTTCTCTGAAAGCGCCGATGATCGGGGATATGTCCGGAAGCTCGTCCGTGCTTACACTGACCATCAATCTGCCCTGATGGAAATGCTTTTTGAGCTTTTCAAAGCACTCCGAGAACTCGCCAATGTACTCGTCAAACTTATCGGCAAAGTCATGCGAGTATTTCACGTATGTAACACCGCTTACGGCTTCAGTCACCGCGTCCGCCGCCGAATAGCCCGCCGAAGCGACGCTCAGGGCAAGGCTGTGACCTGACGATACCGTCCACTGTTTCAGGCGCTCGTCGTTCTGGATCACAATCTCCTTGATCTTGTTTTTGTCGGAAAAATCGGTGTTTTCGAGTATCTCACGGATTAGCTCGCATGCCTCCCCGAGATTTCTTTCAAGCACGCTGCAGTTCACCGTGAAGTAAGGCTTCGTTGTTTCGGTGACGCCTGCGCGGCCGTTCGTCGTAAAGGCAAAATACAGTCTTCCCGCAGTCTCCCTAATCTTTTTCTGAAGCTCAAGCGAGTCGTACTTTTCAGTCGGGAGCACGCCGTAAAAGTGCCCGCAGCGCGAGATGACGGTTATGTCTCTCAGTGAGAAGTCCGAAAGGTCCGCGTACATCGTGAAATGGACAATGCCTTTGCACGGAACCTTGTGGAAAAGGACCGTCACTCCGTCCTTCTTCAGTTCCTCCGTCGGCGGTACAACAGGTTCCGGGTCGATTTCGGAGAGCGTCAGGACAGGTATCGTTGCCAGGTTTTCCGCGCTGTCCGGTGTCTTCTGCCAGAGGGCAAGGGCCTCGTTCATGAGGCGGTTTGCATTGGCGTCTTCATCGGTCCATGACTTGCGTATCTTTTCGAGGCGCTCTTTTTCGATCTCGCGGAGCTCGTTGTCAGCATTGACGTCGGGGTGCGCGCAGACTTCGCAGAGGCCGTCGCCGGTTGAGAAGATTTCCTTGGCGATTTCCTCGTAGTAGCCGGTGCCGAGAAGCGCTCTCAGTTCCTTAAAGTCGTTGTCATAAGTCATGTACAGGAGCGGGTCGCCGTCGTGCAGCCAGCTGAGGAGACCGTCCGTGCCCCTTCTGAGAGCCCTGGGTTCCTCGCGGTCGCGCGTGACAAACTCCGCGTGAGATATTGAAGCCTGAAGCTGCTCGCGGTCAATTCCCGCCTCGGCAAGCTTCCTTCCCGTCTTAAAAATCAGTTCCTTGAGCTCATTCTCCCTGCCGTCGGCAACGTTGGTGCACTCGATAACAATGTACGGCTGCGGGAAAGATGTGTCGATGTAAAGCTCGATGTCCTTTGCAAGGCCCGACGACAGCACCTCTCTCTTGAGCGGAGCTTCATTGCCGCCAAGGAGAACCTCCGAGACTATCGCGACGGCCATCATCTTGACCTTCTCGTCCCAGGTTCCGATGATCCTTCCGAGGGAATACATCACGCGGTCTTTCTGCGACTCGCTTGCCGAAAGAGCATATTTTATGTCAGCCCTTCTCGATATCGGTTCGGAAGGCTCCGCATCCGGTATTCTGACGCCTCTTCCTGCGCCCTTAAGGTAGCTCTCTATCAGAGCAAATGTCTCCTCTACCGGAATGTCTCCGTCAAGGTAAATGCGCGAGTTCGAGGGGTGGTAGAACTTTTTGTAAGTTGCGACGAACTTCTCGTACGTGAGGTCCGGGATCACAGCCGGGTCGCCGCCCGAGTTCACTCCGTAGGGACTGCCCTTAAAGATCATCTCTTCAAGTTTCTCTCCCGTGAGCCTGTCAACCCTGCTGAGCGCGCCCTTCATCTCGTTGAAGACAACACCTTTATACGACAGCGTACCGTCTCCGGCCTGCTCGATATGGCGGCCCTCCTGGTAAAAAATGTTTGGATTGTTAAGAAGCGCCGGTCTGAAAACC
>Ga0310786_10004240_pt1 | contig 20090 bp, 13 predicted proteins | sample AusTroGonzalo_MG_FD_203881 | JGI IMG/M metagenome (GOLD analysis project Ga0310786, IMG submission 203881) | Bovine rumen microbial communities from tropical cattle in Woodstock, Queensland, Australia - Gonzalo_03 (v2) (version 2) | ecosystem: Host-associated > Mammals > Digestive system >... | reverse complement strand
CGGAGGAGTTCATCGAATACCGCAGGGACGGGAAGAGCAGTGCGCTGGCCGAGACCCGGCGGGGATGGCATTTCTTCAGCGACTGCGTAGCGGAAATGGCGGAGGACATCTATACCGACGACCGGGAGGCCTTCCGGAAGGCGATGACCCGCAAGACTCTGATGAAAGCCCTGGGCCTGAAGGATACCTTCATCATGACCTACCGGCAGATGGAGGACGGCAGGCCGGTCTACGTGAGCATGAAGGTTTCCCGGATGGAGGACGACGAAACGTTCATCATCGTGGGCATCACGAACGTGGACGCCGAGATGCGCGACGCGATGGCGAAGAGCGAAGTACTGGCGGAGGCGCTGGCCTCGGCGGAGGAGGCCAACAAGGCCAGAAGCGCCTTCCTGTCCGCCATGAGCCACGAGATCCGCACCCCGATGAACGCGATCATCGGGCTGGACACGCTGGCGCTGAAGAAGGATGACCTCGACGACACGACCCGGGAACACCTGGAGAAGATCGGGGTCAGCGCAAGGCACCTGCTGAACCTGATCAACGATATCCTGGACATGAGCCGCATCGAGAGCGGCCATATCGCGCTGCGGAAGGAAGAGTTCTCCCTGAGCGCGCTGATGGAAGCGGTCGGCGCCCGGGCGGCGGACCTGTGCGGCGAAAAGGGGCTGACCTGGGAGGGCAGTATCCTGAACGAGACGGCGGAATATTTCATCGGCGACGATACGAAGATCAAAGAGGTGCTGAACAACATCCTGAGCAACGCCGTCAAGTTTACCGACGCGCCCGGCCGCGTGACGCTGACGGCGGAGCAGACGGCCGTGTTCGAGGACCAGGCCACGCTGCGTTTCATCATCCGGGATACGGGCATCGGCATGGATCAGGACTATATCCCGCGGATTTTTGACGCTTTCTCCCAGGAGGACAGCAGCAACAAGAACAAGTTCGGCGGCACGGGGCTGGGCATGGCGATCACGAAGCGGATCGTCGAGATCCTGAACGGCACGGTCAGCGTCGAGTCCGAAAAGAGCAGGGGGACGGCCGTCACCGTGACGGTGACGCTGCGGATCAGCGACCACCGGGAGGCGGAGACCCCGATCGAACTGAAAGACCTGTATGTGCTGGTGGTCGACGACGACCCGATCGAAGCGGAGCATGCCCGGACACTGCTGGAGGAGGCCGGCATCCGGGCCGATGCCTGCACCAGCGGGCAGGAAGCCCTGCACCTGATGGAGGAACAGCACGCGAGGCGCAAGCCCTACAACCTAGTGCTGATGGACTGGAACATGCCGGGAATGAGCGGGCTGGAAGCGTCCGCCGAAATCCGGAAGCAGTTCGAAAACGAGAGTACGGTCGTCGTGCTGACGGCCTACAACTGGGACGATATCCGGGATCAGGCGGAGCGCGTGGGCGTGAACAGCTGCCTTCCGAAGCCGCTGTCCGTCTCCGGGCTGACGGAGGAGATCGAGCGGATCGTGCGGCGGGGCAGCGCGCCCCAGCTCCGGGAAGTCAGACGGGCGAACCTGGCGGGACGTCGGATCCTGCTGGCGGAAGATCTGGAGAGCAACGCCGAGATCATGATGGATATCCTGGAGATGGAGAACATCGCGACCGATCACGCCGTGAACGGCCGGATTGCCGTGGAGATGTTCCGGAACAGCGAGCCGGGGACCTATGCGGCGATCCTGATGGACGTGCGGATGCCGGAGATGGACGGGCTGGAGGCCACGGCGGCGATCCGGGCTCTGGAGCGGCAGGACGCGAAACGCATCCCGATCATCGCGCTGACCGCGAACGCCTTCGACGAGGACGTGCAGCGCTCCCTGCAGGCGGGGATGAACGCCCACCTGTCCAAGCCGGTCGAGTCGGACCACATGATCCGGGTGCTGGGCGAACTGGTGTACCAGGCAGAAGAAGCATAATATTCAAACTGTGTTCACATATCATTCATATAAGTGAATTATAATCGGGGCAGGAAGGGAAAGGGGGAAGCGCCATGCTGTCCAAGGACAAGAGACTGTCAGCCCTGGCCTGGGCTGCCGCGCGGGCGGAACAGAGCTACGGACGGTTTACCGTGAACATGACCCACCAGGACAAAGTAAAGATTTACAAACAGTATCAGGCGTATCTGGACAAAAGAGAGGCGGAGCGGGCGGCGGAAAATCCCGCGGAACTTCAAAAAGAACCGCCCCGCAAGAGGGGACGGAAGCCGAAGGCACTTTCCGCGCAGGCATAAAAGTCAAAGGAACCCGACTGCGAGTTTTTGCAGCCGGGTTTATGATTGCCGATGACATGGGGGTACTGCTTTCAGCCGCGATACTCCAGACAGAGCATCGTCAGGTCGTCAAACTGTTCGGCATCGCCGACGAAGGCATCCACGGCGCTTTTCACCGCATGGAGAATTTCCTCGGGAGTGCCGTCCGGACAGGTATTCAGGGCTGCTTCCAGACGGGTTTCCCCGAACATCTTCTCATCAGCGGCGGTCGCTTCCGGAACCCCGTCGGTATAGACAAAGATCCGGTCGCCGGGACGAAGCTCACATTCCCGGTTCATGAACCGGGCTTTTTTATTGACGCCGACAAAAATGCCGTGGGGATATTTAATCAATTCAAAATTCCCATCCGCGCGGCGCAGGGCCGGGTGCTCATGGCCCGCGTTGCAGGCCACGACTTTTCCGGTGGATATTTCCAGCACGGCCAGCCACACCGTTACAAACATCATCCTCGAATTCTGCTCGAGCAGCTGCGCATTCACCCGGGTCAGGGCGGCGGCGGGATCGCACCCGGTCAGCAGCTCGTTTTTGATCAGGGTTTTGGAAATCATCATGAAGAGGGAGGCGGGAATGCCCTTGCCCGAAACGTCCGCGATCACCAGGGCCAGATGATCTGCATCGATCAGGAAGAAATCATAGAAATCCCCGCCGACTTCTTTGGCCGGCGTCATGGAGGCATAGAGCGCGAACTCCGTCCGGTCCGGGAAGGGCGGGAAGGTATTCGGCAGCGCGCTGGCCTGAATCTCCCGGGCCATGACCAGTTCCTTTTCAATCCGCTCCTGCTCTTTCTTCAGGTTCTCCTGCTCCACCTGCTCGCGCTCCAGGCGGCGGATGGTATCCATCTGATGGGTCAGGGCATCACAGGTCCGGGTGATCTCATGTTGCATGCGTTCAAACTCACTGATGGAGAAGGGCTCGAACTCAATGGAATCCAGGTCTCCCTGGCCCATGCGGATGATTCCGTTCTGCAGGGAGTTGAACTGGCGCATGAACTTTTTCAGCCACAGCCGGTACAGCACCAGGGCAACCAGGAACACCGCCCCGGCCACGAGCCAGACGGTCCCGCGGACGCGGCTGACCACCTGCTCATAGTTATCCATGGACACCTCGCGGACCAGCGTCCAGTCGGGCGAAGCCATGGTCATGGAGAACACGCAGAAGGGACGGCCGTTTTCATCATAGAGGAGATTTCCCTTATTGCTTTCGCTGATGAGCAGCTCCGGATCCTTGTGCTCTGCTTCCGGGCCTGTATGCCAGATTTCGGACCGGTTTCCGGTATAGAGATGCCAGGTGCTTTTCCCGTCATTCAGGACGCTGAACAGATCGTCAAAGACGGACTCATCCATCAGCATCAGGGCGTAACACTGGCCGTAGTTCACATCCACGGATTTCCAGACGCCGACCATCACGTTCCGCGCCGTATTCTCATTTTCAAACCCATAGAAGACAGACGCGGAAAGCGGGCCGATCCAGACCGTCTGCCCGAGGGGCACGGACAGGATCTGCTCTTTCATCTCCGCGGGAAGGAGGTTCTCCTCCGGGGAATCCCGGAAGAAGCTTCCGTCCGGCAGGACGCCGAACAGGCTTCCGTCCGTCCGCATGAAAAGGAGACCGTAGATCCCATCATGCCGCGCGATTTCCGACGACAGGTAATCCCGGCAGCGGATCCGGGCATGGATCAGCGTCGCTTTGGTGGGATACCGCAGCCTTGCGTAGGAGGCTACCCGATCCTCCGCCATGATGTTCCGGACCTCGCTGACGGACGTATTGATCAGCGGCGTGACCGACCGGGAGACCGTCTCAAAGCCGACGGCGTTCACTTCGTTTTCCTGCTGGAGAATCATTTTGATGTACGCGCGGGAGAACAGCGTGGTCAGCAGCAGAACCACCAGCAGCGTCATTGCGATGACCGGCAGGAGCAGCTGCAGCCGGAGGGATTTCAGCATCTGCTTCATGGCTGCTCCTCCGTTCCGCGCCCGTGGTCCGCGTACTGTTCCGGCGTATAGGGCTCCACATCGTTCGAGATCTGCGCCACCCGGACCAGGGGAACGATCACAGCCGCGGCGGCATTCCACTTCTCCCGGAAGGCTTTGAACACTTCGGGCTCACCCAGTTTGATCAGTTGCCTGAGTGTTTTTTCCCGGATCGTGTTCCATTCCTCATCCGTTTCCGCCAGGACCAGATCGACCAGGGCTTCGTCCAGGATGTCCTCCGCGGAGGAAAGGATAAGCAGCTGTTCCCGGTTCAGGCTGCTGATGGAGGCGGAGATCGCCTCCCCGCAGTCGTTGCGGAAATCCAGCCCGCCGGCATTGTAGAAGGCGTCGGTGGGCAGCTCCACGCCGTAATGCTCACAGATGTCGAGGGAGATATTGTTTGACATGGTCGCGATCGCGTATTCACGGGAGATCGTGGCGAAATCGATGGAATACCCTTTCGGGTGCGTCGCGTTATCCCGCAGGAGCGGCCAGTTGCTGGGCATTTTGCTGAAGCTCCCCCAGCGGGTATAGTAATTGTCCGCGTCGGCTTTGCCCGATTTGTAGGCGGTCAGCTGCTCCTGGCCGTATGCCGTCATCCGGGGAACGCCGTTTTCATCGTACTCCCAGGTCTCGCCCTGCCGGCCCATGCAGACCTCCCGCAGGAAATCCGGATCGCACATATAATTGAACAGCGTCAGGGCTTCCTCCATATGCTGTGTGTTTGCCGAGATGAACCACATGTAGGCGGAACCGTTGCCCAGGAGCTGATAGACGTTGGTATAGTAATTCGTGGCGGCAGTCGGAACGATCGAATATCCGGCGAGCGTGTCCGGATCCTTTTTGATCATTTCATCGTATAAATTGGAGTGGACGGAGTGAAGCCCGAGATACTGGCCGCGGGCGATCTTGGCTTCGAACTGTTCCTGAGACTGGGTGAAGAGTTCCATATCGTAGGAACCGTCCGCCTTTCCGGCCCGGTACAGCTTGTTTTCCCACGCCGTGGAGGACCACCACTTGGAATGCGCTGTGTCAATAAACCCGTCGTAGATCTCATTGGTAAAGATATTGTTCTGGTATTTATAGGCCACCCAGTAATCGAGGCTGAGCTCGGCGCGGAAGGACGTATCATAGCCGCTGAAATTGCTGGTGCCGTACAGATAGGTAGGATAACCCTCCTCCGTGAAGGGGTGGTTTTTGTGCATCTGCAGGAGCACGTTCAAATAATCATCCTCGCTGTTGATGGGCGGATACCCCAGCTCCTTATAATAATCCCAGCGGACAATATACCCCCGCTGGGACATTTTATTGTCGTATCCGACGCCGTTGTACCCGATTTTGGCGGGAAAGAAATAAAACCCGTCATGCTCCCTGTCCAGCTGTTTCAGGACGTCATAGCTCAGCCGCGTATCCCCCCGCAGAAAATTCGGACAGAATTCCGGCAGATACGGATCGACATCCAGCGCCACGCCGTTTTCCAGAATCGTGGAGAGATTGTTTTTGGTGAAGACGATATCCGGCAGGTCCCCGCCGGACAGACCGGCGGCATACTCCTCCGGCGTCAAATAAACATATCGGATTTCCACGCCGACCAGATCCGCCAGATACTGCCACATGCCCAGATTCGCGTCAAAGCGGTTTCCGGAACGGTCGTCCCTGTCGCCGATCGTCAGCACAGGACGCTCCTCGCCGGAGGCGCAGGAGAACAGGGGCAGCATCAGCAGCACGGACAGCACAAACGCCAGGATTCTCCTCAATGCCGTTCATCCTTTCCTGTTATTCCATGGCAGCGTTTTCCCGATAGCATTTTCCGACTCCATTTCCTGATTATCCATTTTACCAGAGAAACGGCCGGAACGCAATTCGGCTTTTTTGCCGGGAGCGGGACAGGCTTTTTTCGGAGAACAGGCAGATTCCGGGTTTCCTTTTGCGCGTTTTTTGACTATGATATCCGTATGGAATCAACCGAGCCGGGAAGGTCAGGGCGGTTATTTCCAGAAAGGCAGGGACAACATACCATGGCGATTACGAAAACAGATTTCATGCGAGGCATGCAGTGCCCGAAGATGCTGTGGCTGGACAAGCATAAACCGCAGCTGCGGGTGATTCCGCCGGAGATTCAGGCCAGACTGGACGCGGGGAATGACTTCGGGGACCGGGCAATGGGCATGTTCGGGCCGTACGAGGAAATGACGGTGTACCGGCCGGGAACGACGATCCCGGACAAGAAGGCCATGCTGGCGAACACGCAGGACGCGCTGAGGCGCGGCGTGCCGGTCATCTGCGAGGCGGCGTTCAGCAACTACAACAACTACTGTGCGGCGGATCTCATCCGGAAGACGGACCACGGGTATGATCTGTATGAAGTCAAGAACGCTCCGGAGGTGCATGAGCAGTTCATCCGGGACGCGGGCTTCCAGTACTATATCATCTCGCGGAGCGGGCTGAGGATCGGCAGGATCTTCATTGTGATTCACGGGCCGGAGGAGGAGCATCCCTTTGTGCCGGTGGAGGTTACGGAGGAAGCGAAGGGGTTCTATTCCTGGATCAACGACCATATCTGGGACCTGAACCGGATGCAGAAAGGATCCGAAGAGATCGCGGCGGAGACAGGAGAGCAGTGCAGCAAACCATATGAGTGCTGGTACTACGGATACTGCCACGGAGAGATCAGGGAACCGGAACAGATGAGGATATGAAGGCGGCCGGGATATCAGCATGCGCCGGGCAGAAACGTTGCAGAAACGTTCCCGGAACTCAATTGACAAAGGAAGGGGCAAAAGATATAATAGAGCAAAAGCAGCTCAGAGACGCTGCGAAAAAAACATATGGAGGGTTTAGCCATGAAGAAAGTCCTATCCGTCATTCTGGCCCTGGCCATGTTCCTGTCACTGGCCGTTGTATCCGCCAACGCGGAAGACATCACACTGGATGTCATCATCGCCCAGTACGGCCCCAACACGCAGGAATGGTTCCTGGGCAAGGGCATGGACGGCTCCAACTTCGTCGAGAAGTTTGAGGCGGCCAATCCCGGGATCAAACTGAACCTGGAAGTCGTTTCCTGGAACGACCTGTACACTGTCGTTTCCACGAAGATCAGCAATAACAACGCTCCGGACATCCTGAACATCGACGTGTTCGCGGATTACGCCAACGAAGGCCTGCTGCTGCCCGTGAGCGACTACTGCCCGGAAGAGCTGTTCAAGGATTTCTTCCCGAGCTTCATCGAGCAGAGCGTGATCGACGGAACGTGCTGGGCCGTGCCGGATCTCGCTTCCGCCCGCGCGCTGTTCTACAATGTGGACATCCTGAAGGAAGCCGGCATCGAAAAGGCGCCGGAAACCTGGGCTGAACTGGAAGACGCTTCCCAGGCCATCATCGACGCGTTCGGCGGCGAAGTGTATCCCTGGGGCATCGACATGACGACCGACGAAGGCCAGGCCGCGTTTGCCTACTACACCTGGGGCAACAAGGGCGGCTTCGTGGACGACAGCGGCGAATGGGCGCTGAACTCCGACGCCAACGTCGAAGCCATTGAATACGCGATCGGTCTGGTCAGCAAGGGCTTCACCAACCCGAACCCCGCGACCCAGACCCGCTACGACCTGCAGGATATGTTCGCGGCCGGCAAGCTGGCGATGCTGATCGCTCCGAACCAGCTGCCCACCTACGTCGCCGACAAGGAAGGCAAGGTCAACCTGGCGACGGCCGGCGTGCCGCACAACGAAGGCGCGAGCTCCAGCTCCGTCGGCGTTATGGACCGCATCATGGCCTTCAAGGACGACGCGGCTCCCGACCAGGCGGCCCGGAACGAAGCCATCGGCAAGTTCCTGACGTTCTTCTACGATCCGGTCAACTACGTGGGCTGGGTTTCCATGGAGGGCTTCCTGCCCGCCGTCAACTCCGCTGTCGGCGCGCTGGTTGAGTCCGATCCTTCCTTCCAGGCCTGGCTGGACGTGCTGGGCGGCGCCAAGTTCTATCCGACCACCAAGGCCGAGTGGAACGACGTGAAACAGGGCGTTATCGATGTTGAGCAGCAGGCGCTGACCGGCGGCAACGTGAAAGAACTGCTGGACGCGCTGCAGGCGAAGATCACCGGCAAATAATCAGTATTCTCAGGGGGCCGGGCAACACCGGCCTCCTTTTTCATATGTGATAGGGGTGAAATCATGCGTTCCGTGTTTGTCCGCCACCGGTGGGAACCGTATCTCTGGATCCTGCCCAGCGTCCTGCTGATGCTGATTTTTGTCGTGTTCCCGATCGGTATCGTATTCCGGCTGGCGTTCAGCAATATCAGCCGGGCCGGCGTGGTCGGGGACTTCGTCGGATTGAAGAATTTCCAGGACGCGGTTTCCTCCCCGGCCTTCCCTCAGGTCATGCTGAACACGCTGATCTGGGTGGTGAGTGTGGTCGGGCTGAGTACGCTCATCGGCTTTATCTGCGCGATGGTGCTGAACCAGCCCTTCGTGGGGAGAAAGGTCGCGCGGTCTATCATGGTTTTCCCCTGGGCGGCCTCCCTGGTGATCCAGGCGTCCGTATGGAACTACATCATCAAGATGGAATACGGCAATCTGAACAATATCCTGCTGAACCTGGGCTTTCTGCAGGATCCGGTCAACTGGCGCATCAGCTATCAGGTGGAATTCATCTGGGAGTGCGCGATCGGCATTATCGTCACGATTCCGTTCGTGACGTTCACGGTACTGTCCGGGCTGCAGTCTATCGACGCCGCCTATTATGAGGCCGCGACGGTGGACGGCGCCGGATTCTGGAACAAGCTGCGGCATGTGACACTTCCGCTGGTGAAACCCTCGCTGACGGTCTCCACCGTGCTGAACATCATCTACGTATTCAACTCATTCCCGATTATCTATACCATCACCAAAGGCGCGCCGGCCAACAAGACGGACACGATGGTCACGTACCTGTACATGCTGGCGTTCTACGACCAGCGGAAAGGGCCGGCCACCGCGCTGTCCGTGATCGGCTTCGTGATCCTGTGCATCGCCTCCGGCGTCTATATGCTGGTGACCATGCGGAAGGAGGACGGCATCCTATGATCCAACTGCCTGAAAGCCGTGCCTCCCGGACACAGGCGCTGGTGCTGATCGCCCTCGCCACCGTGCTGACGGCGGTTTTCTGCTCGCTGCCGTTTCTGCAGTTTTCCTCCCAGATGTATGTGAAGCGCTCCCCGAACACGTTCGTCGGGGATGAAAAATACGAAGCTGCCCGCAAAGAGGTTGAGACCCAGTTGGAGGAATACCGCGCGCAGGGGATTGACGGGACGATCGACGAGCAGGTGATCGAACGGGTCAACAGCAAGAACGAGAAGACCTCGCTGGTGATCTTCACGATCAACGCCGCCAACAACCGGAACGGCTGGGCCGTGCTGACGGCCGGACTGCCGGCGTCCGGGGCGCTGATCACCGCGCTGGCGCTGGGGGTTCTCGCGTGGGCGTTTACCGTCATTTCCTTTACGAAGACGGGCGGCGGGAACACGAAAAACGCTTTCGGAATCGCTTCGTTTGTGTGCGCGCTGGCTTCCTTTTTCCTGATCCCCGTGGTTACGCTGCAGCTGAACCTGAACCTTTCCCGGGCCGTGGACCTGTATCTGGCCGGGGAAGAGGTCAAAGGGATTGAAAGCCTGCTGCCCGCGCTGGACAGGTTCCTGTTCGGCGGGGAAGCCGGGGAACAGCTGGACACGATGTTGGGCGCGCTGAAGTACTCCATTCTTCCGGCGGCGATGCTGCTGCTGATTCCCGCGTTCATGACGATCTGCGCTTCCGTGACCGCGAGCCGGAAACCGCTGAAAAAGACTTTGCTGCGGGTGCTGCTGTACGTGAGCGTGATCGGGTTCTCGCTGTTTATCCTGTATCCGTTCTTCGTGATGTTCATCACCGCTTTCCGCAGCAACGCGGAGACGACGGACATGCACTTCCTGCATATCCTGCCGACGGAATGGCGATTCAGCAATCTGGGGGATACGCTGGACCGGGGCGTGCTGCGGTACCTGATCAACAGCCTGCTGATCGCCGGCGGCGCGACGGGCATCGCCATGCTGTGCGGCATTCCGGCCGCGTACGCCATGGCGCGCATGAATTTCAAGGGGCGCAAAATCTACCTCGGTTTCGTGATCATGAGCCAGATGTTTTCCCCGGTGGTGCTGCTGGTCGGCATTTCCCGGCTGATGAACACGCTGCACATGAACGATACGCTGATGGGGCTGATGTTCATCAATGCGGCGTTCAACCAGGCTTTTGCCATCTGGCTGCTGCGCGGCACGTTTGTGTCCATCTCCTCGGAGATGGAGCAGGCGGCCTGTATCGACGGATGCAGCGTGCTGGGTGCGATGATCCGGATCCTGCTGCCGATGGCGGCGCCGGGCATTGTCACGACGCTGATCTTTGTATTCATCAACGCGTGGAACGAATATACCGTTTCCACGGTGCTGATTTCCACCACAACGAACCGGCCGATCACCGTCGGCATCACCCAGTTTTCCTCCTTCAACATGATCGAATGGCAGTATCTGTTCGCGGCGGCCCTGCTGGCGACGATTCCCGTGGTGATTCTGTTTATGCTGATCGAGAAACATCTCGCGGCCGGGCTGACCGCAGGCGGCGTCAAAGGGTGAGCAGAAAGGAGACAACCTGTTTTGGACGATATGATGCAGCTGGTCGGTCAGTTTGACCTGCCCGGCGGGGAGAAAAAAGCCGAGCCCTACGGGAACGGGCATATCAACAAAACCTACCGCATCACGATTGAGGGCGTGAAGGAACAGTATATCCTGCAGTGGATCAACAACTATGTTTTCGTGCGGCCCCGCGAGGTTATGGAGAACATGCTGCACATCACGGAACACCTTCAGAAAAGGATCCGGGAGGAAGGCGGAGATCCGGACCGGGAGACGATCCGGCTGATTCCGTCCCTGACGGGCGGGGCTTGGGTGGAAGACGCAGACGGCGGGGTATGGCGGGTGATGCTGTGCGTGCCGGATACGGTCAGTCCGCAGCACCCGGACGATCTTCACGTGCTGGAAGAATGCGGGAAAGCGTTCGGCTGTTTCAGCCGGAGACTGCTGGATTTCCCGGCGGCCTCTCTGTATGAGACCATTGTGGATTTTCACAATACGCCGGTCCGGCTTCAGCAGCTGGAGGATGCGGCGGCCGCGGATCCCTGCGGACGGCTGAAGGACGTGGGGGAGGAAATGGCGTTTGCCCGGGCGCGGGAAGCGGAAACGCGGATCCTGACGGAAGCGCACGCGGCCGGAAAGCTGCCGCTCCGCGTGACGCATAACGACACAAAGGTCAACAATGTACGGCTGGACCGGGAGACGGGAAAGGCGGTATGCGTGATCGACCTGGACACGGTGATGCCGGGATTGCTGGCCTATGACTTCGGCGACGCGATCCGGGTCGGGGCGTGCAGCGCGGAAGAGGACGAGCGGGACCTTAGCAAGGTCCGTCTGGAACTGCCGAAGGCGGAGGCTTTTGCCCGCGGTTTTCTGAAAGAACTGAAGGGGGAACTGTCGGAGGAGGAGGTGCTGTCCCTGGAGGCGGGAGCCCGGCTGATGACCTTTGAGAACGGGATGCGCTTCCTGGCGGATCACCTGAATGGCGACAAGTATTTCAGGATTCACCGGCCCGGGCAGAATCTGGACCGGGCGAGGGCGCAGTTTGCACTGCTGGCGGATCTGGAGAAGCAGCAGGAAGAGATGAGGGAGATGCTGATGAGCCTTTATCGATAAGGCTCATCAACTGAAGAAAAGTATTTCGCGCTTCAAACCCCCTAACCCCCTTCGGATTCTCCACGCAGGAACAAGTTTGTATCGTCAGTTGACTTGCGTAGGGACGGGGAATATAGAACTGCTGAAAGTATAGCAAATGCAAGGGTTTAACGTCAATTTTACAGAAAAATAAAAAATATTAAAAAATTATTAAAAAAGTGTTGACAAACGAAAAGAAGTGTGCAATAATGATGTCACAAACAAGAGATGAACGAAATCGGATACACACGGGAGGTGAGAGATTTAAGGGAGTTCAGGTGATTCAGGAAACCATGTCCGTGGCTGCGCGGTAGCTACCGGAGGCGTTCATGGAAGACGGTTTACCCCGCGAACGGCAAAGGCGTGACGAAACGCGGCAGATTGAACAAACACCCCGGGAGCGGCCCGGATCGAGTCCGATCAGACGGTTCAGAGACATATAAAGATCATTATAGGCCCCTGCGTGGCACGTGACGAACGCAGGGGCTGCTAATTTGTGTTATCCTTTCTCCGTTTGCAAAGCGGGGAAGCGGTATGGTATGATAGCGGGCAGCAAGCGAATGGAGGAAGGGACCCTGATGAGTGTTCTGGAACAGCTGAACAGCGGAAGCATCTACCTGATCTGCGGATCAATCGTGGCGTTTATCGCGGTGATCTGCGTGGTCTTTATGGTCCGCGCATGGCGGGCCGGGAAGGCCCTGGGGATGGACACCACCCGGATGAAGCGGGCGGTAACGGCCAGCGCGACCTTTTCCGTGCTGCCCAGCGTTGCGATCCTGCTGGGGGTGCTGGCCCTGAGCGGAAGCCTGGGCGTACCGTGGCCCTGGCTGCGGCTGTCGGTCATCGGCGCGCTGCACTACGAGACGCAGGTGGCCAGCGCGGCGGCGGAGCAGATGGGCATTTCACTGAGTCCCGGGCAGATGACGACTGCGGCGTTCCCGTCGATCGCGCTGCTGATGAGCGTCTGCATCATGTGGGGGATGATTCTCTCCGCACTGTTCAACCGCCGGTATCTGAACCGCCTGCAGAAGAACGACGGGACCGAAACCCGCAAGGGCGGCGGCTTCGGGGACAGAGCCATGACGGCGATGTTCATCGGGATGGTGAGCGCGTATATCGGCAGTTATGTGGGCGATTTTATCTCCGGGAACGGACGATTCACATTTTCCGGCGATTGGACCCCGCTGGCGGTCGTGGCAGCCGCCGCGCTGGCGATGGCCGTATTTACCTACTTCTCCGAGAAGAAGGGGAAGGAATGGCTGGAGAATTTCTCCGTCGCGGGGAGCATGCTGGTCGGGATGCTTGTCGCGGTGCTGATCGGCCACTGAGGGGGAGGATACAAGATGGAAAACGGGAAAAATTATGAAGCCTATCTGAAATCCACCCATCGGCTGGGACGGATCGTTTCCGTGATTACGCTGGTGCTGCTGGTCGGCGCGCCTTTCGCCATCGGCACCGTGCTGGGCACGCAGCCGGACCTGGGCGCGGTGGCACGGGCTTTCCTGTCGGTGGGCCTGGTATGGACCGTTTCCAGCGTGGTGGAGTTCCTGGTCTACACGCCGATGCTGGGCGCGGGCGGCAGCTATCTGGCCTTTATCACCGGCAACCTGATCAACATGAAGATTCCCTGCGCGATGAACGCGAAGGAACTGGTGAACGCGAAGAGCGGCACGGCGGAAAACGAGGTCATCGCGACCCTTTCCATCGCCACAAGCGCGCTGGTGACGATTGCGGTGCTGGCGGCGGGCGTGGCGCTGCTGGTTCCGTTGCAGCCGGTGCTGCAGAGCCCGGTGCTGGCGCCGGCATACGCGAACGTGGTGCCGGCCCTGTTCGGCGCGATGGCGTACAAGTACTACCGGAAGGATCCGAAGCTTGTGGTGATCCCGCTGGCGGCGATGATCATTCTGTTCACGCTGGTGCCGTCGCTGACCTCCTCCACGAGCTTCATGATCATCCCCAGCGGTGCGCTGGCGATCGGCCTGAGCTGGCTGAAGTACCGCAGGGAAACGAAGGGAGCGGCAGGGAAATGATCATCCTGTGGATTGTTCTCGGATGCCTGGGCCTGCTCCTGCTCCTGCTGCTGACGGCGGTGATCCGGACGCTGCTGATTCCGGGAAAGAAATCCGAATACACCCCCGCGCCGGATCCGGAACGGGCGGAAGCCTATGCCCGGAAGCTGTCCGCTATGGTCCGGTGCGAGACGGTATCCGTTCCCGGAGAGGATCAGCGGGAGAAGTTCCTGGGCTTCCACAAAGTGCTGGAGGAACTGTTTCCGCTGGTGTACCGGACGATGGAAAAGACGGAGATCGACGGCAACCTGCTGTACCGGTGGAAAGGGGAGAAAAGCGACAGGCCGCTGGTGCTGATGGGCCATCAGGACGTGGTGCCCGCGGAGGGAGAATGGCTCCACGAACCGTTCTCCGGCGACATCGCCGACGGGAAGGTCTGGGGACGCGGCGCCTCGGACACGAAATGCACGGTCATGGCGTTCTTCCAGGCGGCGGAGGAGCTGATCGCGGACGGATATATGCCGCCGCAGGACGTATACCTGTCCAGCTCCTGCACGGAGGAATGGAGCGGGGACGGATGCCCGAAGCTGGTGGCGGAACTGGAAAGACGGGGCGTGAAACCGTGGCTGGTCTGCGACGAGGGCGGCGGGATCATCACGGATCCCATCGGCGGCGTTCGGGGGAATTTCGCCATGGTCGGCGTGTTCGAAAAGGGCAGGGCGGACGTGCGCTTCACGGCCACTTCCGAAGGCGGCCACACCAGCGCGCCGAAGGCGCATTCGCCGGTGGCACGGCTGGCAGCGTTCGTGAACGAAGCGGAGACGAGGCATATCTTCCGGCGGAAGATGCCGAAAGAAGTCGCGGCCATGTTTGAAACGCTGGCGCTGTACGCGGGTTTTCCGATGAAACTGGTGTTCTCCAACCTTTGGCTGTTCCGGCCGGTGCTGCTGAGGGTGCTGCCGATGATCAGCGCGCAGGCGGGTGCCATGATCCGCACGACGATCGCCTTCACGATGATGAGCGGCTCGGACGCGTGCAACGTGATCCCCCAGAAGGCAACGGTGTCAGCGAATATACGGTTCATTCCGCATCAGGGAATGGAGGAAAGCCTGGAGATTATCCGGAAACTGGCGGAGAAGCACGGGCTGGAGACGGAAGTGATCGTCGCCAGTGACTATACGAAACCGGTGGATATTCACGGCGAGGCATTCCGGACGGTGCAGCGGGTGATCGAGCAAACCTTCCCGGGATGTGCCGGAAGCCCTTATGTGATGACAGGGATTACGGATTCCCGGCATTATCAGAAGATCTGTCCGAATGTGGTACGGTTTGCACCGGTGATCTACGGGCCGGAACAGATAAAGGGCATGCACGGGATGAATGAGAATATTGAATACAACTGTCTGCCGGGCGCGGTGGATTTCTATAAAAATCTGATTGAGGAAATGAAACAAGGGGGGCTTTCCGATCGCCCCCTTCACCCCCTTCGGACCAAAACAAAATGTTGACAAAAAGAGAAACGCAGGAATCTGTGAGAGGTTTTGGAGGATCAGAAAGATGGACCGTTCGGTGAGAAAACGGAGAATCGGTATTATTGTGCTCTGGCTTGTCTGGGCTATCCTGATGGGCGTCATTTTCTACGCCATTGAGGACGGGATCGTCTGGAACGAAGCCCGGAAGGAAATCCTGGATCAAGCGAACACGATTGCCGGGCAGCTTCCCGCCATGGGGGAAAATCATTTCTACGCCAAAGTCGGGGCGGCAAAGGCGCAGTTCAACAAGCTGAAGGCTCTGTCCCTGGCGCTGGAAGACAAGGAAGACGTGGAAGCGGCGCGGGAACTGCTGGACGAGTACGCCAGAATCAATAAAGCGGAAGAGCTTGTGATGTATGACCGGGTGGGGAAGGTCTTGTACCGGACAGGGGAAAGCCAGCAGCTCGATCTTTCGGAAGAAACCATTCAGAAACTGCTGTCGCTGGACGCGTTAGAGACGATGGACGAGCGGCTGGTCTGGAACGACCGGTACCGGGATATCATGTTCTCCTCCGCGTTTGTGAACAACGATCTTCAGAATGTTTTCGCATGGACCGCTCACGGGGGAGAATGGACGCTGGTGTTCCGGGACACGCCGAGCGACGTGGAAAAAGAGGCCGCCGAATACTTTGACTGGCGGACCGTGCTCCGGAAGATCACCATCGGGAGAAACGGCTGCCTGCTGGCCCTGGACACCACAGACGGCACCATCCTTTCCTGGAAGGACCGGAAAGCGGAAGGGAAACCCTTCGAAACCCTGGAAATCCGGGTCAACGGGAACGTCCCCGCCGGGACGGAGGATCTGAAGAACGCCTTTACCGGGGAGGACCGGACCGCGGAAATCCGGATCGGCAGCGAGACGTATTTCGCGGCCATGGTGGACGAACCGTATCTGCTGACGCTGGAACTGATGCCGGTCGGGGAAATCCACGGAAAGGCATTCAGCGCAGCCGGCACGCTGACCCTGCTGATGATGTTCATTACCGGTATCTGTGCGGGGTACGCCTTCTTCCATATCAAGGACAAGGAAGAAACCGTATGGAAAAAGAAAAGAGGTTTTGACTGGGACCACGACCTGGCAAGCAAGCTGAAGGTGATCGGCGTGATCGCTATGGCGCTTGTGTTCCTGGGCGGGTTATACCTGGAGGCGCTGTCCGTCTACGCGGCCACATTCAGCTACAGCCGGGAAAAAGTGACCCGGGTCGTGGACCTGCTGGAGAAGAACAAGGCGACGGTTGATAAGCTGCAGCAGTGGTACGACGAGGAATACGTGACCCGGTGCAAGCTGGTCCGGAGCATCCTGGAGCATACGGAGAAGGAAAAGGTGACCAGGGAGTTTCTGGATGAACTTTGCGAATGCCTGGAAATCCGGACGATTTCACTCTATGACGCCAGGGGAAAGAGAACGGACAGCAATTCCCTCCGGAAACAGGCAGCCATTCCCGCCGATTCCCCGGCTTCCGTGCTGCTCGAGGGCCGTGAATCATTCATCGGGGAACGGGAAAAGGACGAAATCAGCGGGGAAACCCTTCAGACCATCGGGGTGCCCCTGTGGAACCAGGACGCGACCGTCGGCGGAATGGTCCTGATCGAGGCGGACTCGAAAGAGCTTGAAAGGATCCGGGCCAATCTCGGATTCGAGAGCGTGTTTGAGCAGATCAGCCTGACCGACGGGACGTTTGTGCTGGTGATCGGCGATCAGGACCTGACGGTGAAATACGTCGGCGAGGTGGAAGGCGGCATTTTCAAAAACAGCCTGAACGGCTATGACTATACCGGCCTGCGCGCCTCGGACATGGGCATCAACGAGAACCTGCTGCTGGATCATTACAACGGGGAAATGTTCGTGCTGAAGAACCGCTATTTCGCTTCCGCCAGGCGGGTCGGGGATTATTATTTCCTGGTCATGAGGCCCCCAGTTACTGTGGCGGAGAACCATATGATGCCGATCCTTGTTGCCGTGGCCGGCACCCTGGCATACATGTGGCTTCTGTTCCTGGTTTCCACAATAGGACTGAAAGCGGAGAGGGTTTCCGCGGGAGTCCGTCCGGAAGCCGTGAAAGAGGTTACCCCGGAAAGCAGCGGGGAGGAAGAGAAAAAACACCGGGACGATGACGTCCTGGTCATGCTCAACAGCATCGTTAACAAAAAGAAACCTTACTTTGAAGAACGGTGGCCGGAAGACAGCGTCAGGTGGAAGGACCGTACGCCGGAAGAGAAATTCACCCTCTTCCTGAAGATTTCGATCATCCTGGTTCTGGCCGCGCTTCTCCTTCACGCCCTGATCTCCGGGGAAAACTCCGTCTGGTATTACTGCATCAGCGGCGAATGGAACAGCGGAATCAACCTGTATTCCATTACGACATGCGTGATTGATATCACGCTCCTGATGGTGATCAAAATGGTGCTGCACAAGCTGCTGTTCTGGATTGCCAGAGCCGTGCGGGCCAAGGGAGAAACCATCTGCCATCTGCTGAACAGTTTTTCCTCCTATGTGCTGGCGGTCACGGGCATTTTCCTGTGCCTGGCCAACTTCGGCGTTGACCTGACCACGCTGAGCCTGACCGGCGGTGTGCTGGGCGTCATTTTCGGTATCGGATGCCAGCATATTGTGGCGGATATCCTGGCCGGGATCCTGATGACGTTTGAAGGCGTCGTCCATGTCGGGGATTTCGTCTCCTACAACGGGCAGTACGGCGTGATCCTGAGCATCGGTGTCCGGACAACCCAGCTGGTATGGTTCAGCGAGACCACGGTCGTCCGGAACAACGACTTCAAGAACTATATCAACATGCCTTCGGAAAAGACGGACCGGGTGGTCACGTACCTGAACGTCGATCTGTCGGAACCCATCGAACGGGTCGAAAGCATTCTGGAAGAAGAACTTCCGCTGATTCACGACAAACTGTGCGAAATCAGCGGAAGCGAAGTCGGCGGGCCGAAATACCGCGGTGTCCAGAAAATCACCGAGTGCTGCGTCGTGCTGTCATTTTCCATTTACTGCAAGGGAATGTATTACGGATGGCTGTCTCGTATGCTGAACCGGGAACTGAAAGCGATGTGCGAGCGGAGAGGGATCCGGCTCGGAATGAACCCCATGGTCATGCAGGGGACAAATGAAGGGAAAAAATAATCTCCTGCCGCCGGGTGACCGGACGGATCAGGTAAAACGGATGATCTGGTTTGCAGCGTCCACGGTTGCGTCAACACCGAAAGGCATGATGCAGCGTGGCATCGCGTGGCCGATGTTCAGGTTAAAGACGACCGGGAGTTCGGGCCGGCCGATGACCTCCACCAGCAGCTGCTTATACTCCGCGGCATAGGTCTCATCCATCGGTTTTCCGGCCAGGACGCCGGAAACCGCCTCAAAGACGCCCGCTGCTTTCAGGTATTTCAATGCCTGACGGTATGCTTCGGGCGTCATCTTTTCCTCACTGGATTCCAGGAGGAGGATACGGCCCTTCCATTCCTCCGCGTCCGGGAAGAGATGATACTTCCGGCATAACACCGGCATATCCGCATAGCGGCCGCCGTCGAAAAAGTCATACATCGAATCAATGCAGCCCCCGAGGATCTTCCCGGAAAACACGGGAGCCCCCTGCAGCAGTTCAAAACCCTGATTGGGATGGGAAGGCAGCTGTCTGCCGACCTGATCCGGGGTAAAACTCTCCCGCTCACTGTACCAGACGTCGCTGGGGGTGATCTCCCGGATGCCGCCGGTGGCGATCAGTTCCTCAAAGTATCTGCGGGTATAGGGATGCATTTCCGGACCGAGTTCGCACAGGTCACAGAAAAACGCCTGGCCGTAGAAGGTACGGAGACCGACCTTGTGCAGCATGAGATGATTGATCGTGGTATCGGAAAAACCGAGGAAGATCTTATCTGTTACCGCGTCCGCCAGTTCATCGTGGTCGAAGAGATACGGCAGCAGGCGGTAGGTATCATCCCCGCCGATGGCGCAGAGGATCATATCGATCTCCGGATCGCGGAAAGCGGCCAGGAGGTCTTCCGCCCTTTTTTCCGGATGGTCCCGGACATACTCGAGCCCCATGCGGGCATGCGGCATGAATTTCACATTCAGACCGTATTCCTTCAGCCTGCGGAGGCCGATTTCAACCTCAAACTGAACAAAGGGTTCACCGATGATCCCGCTTGAAAGGCTTACGATGGCGATGTTTCTGATCATGTTTCCCGCTCTCCTTTAAACCGAGTCAATCAAAACCGCTGATTCCGCGGCCAGATTCGATTATACCTCATAAACGGTTCCGCCGTACAGAGAAAAAGAACGGAAGACGGTTGACAGACAGGCGGCTTTTTTGCAACAATACGGGGAAAAAGGAGATGAGTGCAATGAACAAAGCCGGCACACAGACTATTGAAACCCATCGTCTGATCCTGAGACCGTTCCGGATCGAAGACGCGGAGGATATGTTCCGCAACTGGGCTTCAGACCCGGAAGTCACCCGCTTTCTGACCTGGCCGACCCACACGGGCGTTGACGTTTCCCGGGCGGTCCTGAACAGCTGGATTCCCCAATAC
>Ga0310786_10004239_pt1 | contig 20091 bp, 19 predicted proteins | sample AusTroGonzalo_MG_FD_203881 | JGI IMG/M metagenome (GOLD analysis project Ga0310786, IMG submission 203881) | Bovine rumen microbial communities from tropical cattle in Woodstock, Queensland, Australia - Gonzalo_03 (v2) (version 2) | ecosystem: Host-associated > Mammals > Digestive system >... | reverse complement strand
AAATTCAAACACAGCCCCAAATACGGCTGATATTTAACGATAGATCCGTCGCTTTCATCTGCTTCAATGACGAGCAAATCAGACTTCCCTTTATACACATTACCAAAAACATTTTTTTCTTTCTGCAAAGATAAAATTGCCGCGCCCGTAATGACAGAAGGGCTTTTGCCCGCGTATGCCAAAATTTCATATACCATTGCGGTGGTGGTGCTTTTTCCGCTCGTGCCGGAAACAGCAATAGTTCGGTGCTCGGCTACATGTTTAGCTAGTAGTTCCGATCGGTGCATGACCGGGATATCTAATTCTTTCGCTTTTTTGAGCTCTGGATTGTCCGCTTCAATGGCCGAAGAAAGTACAACTAAATTTGTATCTTTATCCAGCCCGCTGCCGTCTTGCGCAAAAAGCTTGATATTAAGCTTTGACAGATACTCCCACAAAGCTAAATCCTTATATCCTTTACTAATTAAACGGTCTGATCCGGTAACGGTATCACCGCCCATTGCATGAAGTTGTGCCAGCGCACTCATCCCTACACCACCGATTCCGATAAAATGAATTTTCATATAAAAATTCCTTCCTTTTAAGATTGTTTTAATATAAATTTTGCATAGTCGGGCATGCTATAAAATCCGGCCGGCTGTTTAACAAGCCACGCAGCTATTTCCACCGCAGATTGTGCAAATAAATCCCTGTTTGTCGCTTCATGCGTAAGGGTAATTTTGTCATACGCAGAAGATAATGTCAGGCTATGCGTACCGGGCACTTGGCCCGTACGTTCATACGAAATTTTTTCGAGCGGCAAATCAATCAGTTCCGCCAATTTTTTCGCAGTACCCGAGGGAGCATCTTTTTTTTGCGCATGATGAATTTCATGCATATTCCTTTCATATCCGGCGTATAATTTACACGCACGTTTTAATAACTCTCCGAAAAAATAAACACTTAAGCTCACATTGGGCGCATAAAAAAGCGGAATTTTATGTTCTTCCTGCATTTGAAATAAAAAGCTTTCCGGTAAATTAGTTGTGCCGATTAAGCAAGCTGCTTTGTGTTGTTTGGCCCATTGAAAAGCCTCTTGCGCTCCTTCGGGAGAAGAAAAATCAATCATAATATCGCCCGGCATATCAAAACCGTCGCCGGGTTCTCTGCCGCCGCCCACCGCAAGATCTAATTGCGGATTTTCTTGAATCAGCCGCGCAACGGCTTGGCCCATTTTTCCGTTCCGGCCGTTAATAATAACTTGTTTCATACAAATTTCTCCAACAAAAGTTCCACAATTTGCCGCGCATTCATGGCCGCCCCTTTAAGCAAATTATCAAACGTAATAAAATAGTGAATAATAGTCGGCTCTTCCACATCGCGGCGCAATCGGCAAGCATAGGTTGTTTCCGTACCGCTGATTTGTTTGGGCGTGACAAAAGATGAAGCATATTCCAAATTAGGAAAATGATTCCATAAATCTTTTACTTGCTCTACCTCAAAAATCTCTTTGGCTTTCAGGGTCACCCCTAAACTATGGCAATTTTCTACCGCCACACGCACGGTATGCGGGTATACTTTTATCTTGGGTAATTCCAAAATTTTGCGTGTTTCGTAAACCCCTTTAAGTTCTTCGGAAGTATAGCCGTTTTCTTGCAAGGAACCAATCAGCGGCACACAATTATTTTCATACAAAGAACCGGGTGTATGAAAATTTTCTAACAGTTTTTTACCGCCGCCGCTGATGGCCTGATACGAACAGAAAAATACTTCTCCTAACGTATAATGCGCCATTAACGGTTTAAGGGTCATCACCAGTCCGGTGGTGGTGCAATTAGGGCTTGCGATTAAATGCGTATCTTGTGTGATAGCGTGCGGATTAATTTCCGGAATAACCAACGGCACTTGCGGATCTTGACGATACTGGGCCGACATATCAATAATATAGTTGACGCGACCTTTTAATTCTTCATATAGCCGTACACTGTCTGCATTATCTGTACATAAAACCGCAATATCCAAAGCCGGAATGGTATCATTTCGACCGAAAGTTTTTGTTTCAAACGGAACGGTAATTTTTTGAAATTGTTTTAATAAGGTTTGCCCTACTGTGCCATTAATTCCGATAATGCCGACTGTTTTCATAAGACTCCTAAATGAATAAAGATTTTTCTGTTTTAGATAAAACTTCATCTATTTTTTGTTTATGCTCATCCGATACCGGTCCTAGCGGTAAACGCACCGTTTCTCCGCCCACACCTAACCGAGAAAGTAAATATTTCACACAAGTCGGATTGGTTTCCGTATAACAGGCTTTAATAAGCGGATAGGCTTTGCTAAAAGTATCAAATGTTTTTTTCGTATTTCCTTGTTGCCACGCGGCGTACATTTTTACAAAAGCGGGAGCAAGCACATTCGCCGCCGCGCTAATAATACCCGAGCAATTTACCGCCAAATACTGCGGAAATAAATCATCATTTCCACATAAATAATTTATTTTTTTAGAAAATTTTACGGCCGTATCGGTTACCTGCGCCATATCATAATCAGATTCTTTGACAGCTTTAATTTGCGGTACTTTTTCTACCAGTTCCGCTAGCACTGCAGGCGGCAATTTTAAGCCTGTTCGGCCGGGGATGTGATACAGTACAATCGGCGCACCGAGCCGCGCCGCCAAACGGTAATGTTCTATCAGCCCCGACGGATTTGGCTTATTATAATACGGGGTTACAATCAATACGCCGTCCGGATTGTGTTTCAAAGCGGCCTCGGTATTTTGAAGCATCGTGCGCGTGCAATTGGTACCGGTACCGATAATTACTTTTACCCGTTTATTAATTTGTTTCATGGCCGCACACAACAATTCATCTTTTTCCGCCTCGTCTAAAGTGGTGGCTTCGGCAGTCGTCCCGAGCAAAACCAACCCATCAATTCCGGCGGCAATTTGTTTTTCTAACAAGATTTCCAACGCAGCAAAATCTATCTTTCCTTGCGGCGTAAACGGTGTTGCTAATGCGGTATAAATTCCTTGAAACATATTTCCCCCATGCAGTTACCAGATATTCTTTTAACTATTCTAGCATTAATTGCTATAATGAAGTTAGATTTTACATATAGGGAGTTTTTATGGAAGAACAGCAAAATACCTCACCGGAAATTAATACGGATACTTCATCCACTACGACCAATATAAAAGGAATTACGAACTGGGAAAACAAACTGGAAGCCAACGAAAAAACAGTTGACTTGACTACAAATTCCTTTAAGTTACTTCAAGATGCCGCCAACAAGCCCAAAAAAGATCCTGTTGTGGCGGTAGCGCAATCCAAAAGCTCCGAAAATAAAGGTTCCTGGAATATTTGGATGTTCTTATTGTTAATTGCTTTTTGTATTTCAGCCGCCTGTGGAATCTATTTAACCATGAAACCGAGTGCTGTTTGCCCGGCAAGCGCTGTTAAAGAAAGCCCAACTTTTGTTTTATCTTCTAAAAGCAAAAATTCCGCCGCTCCGGGTATTGCCTGGATTAAAGTACGCGGAGTCATTAGCGAAGAAGACAGCAATAGCCCCTTTAGCCGGCCCAGTGGCGCTTCTTATATTTCCAAACGCATTCGCGATGCCGCAAAAGAAGATCGCGTAAAAGCGATTGTGCTGGATATCAATTCTCCGGGCGGAACGGTGGCATCCGTACAAGATATTTACAGCGAAATTTTAGCCGCGAAAGAAAAAGGTAAAAAAGTAGTAGCCTTGTTCCGCGATGTAGCAGCCAGCGGCGGTTTTTATATTGCAATGGCGGCCGATCAAATTGTGGCAGAACCCGGCACTATTACCGGCTCGGTAGGGGTGATTATGCAGTCGGGCAATGTAACGAAATTGTTTGATAAAATCGGCATTGAAATGACCCCTATTACTTCGGGTAAATATAAAGATATCGGTTCTGCTTACCGGGAAATGACTCCCGCCGAAAAAGTCATTTTGCAAGATATGGTTAATGACACTTACCAACAATTTTTTGAGGCAGTGAAAAATGGTCGTCCCAATGTAAACATGCATAATTTAATTGAATATACCGATGGACGCGTCTTCACCGGTAAACGTGCCTTTGAATTGGGTTTTGTAGACAAATTGGGCGGTGAAGAAACCGCGCGTTTGCTGGCGGGGGAACTGGCAGGATTAGAAGATCCGAAAATTATCAGCCAAAAAACCGAAAATTTACGCGAATTGCTTTTTGCTTTTGGCTCGGGTATGGAAAACAAAGCTTTGTCTAAGCAATTGCAAAGCATCAGCACCCCGCGCGTATCCTATTTGTGGATTTTTTAAGGAGCCGATATGTCAACACTTGTCAAAGCTTATTTTGACTATTGTAAAGACCCGGTAGGAACCGTCTACACCTTAGTAAGAGAACGGCGGTTTGGTGCAGCTGTGATTGGTTATTTTGTAGCGGCCCTATGCTGGGTATGCTTCTTTTGGATAGGCAGCGGACTGAGTTCATGGGGCTTTATGTGGCGGCTGATGTTCTTCTGGCTGCTAGAGATTACGCTGGGTTATCTATGGGCGGCTCTATCGGGCCTGTTCTTAAATTTCTTCTCCCATGAAAACGGCTCTTCGGCTATGTTCATCTCACTGGGATTATCGGGCTTTGTGCAAGGATTATTATTATGCTTTGCTTTGTGTGCGGCCAAAATCCCCGAATTAGCCGTTTTATCGGCATTAGCTTTATCGATCGTATTAGTATTGCGTTTTACGTTTGCAGTAGTAAATACCGCACGCGCCGGACAAGTCGGGCTTAGTAAAGCGTTAGGGGCTTTATGTTTCGTATTAGTACCGGCAGCAGCGGCTTTCTGTTTGATGATAGGTGCACTGATATTACTCATCAGTCTGGCAGCGTAAAAAGCAAAAAATATACCAATTGTTTCGTTCCAAAAAGTCCCGCATCAAGCGGGACTTTTTAATTTGTTGATGACAGCAGCGCAAAAATTATTTTACTTTCATCTGTTTAAGTTCAAACAGACGATCGCGCAAGTCAGCAGCCAATTCAAAATTAAGATTGTCTGCCGCTTCGCGCATTTGGCGTTCAATTTCGGCGGCGAGTTTGTGAATATTTTTTGCTGTCGGTTGCGGCAGCGCAGCATGCAAAATTTGCAAGCCTTCTTCCTGGCTTGCTGCTTCAAATTCTTTCAATTCTACTTCCGCTTTTTGTATCGTACGCGGCGTAATGTGATGTTCTTTGTTGTATGCTTCTTGAATTTCTCTGCGGCGATTCATCTCTCCAAGTGCATATTTCATGCTGTCTGTTTCTCTATCTGCATACAACACTACTTCGCCTCCCACATTGCGCGCGGCCCGGCCCGAAATTTGAATCAGGGTAGTGGCATTACGCAAAAAACCTTCATTATCCGCACCTAAAATTGCCACAAGCCCCACTTGCGGAATATCAATTCCTTCGCGCAGCAAATTAATACCCACCAGCACATCAAAAGTACCTTGCCTAAAATTTTTCAAAATTTCCACACGCTCCAACGCATCAATATCCGAATGCAAGTAGGTTGTTTTGATTCCTTTTTCAATTAAAAATGCGCTTAAATCTTCTGCTGTTTTTTTGGTCATCGCCAGCACAAGCGTGCGTTCTTTTTTTAGATTATGCTCTTTAATTTTTTCTAGCAAATGGTCAATTTGGCCTGCACTCGGATGCACGGTAACTTTCGGATCTACTAGTCCGGTAGGCCGAATCACCTGCTCTACAATTTCGCCGCCGCTAGCCTGTAGTTCATACGGCCCCGGCGTAGCGGAAACAAAAATGGTAGCCGGCAATAAGCTCTCAAACTCATCAAATTTGAGCGGCCGGTTATCTAATGCAGAGGGCAAGCGGAATCCGAAATCAACCAGCATTTGTTTACGGCTGCGGTCTCCGTTATACATGCCGCGCACCTGCGGCAAGGCCACATGACTTTCATCTACTACCATTAAAAAATCATCATACTTACGGAAATAATCTATTAAACAATTCGGTCTCGCGCCGGGTTTTCGTCCGTCCATATAGCGCGAATAATTTTCAATGCCCGGGCAAAATCCCGCCTGCTGCAACATTTCCAAATCATATTCGGTACGCTGTTTGATGCGGTAAGCTTCCATCTCTTTGCCTTGTTTGAGCAGTTCGGTGTGGCGCAATGCTAAATCTGCGCGGATTTGTTCTAAAGCACGCTCTCGGTCCTCATCACGTACCACGAAATGTTTTGCCGGATAAACCCACGCTTCCGTTAATTCTTGTATTACCGTTCCGTTTAACGGGTCTAGTTCATAAATGCCGGCGAGCTCTTTGCCTTTGATTTCTACGCGCACCGCACTTTGTCCGTAAGGCGGGAAAATATCCACATAGGGCCCGCGCATGCGAAAAGTGCCGGCCAAAAAATCGGTTTCGTTGCGCTCATACTGAATTTTAATGAGCAGGCCGCCTAATTGTCCGCGGCTCATTTCTGCGCCTTTTTTCAAATAGATACACAATTCACTGTAACTATCCGGAGATCCGATATTGTAAATGCACGAAACAGAAGCCACCACAATCGTATCGCGCCGCGTAAGCAGTGACGTGGTAGCTTTGAGCCGCAATTTATCAATATGGTCGTTGACGGCGGAATCTTTTTCAATATAAGTATCCGTCTGCGGAATGTATGCTTCCGGCTGATAATAATCGTAATAGGAAATAAAATATTCTACGGCGTTTTCCGGAAAAAATTGTTTGAACTCCGCATATAATTGCGCAGCTAATACTTTATTTGGCGATAAAATTAGCGTCGGACGGTTTACGTTTTGGATGACGTTTGCAATCGTAAAGGTCTTGCCCGAACCAGTTACCCCCAGTAATGTTTGCCTCTTTTGCCCGTCTAAAACCCCGTGCGTAAGCGCGGCGATAGCTTTGGGCTGATCTCCAGACGGTTCAAATGGCGAAACAAGTTTGAAACGCTCCATAATTATATTCTACTTAAAGTAACAGCCTGACGAAATGTCAGGCTGTCTGTTTATTAAATAAATCATTTATTTTATCGCGCTATGGATGAAATCTGCATTGAGTACGCCGGGCAATAATTGCGCAATGCCGTCAATCATAAATTGCATGGCAATTGCACACAAAATCATCCCCATAAAACGCACCACAATTTGCGTCCCATTACGCCCGATACGGTCAAAAATATAACGCGAACTGACCAATACCGCCCCGACGATACAAGCACTTACAAACAAAATGATAATCATCAGCAAAGAAGTCATCCAATCATTACTTTTTTCCGCATACAAAATAACCGTGGTAATCGTCCCCGGTCCAATAAACAAAGGCATTCCCACCGGTACCAAAATACGGCTCAAACTATTCCCGGCTTGCATAAAGGTGCCACCTTTTACGGGTTCTGTTTCTATGCCATGATTTTCAAATTTACTTTTCCCTTGTAACATGCGCAGCCCGATGAGCAAAATCATAATAGACCCTGCCAAACGGAAAGCCGGCAACGTAATACCAAACATATTCAAAATCCGCGTACCGAATATAAAAAAGGTACACATTAATACAAAAATTGCTCCTGCCAGCAAAATAGCTACCGCACGCTGCACTTTGGGATCTTCATTTTCTACATAACCCAAAAAAATCGGCATATTTCCAATAGGATTCAAAATAGAAATAATACCGATAAAGGTGTTAAACAACATACTCCATTCCATATTCTTTCGTTGCGCCTCCGCATAAGCAAAATAAGTACTTATATAGTATATAAAAATACCCGCTTAGAGCAGGTATTTATCAAATGGTGGGCAGTACAGGATTTGAACCTGTGACCTTCCGCGTGTGAGGCGGACGCGCTACCACTGCGCCAACTGCCCGTCTATATAGTATTATAGCAAAAAATAATAATATACGTCCTGTTTCCAAGAAAACAACTTTTTGTCAAAAACAGAAAAGATCTCTTGTGTCAGGTCTTTCTGTTATCCATACAACTGTTTACTTAATCTTCTAATAGCCACGCCCAGCCGGCCAGAAAAAATTGATCTTCTTGCTCGGCGAAATAAGTCAACGTATCATAAAGATTATTGATGAGTAAATTAGTATCTGCTTTGAATTTTTTAACATCTTTCACCCGGGGATAAACGCGCGGATTGTAAAGATCCCCATAGGGGAAAATTCCCTTATACTGCTCTGGGGTAAATACCTGTGCAAAAGCTTCATCCGTTACATGTTGCCGATACTTTATAAATTCTTTTACCCGGGGATCATTTTGCTCAACATCTTCTTGCAATTCGTCTTTTTCTTTTTCATGTCCGGGTTGGCCGATCAGTTCCAAATACCGTTGTGAACGCTCCCATTTGAACTGGTAATAACAACTATTCTCAAAATCAGCCGTAGCTTCCTGATATAACCATTTAACTACTTGATTGGAACTAACTTCTTTTTTTAATTCTTTGGCGAGACGCGCGGCAATGATTTGCAATTGTTTTTCAACTGTTTCTTGACGGGTTTGCTCCGAACCCTTTAATTCAACGGTTTGCTTTTCTATTTCTTTAGCAAAAGCTTCTTGTGCCTGCGCTGCATACGCTGGCACGGCTACAGCCAGCGCGGCTACTAAACCGATACCTCTTATGATTTTTTTCATACATATCTCCTTTCTTATAAGATACTGATTTTATAATAAATGCACAACTGTCTTTAGACTTATAGAGAGATGGGTCTTTAGACCTATATTAATTAAACTGATTCATTGCTTTTTCCAAGCCATCATGCAAATAAACGGTTATGGCTTGGGTTGCTTTTTGCACGGCAGTTTCTAAAAGAGGAATTTCTGTGTTTGTAAATTTACCGAGTACAAAATCCGCCGCATCAAAATAATCCGGCTTAGGACCGATACCCACACGCAAACGCGCGATTTTGTCCGTACCCAGTTGCTCAATAATATGTTTCATTCCTTTTTGACCGCCGGCAGAACCGGACGCACGCAAACGGATGTTTCCCACTTGCAGCGACATATCATCAAAACAAATCAGGATTTTTTCGGGAGGGATTTTATAAAAACGGGCCAACCCACTAACGAGCTGACCCGATAAATTCATATAAGTCATCGGCTTTGCAAGCAATACGTCTTGTCCGCCGATAGTTACTTTTGCATATACACCGCTGTTTTGCCAGGACTGGAATTCGGCACCGATTTGTTCGGCCAAACTGTCCACCACCCTAAACCCGGCATTATGACGGGTTTTTTCGTATTGAACACCCGGATTTCCCAGTCCGGCAATCAGCGTATAGCTCAAGTTATTTTTTAGCCGCGTCGGCATTCTTGGTCAGATTGCCGTCCGCATCTTTTTTGCCCTTCGTGGAAGAACTTTCCGGTTGGGCATCGGCCGCAGCAGCCGGAGCCGCCGCAGGTTCTTCATCTTTCAAGATGGTTAAGTGTACCACCGGAGCTTGCGGATCGGTTAAGAGTTCCACGCCTTCCGGCAATTTAATATCACCCGCAACGATACCGGTATTAATGGTCATCGGGGTCATATCCACTTCAATTTCATGCGGAATTTTGCTGACCAAAGCACGCACTTCAATTTCGCGCAAGATGTGTTCTACCATAGCACCATAGGCTTTTACATCTGCAGATTCACCTACGAGTTTGACCGGTACAACCACATCCATTTTGTCTTTCAAAGATACGCGCTGAAAATCAGCGTGAATCGGCAAATCGGTTACTACATGATATTGCACTTCTTTGACCAAAGCTTGTTCTTTGCCGGTGGGCAATTCAAGCTCTACAATGGTATTTTTACCCGCCTTAATGATTTTTTCCAAATCTTTCAGGCTAACCGTGATGCTCACGGGTTCTTTATGTCCGCCGTAAATAACCGCCGGGACGTTCTTTTCAGCGCGGATTTTGCTCAGTGCGCCTTTTACGCCTTCGCCGGTTCTGGCAGCGGCTTTGATGTTCATTTCTTCCATGTTACTTACTCCTTAATTTTGAAATCAACTAAACATATCTCCGATAGAACGACCGTCATGGTTGCGTTTAATGGCATCTGCCAAAATATACGAAACAGACATCGTTTCTACTTTCGGTCCTAAATCCCGTATGGGCAAGGAGTCGGTAATGATTAGCTTTTTGATTGATGAATTATTAATTTTCTCTACGGCATTACGCGAAAGCAGACCATGCGAACAGGCGGCATACACTTCCCGCGCGCCGCGCGCTTTGATTTTTTCCGCTACGGTAATCAAAGTGCCTGCTGTATCTACAATGTCGTCAAAAATGATAGCTATTTTATCTTGCACATCTCCGATTACATTATATACTACTGCTTCATTGGCTTTTGGGCGACGTTTATCAATAATAACCAGCCCTACATCTAAACGCGCCGCAAACTTACGGGCACGTTCTACGCCCCCCACATCCGGAGAAATAACTACTAAATCTTCGCGCTTAAAATTCTTAAAATATTCCAAAAACACACTGCGCGCACGCATATGGTCTACCGGAATATCAAAAAATCCTTGAATTTGTGCGGCATGCAAATCCAGCGTCATGATACGATCAGCCCCTGCCGTAGTAATCAAATTGCTGGCTAATTTAGCCGTGATAGGCACCCGTGCCGTTACTTTGCGGTCGGCCCGGGCATATCCGAAATACGGAACCACCACATTAATGCGGCCCGCACTGGCACGCTTAAATGCGTCTACCATAATTAAAAGTTCCATTAAATTTTCATTTACCGGCGGGCAGGTCGGCTGAATAATATAACAATCATGCGCGCGGACAGATTCTAAAATTTGCACATCAATTTCACCGTCAGCAAAACGTTCTACGCGCATTTTGCCCAGTTCCATGCCCAAATGATCCGCTATTTTTTCAGCTAAAGCCAAATTGGCATTCCCGGAGAAAATACACAAATCTCCATTTACGCTTCTAGTCATGTTTGACACCTTTTTTTTCTAATACAACCTGACGCGCACGTGCAATTGCCAAAGAATCTTGCGGCACTTCTTTGGTAATGGTGGAACCCGCGCCGATTCTGCAATACGGCTTTACTTCTACAGGTGCTACAAAATTGGTATTGGACCCGATAAAACAATGGTCTCCGATAATCGTGCGGTGCTTTTTAGCTCCGTCGTAATTACAAGTAATAGTACCGGCACCGATATTCACCCCGGCGCCCATATCGGTATCTCCGATATAGGTTAAATGATTGACTTTGGAACCTTCGCCAATGACAGATTTTTTCACTTCGGAAAAATTGCCTACTTTGGCCTTGGCTTTAAGTTCGGCCCCGGGACGCAACCGGGCATAGGGGCCAATTTCACACGTTTGGGCCACCATACTATCGTCGCAATAGCTGCCCATACGAATGGTTACATGATCGGCAATTTGACAATTACGAATCATGACATTGCCTTCTATTAAACAATTACTGCCGATTGTAGTATTTCCTTCAATATACGTATCGGGAAAAATAGTAGTATCGGCACCGATTTGTACACCTTCATCAATATAGGTAGCTTCGGGGCGGACAATACGCACTCCGTCCGCCATAAATTTAGCATTAATGCGCAAACGCATAATGGCTTCTGCCTGGGCAAGCTCCAAACGGCTATTTACACCCAAAGCTTCTTCAAAATCTGCCAACGGATATACAATAGCAGGCTGATTTTCTTTAATAAAAGACAAAGTATCGGTCAAATAAAATTCGTGTTTAGGCCCTTGCGGAGTAAGTTTGCCCAACGCCGCTACCAAAGCCGGTCCGTTAAATACATACATACCGCCGTTTACTTCTTTAATAGCGCGGGTTTTTTCGTCGGTGTCGGCATCTTCTACAATGCGCGCAAAACTGCCGTCGTTTTCCCGCACAATGCGGCCATAGCCGGTCGGATTAGGGACTTCTATGGATAAAACGGACGCACCGGCATGTTTGGCGGTAAAATCTTGATACATTTCTTGCAAACTTTCCGGACGGATAAGCGGCGCATCACCGTTTAAGACCATAATTGTTTCAAATTTTTGAAGCAAAGGCAAGGCGGCGCGAACGGCTCCGCCGGAACCGTTCAGCTCTTTTTGTTCGGCAAAAACCACCGGCGCAGTAATGCCCCATTTTTCTAAATGAGTGGTAATTTCTTCTATGACTTTGGGCGCTTCATGACCTACTACAATGCCAATTGCGGCAGGACGCAAAGCTTGGGCGGCGCGCAAACTATGCGCAACCATCGGTAAACCGCACACCGGGTGCAACGGTTTAGGAAGAGAAGACTTCATCCGGGTGCCTTTACCGGCGGCCAGGATAAGAACACAAAGATTATTTTGGGCTACCATTTTGTTTAACTCTTGCCTACAAAAAATCACATCAAATTGTTAGGTACCTATATTATAGCAAATTAATTTATTCCGTACAAAATGCCTGTGCAAAGCGGCCCTTTGACTGCAATAATTTTAACTTGCACCAAGCCGCGCAAATCGGCCGGGACATTCTCCAGCATCACCGGTTGAAAATTAGACGTTACCCCGCGCAGGCCTTGCGTGCCGTATTCTTCTATAAAAACTTCTTGCACGCTGCCGACCAAAGAATCCGCAAAAGCCGCGCGTAATTTTTTATCTAATTCGCGTAATTTTTCCGCGCGTGCTTTTATCACTTCCGGCGGCAGTTGCGGCAAAAGGGCCGCCTTTGTGCCGGGCCGCGGCGAATAACTAAAGACATGAAGTCCGCATAATTTTTGCGTTTTTATAAAACGATAAGTTGTTTCAAAATCTGCTTCTGTTTCGGTGGGAAATCCTGCAATCACATCTGCAAAGACAGACGCCTCCGGCACGCGCGTGCGCAAAGCAAGCACTTTTTGTGCATACTGTGCGGTTGTATAATGGCGGTTCATAGCTTTAAGCACACTGTCACAACCGCTTTGCAAAGGCAAATGCAAATAATTACAAAACCGCGCAGAATGTGTTGCCATAGCCGCGATAACGCCCTCGGTAACCGTTTGCAATTCAATAGAAGAAAACCGCACGCGGAAACGTCCGGGCAATGCCGCGATATCTTCACATAATCCGGCTAAATCTTTGCCGCTTTGTGGGCATTTATAATTGCCAATATTAATTCCGGTTAGTACAATTTCGCCAAAACCTTTTTGTGCCAGTGTAGTAATTTCCGCAAGGACATCTGCCGCAGGTTTAGAGCGTTTAACACTTCGCGCAAACGGTACAATGCAATAGGAGCAAAAACAATCACATCCGTCTTGTATCTTAATAAACGCGCGGCTGTGCCCCTCATGTCCCGATACGGTCCAACATAAATCTTCTGTGCCGAAAATTTTTTGTCCGAGCTCATATTTGCCAACAATTTCCGCTTTTGGGAAATTTTGTTTAATATGCTCCGCGTGCGCGGCGGCATAACAGCCTGTCAGCACCAACCGCGCCGACGGATTGCGGCGCAAAATCTGGCGGATTAATTTTTCTACATCTTTATCGGCTTGATGGGTAACGGTGCAGGTATTTAACAAACAAATATCGGCCTGTTCAAACGGAGCTGGCGTATATCCGCGCGCGGCAAAAGCCTCCAAAATAGCTTGGCTTTCTACTTGATTTACTCGGCAGCCGAAAGTCTTTAAGAAAAATTTCATAATAGTTTAGAACAAGCACAAATACAGGCCGTTTCCGCACGTAAAATATGCGGCCCTAAGGTTACCGGCAAGATGCCGTATTGTGCCCCGACGACAATTTCTTCATCGGTCCAACCGCCGGCCGGACCGATATAAACGCTAAGTCTTTTCGGCTGGGCTAATTTTTCAAGCCCCCAGGTAAGCGTGTGCGTTTCTTCCGCTTCGTAAGCAAGCAAAGACGGCCTATCAGGTCTGGCGGCACATTTTTCAAAACACAACGGTTCTTTCAAAAGAGGAACTTCTCCGCGTGAGCATTGTTTGCAAGCGGAAAGGATAATTTGATTCCACCGTTCGGCTTTTTGTTCCCATTTTTTAGATAAATCATATTCGCTGCGTGCGGTAGTAATCGGCTGGAAAGAACTCACGCCCAGTTGGGTACATTTATCTAATATATCCTCTAATGTATTGCGCGAAGTAGGCGCGAAACAAAGCTCTAAAGAAATAGCGGATTTTTTAATTTCCAAAGATTGCAGCAGTTCTCCGCGCACAAAATCTTTTTGCACGCGCGTAATGCGGGCCGTATATTGTTTGCCCTTTCCGTCAAAAATCGTAATTTCATCCCCTTCTTTATGACGGGCAACCACCGCAAGGTGATGTGCTTCGGCCCCTTCCATAAAAAATTCGGTTTGTTTAATATCCGCTAAATACTGTGGCATACGGATATTTTAGTAAATTTTAGCCCTTTCCTAAAAAGATATAATATGTATATGTCCTTTATAGATTCCCACGCCCATTTGTGTGACCCGGCTTTTGATGCTGACCGCGAACAAACCGTTGCGCGCGTACTGGCGGCCGGGGTAGATAAATTTATAGAAATTGCTTGCCAAATTGACGAGTGGGACGAAGGGCTTGCCTTTGCGCAAACATATTCGGCGCATAGTGCTGTGTCCCTGGGTATTCATCCCGAATTTGCACGCACGTATACGCCGCAAGCCGCTGCGCGCTTGGCTGAACTCCTCAAAGATCCGCGCGCGGTAGCGGTGGGCGAAATCGGCCTTGATTATGTGTATTTACACGAAAGTGATAAAGACACGCAAATCCGCGTGTTTGAACAAATGCTTACACTGGCAAACAAGGTACAAAAACCTATTGTTTTGCATGTGCGCCGCGAGGGGGAAGAGTATGAGCCATACGAGCGCACCTTTGCTATGCTTAAACAGTTTTGGCGGCCCTCTTCTATATTAAAAAAACCGGGTGTATTGCATTGTTTTTCCGCCGATTATCAAACCGCCAAACATGCTTTAGACCACGGTCTTTTGCTGGGCATTAATGGCTGTTTTACCTATAAGAAAAACGAATATATCCGCGAGGCCGTCAAAAAAGCAGGCGCCGACAAACTGGTATTAGAAACCGATTGTCCGTATCTTTCTCCGCAAGGCAAGCGCGGCACCCGTAATGACCCATCTAATATTCCCCTGATTGGGCAATGGGTAGCCGATTATCTGAATATACCGCTAGAAAAACTAGCCGAAATCACTACGCAAAACGCACTGGAACTATACGGTTTTCAAAAATAATATTTTTATTGTAATTTGTTTAGAGAAAGGCTTGATTTCTTTTTTGAGGGAATATAATAGGACTGCGGGATATAGGCTAGTAGTAAACAACATTATACCCCGCTCTTTTAGGGAGGAGATTCTGAAACAAGTTCAGAATGATATCCATTTTGAGCGGGATTTTATTTGTTGTAAGTAGTTAATGCAACTTTTAGACTGTCGTTAAAATCAATATAAAAACGGATAAAGTATTTTGTATGTCCGAACGCTAGTGAGTTTACAAAATACCCGTTTTAATATTTGATTTTAAGTCTACCGGTTGCGAGCTTTTTGGTTACTTTTTGGCGGCACAAAAAGTAACAACCTTATAAAAAAGAAGACCCTGCTTAACAAAGCAAGGTCTCCTTTTTTTCAACTAAACTTATTTATCAACCACTTCGGCTTCTACAACGTCTTCTTTGTTGCCGCCGTTGGCTTGCGCACCGGCCGCTTGCGCCGCATCCGGGCCGGGTTGCGGACCGGGCTGAGCACCTGCCGCGCCGGCTTGGGCCTGTTGGGCTTTATACATCGCTTCTCCCAATTTTTGGCTGGCTTGCAAAGCCGCATCTTTGGCAGAGCGAATTTTAGCCGCGTCGTCGGTCTTTAACGCTTCGCGCAAATCCCCCAGCGCACGGTCAATAGCCAAGCGGTCATCTTGCGATACTTTATCCCCGTAATCTTTCAAGGCTTTTTCGGTTTGATAGAGCACGCTGTCGCCTTCGTTTTTGGCTTCCACAAATTCTTTGTGTTTTTTGTCTTCTTCGGCAAATTTTTCTGCGTCTTTGACAAATTTTTCCACTTCTGCATCGCTGAGTTTGTTCGGCGAGCTGATAGTAATATGCTGTTCTTTATTGGTGCCGAGGTCTTTGGCAGATACGTTCAAAATACCGTTGGCATCAATATCAAACGTCACTTCAATTTGCGGCACACCGCGCGGAGCAGGCGGAATACCGTCCAAGTCAAATTTGCCTAAAGGCACATTGTCTTTTGCCATGGGGCGTTCCCCTTGCAAAACATTAATGGTTACCGCAGGTTGATTGTCAGAAGCGGTAGAGAAAATTTGCGTTTTGCGCACTGGAATAGTGGTATTGCGTTCAATGAGGCGCGTGCATACGCCGCCCAAGGTTTCCAAACCCAAAGAGAGCGGAGTAACGTCAAGCAAGAGGACGTCTTTTACTTCTCCGGTCAAAATACCGGCTTGCACCGCCGCACCGATGGCCACACATTCCATTGGGTCAATGCCACGTTCAATTTTTTTGCCGACATGTTCTTCCACATATTTTTGCACAATCGGCATACGGGTCGGCCCACCGACCAAAATAATGCGGTCAATTTCGTTCGGCGAAAGTTTTGCATCGGAAACCGCTTGGTCAATGGATTTGCCGCAGCGTTTAACAATGCTGTCTACCAAACTTTCCAATTTAGCGCGGGAAAGTTTAAGCTCTAAGTGTTTCGGCCCCGTCGCATCTGCGGTAATAAACGGCAGATTGATGTCGGTTTCCATGGTGGTGGACAATTCAATTTTGGCTTTTTCGGCTGCTTCTTTTAAGCGTTGTTGCGCTTGTTTATCGGCAGACAAATCAATGCCGGTAGATTTCTTAAATTCATCTACCATCCATGCGATAATGGCATTATCCATATCCGTACCGCCCAGCTGTGTATCGCCGGAAGTGGACAATACATCAAAAGTACCTTCTTTGCCCATTTCCATAATGGTTACATCCAGCGTACCGCCGCCCAAGTCAAAGACTAAAATCTTTTGTTCTTTGCCGGCTTTATCAATACCGAAAGCCAAAGCGGCCGCGGTCGGTTCGTTGACCAAACGCACTACTTCCAAACCCGCAATACGGCCCGCGTCTTTGGTAGCTTGACGCTGATTATCGTTAAAATAAGCCGGAACGGTGATGACGGCTTTTTCCACCGGCTCCCCTAAAAAGGCTTCTGCATCTTTTTTCACTTTTTGCAACACAAAAGCAGATAATTGTTGCGGAGTAAATTCCTGTCCGCGCAAATTATATTTGTAGTTTTCCCCCATTTTGCGCTTAAAAGCGGTTACTGTACCTTCCGGGTTGGCAATCGCCTGACGGCGTGCCGGTTCCCCAACGAGTCTCTGTCCGTCTTTTGTAAAAGCTACATAAGAGGGGAATGCTTTCCCTCCGATAGAGCTTCCTTCCGCAGAGGGGATAATCGTTCCTCTGCCGCCTTCCATAACGGCCGCTGCCGTGTTAGAAGTTCCTAAGTCAATACCAATAATTTTAGCCATTTTTATTTCTCCTTACTGTAAAATTTTTTAAGACTGCTGTACTTCTTGTTGTGTTTTTCCTACTACTACGCGGGCCGGACGCAACACTTTATCGTCCATCAGAAACCCCATTTGCACTTCCTCCAAAACTATACCGTCTTGCTCCGGATTGGCCGGGATAACGGCAATCGCTTCGGCGGTTTGCGGATCATAGGGTTTGCCCACTACATCCATTTTTTTTATTCCTTCACTTTCAAATGCTTTCTTCAATTCCCCCAGTATCATTTTAATTCCACCCACCAAATTGGCATCTGCTTTTTTTTCGTCCTTATCCAAGTTTTTTTCTTGGCGAAGCAATACCTCATAAGCAGGCAATAATTTTTCTACAAAGTCTTTCTTGCCATAGGCCAGAAACGCCGCTTTTTCACGCTCGGTACGTTTGCGGAAATTTTCAAAATCCGCGCTTAAACGCACATATTTTTCGTAATAGTCCGGCTGCTCTGCAACGGGCTCTTGCGACGCAACTTCTTGCGGCTCTTCTTCCTGCATTGGCTCTTCTATCACTTCCGGTTCTTCTTTTTCGTGATGATGATGTTTTTTACTCATAATCGTCTTCCTTGCCGGGCAGCGCATTCCATGCGCTCATACTGCCTTCTAGCAAATCCCCCATGAATTTTACCAGCGACATCACTTTGGTATACTGCATGTGTTTCGGCCCGATAATGCCTACCATACCGACAGTTTTATCCCCTACCCGGTACGCCGATGACACAATACTGACATTTTGCAACTCTTTGATTTCGTTTTCGCTGCCGATACTGACGGCTACTTCTTTGCCGCTTCGGCGCAAATCGTCCATTTTTTCCGATAACAATTCCGAAAGACGCTGTCTTTCTTCCACCACACGCATCATTTGGCGCAAATCTTCGTAATCGGCTTGCTCTGTATTGGCTAACATGCGGCCGAGCCCTTCAATATACAGCTCCTCAGAGGTAGCACGCGGATTTTGCATATCTTTAAGTACTTGTACCGCTACGTCGGCCACATCGGCTATTTCGCGATGTTCCGCCTGGATATATTGCCAGAGAAATTCTTGGGCTTGTCTAAGGGTTAATCCTTCAATTTCCGCATTGATAAAACTGCTCAGCGCACGCAGTTTAGCAGGCGGCAAATCATAGCCGAGTCTCACCGGCCAATGGCGCACTTGCCCCGATTGCATCACCAACACCGCCAGCAGCATACCCGAACCAATCGGCAAAAAATCCAACCGTTTAACTTCTTGGTCTTCCACCTTGGCGGTATACACAAATCCCGCCGCGCCGGAAAGCCGCGCCAATAAACGCGAAGTGTGCAGCATCACATTATCCAGTTCGCCCACGCGTTCATCATATTGTTTTTCAATGCGCTCGCGCTCCTGAGCAGCCATACGCTGCATACCGGTCAGATAATCCACATAATAGCGGTATGCTTTATCGGTAGGGATACGCCCGCCGGATGTATGCGGTTGATAGAGATATCCCTCTTCTTCCAAATCTTTCATGATATTGCGGATAGTAGCGCTGGAAATATCTTTGAGCGCGCTATCAGCCAGTAATTGCGAGCCAATCGGGCGGCGGTTTTCTACAAATTGCTGCACCACCCAACGCAATATTTTTTCCTTTCTTTGTTTGGCTACTTCTGGTTTAAGTATCCGCATAGGCTATACCTTTTTACCGTCTAAATCAATATTTTTATTTAGCACTCTTTCAAAACGTCTGCTAATAGTATAGCACAAGAAGTTTATTTTTGTCAACCCCTTTTTTAGACTGCTAATTTTGAAAGGAAATAGATAAGAAGCTGCAAGAAGCTATGCGCTAAGGCCACACCCACGCATTCCAAACCCCTGATAGAACTACGGCCCCCTTGGCACCGAAGAGATGTTGACAATAATCCATAGAACCGGCACGTTCCCAGTTATAAGCAACTCCTTGGGTAGTTTGTATCACACAAAGCATACGGTCATTATGATTATGCAGTTCAATGGCCCAGCCGGCTCCTTGGTAAGGCCCAGAAATACGCCCCGCTACCACGCGGCGAACGGAATTAGAACCGTCGTCTGAATCCCAGGACAGTAATTGAAAGGACCACTCATTATTCGAACGCGTATCCATAGCACAGTAGTTATTAAATTGGGTATTCCCCGTAAAAGCAGACATATCTACCGCCAACTCATCAAAAGAAGTAGCATATTCTCCGTTTGCCATATAATAGGCTTGTTGCGCCTGCGCTAACGTTTTAACTACTGCCTGAGCTTGGGCCGCTTTGGTTTTTTCTACTGCTTTGCGGTATTGTGGTAAGGCAATAGCAGAGAGAACGCCTATGATGAGAACAACTACTAATAATTCTATTAAAGTAAAACCTCTTGCCCATCCCCGAAATGTGTAATCGGGGATCTTAACCGCTTTTTTGAACAAGACCAAGATTCCCGATAAAAACATTCGGGAATGGTTCTTGTTTTTTGTGAATGCTTTGTTATTATTCATATAAATTCTCCTATTTCAATTTTTGTAACCTTTAGACCGTTGTTAAAATGGTTTTTCTAAACGGACTAAGTATTTTGTGTGTTTGAGTGTAACGAGTTCACAAAATACCCGTTTGAAAAACTATTTTAGGTCTACGGGTTGCGCGTTTTTTGG
>Ga0310786_10004238_pt1 | contig 20092 bp, 11 predicted proteins | sample AusTroGonzalo_MG_FD_203881 | JGI IMG/M metagenome (GOLD analysis project Ga0310786, IMG submission 203881) | Bovine rumen microbial communities from tropical cattle in Woodstock, Queensland, Australia - Gonzalo_03 (v2) (version 2) | ecosystem: Host-associated > Mammals > Digestive system >... | reverse complement strand
TGACGGCTGTTGTGCCTTACGGCAAGCCTGATCCCGAAGACCGGTCACACCTCATTTGCACCATAACACGTGCACAACAAACGATGACATCCGACTTTATGACCATGAAGATGATGGGTACTGCTGCTGTAAATGGAAACGGTGACTTGGAGATGACACTGACCAACAGCGCGGGCAAAAGCTACGGAAAGATGATTGTTATCAGTAGAGATAAACTCACCGATGGTGTTCTCAATAGATTCCTCTTCGATGAGGATTTGCAGGCCAGCATGGCGGCTGTTATCGGCGGTGCATTCTCCAAACTCACATTCTTACTTGCTCCTGAGGAATAAAACGATATTTTAAGAAAGCAAAAAATAGAGGGCGATTCACTGTGACTCGCCCTCTTATTATAAATCCCAGAACCAGATTATTTCTTGTTCAGGGCGAGGTCGATAGCAACGGCTACAGATACAGTAGCACCTACCATCCGTTTCACGGCCAACAACATCGGACTGCCCCCAGAACTCCTGGGACTGGAGGGGCACAGCGTCACCATCAGGATGAAGGAAAAAGGCGGCAGCCTCGACGTGCAACAGGCCATGAGCATGACCTACAGCAACGACCGCGATGATTATCCCGACATCTCCGACGCAGCGTATGCCAATGCACGCGCTGCAGTCGCCGGCAATATTCCACATGGCGTACTGTACCGCAGTTCATCGCCGTTCTGCAACGACATCAACCGCGCCTTCTACGTATCGGCATATCTGGAAGGCGAGGGTGTGAAGACGGTGCTCAACCTGACCGACACGGAGGAAGACATGTTGACCTACGACGACATGCCTCCCTACAGCCGTACACTCTGGGATGGCGGCAACGTGATACTCTGTCCGCTAAAGACAGACCCTACGGCAGATGACTATAACGAACGGCTGATCGCGGCGCTGAAGGAGCTGCCGTCACATCCGGCACCCTATCTCGTGCATTGCATGGAAGGAAAAGACCGCACCGGCTACGTGTGCGCACTGCTCGAGGGACTGTGTGGAGCAACGTATGAAGAGATTGTGGCCGACTATCTGATCACCTATGACAACTATTATAGGATTACCCCGGCGACTGACGCTGATGTATGCAACGCATTGGTGTCGTTGAGACTCATCACCTGCCTGATGTATTATGCCGGTGTTGACGATGAGGCACAACTGCCCTACGTTGACTACGCCAAAGCGTTCTCCGACTATCTGCTCTCCCACGGCATGACTCGCCAGGAACTTGATGCACTGATTCAAGCGTTTTCCCTGGCACCTTGATGGAAATACTCGGTCTTTGGCCAACGAATACATCGTCGACGCCACCCTCACCGTCACGGACATGGTGATGGAGGCACTCGGCTGCAAGACTGTCGCCGCGACCGCTTGGAGAAGAGGGCCAAACTGATGACTGCCGAAGAGAATGCGCTTCCCGCTAATTTAGTTAAACAGTTTTAATAATTCCGGAATTTGACCATCATATAGTACTATAATAAAAGAAAATGTGTATCTTTGCACAGAAAGTCGGCATGAAAATGTGTACAAATCTCATTAAAGTCGATAGGAAAATGTGTGTTTATGTATAAGCGTAAGATTGAAAACGTTCTCCAATCGTGGCTGGACACCCCTTCTCACAAGCCTCTTGTTGTAAAGGGGGTTCATTTCTACTGACAGAGGTGTAATTCAATCGCCACTGAGTTTGCCGACAACTTCTGTCCGCGCTGCGGTCAGCGTGACTCAACTTCTTCCTTCTTCCTGACTTCGGCGATTTTAACATTTCCAAGGGTATGACCTGCTTGAAACCCCGATAAACAGGTAATTTTGCCTGGTGACTTGGGTGACTCAGGATTTTTGCTTACCTTTGCACCATGTTCCCACGCAAGAAGAACAAGAAGTGGGTGGGGTGGTTGGTGAAGTGTTAAATTTACACGTGTGCGTACCCATTTAACACTATTTAATGGGGAAGGGTAACGGATATTAACAATTCTTTGTACCTTTGCACGCTGAAAAATAATCATTAAAAATCAATATGGTACAAAAACATTTACTAAATCTTTACCATGCGCGGACGGCTGGGATGCTGTCTGGCGCACGACGAGTGGCCATGACGTTGCTCATGATGATGCTCACGATGACCGCACAGACGGCATGGGCAGAAACTATCGACCTATCGCAGGTCAGCAGTGAAACTACAGTGAATGATGGTGATGTGCTCACAGGCACATTGGAACAAAACGTACAAATCTCTGTTGATGTCAATGCAACAATAACACTCAACAATGTACAAATCAACCAGAATTGCCAATGGACAAGTGGCAATTATGCTGGCATAACCTGTTTGGGCAATGCAACCATTATTTTGGCCGAAGGCAGTGAGAACACCGTGAAGGGATTCTATCCGTACTATCCAGGCATTTACGTTCCCTCAGGCTCTACGCTCACCATCGAAGGTAGCGGCTCGCTCACAGTTTGTAGCAGCAACCCTTCCCGTTATGATGCTGGCCCAGGCATCGGTGCCGGCTACTCTTCCTGCGGCGACATTGTTATCAAAGGCGGTACTATCACAGCCACAGGTGCTAAACAATCCGCTGGCATCGGTGGAGGTTACCATTATGGTAAGAACTGCGGCAACATCACGATTAAAGGAGGCACCATCAACGCAACTGGTGGCGATTCTGCTGCGGGTATAGGTGCAGGCTATGGAAACAGATGCGGCAGCATCGTCATCGAGGGCGGTACAATTACCGCTACAGGTTATACTGGAATTGGAAAAGGGCAAGACTCTGGCACTCAAGCTCTATCATCCTGCGGCAACATCACCCTCGGTTGGACTGATGCTGACAACGACTGCATCACCGCCAGTAATTACAGAGTCAGCAGTGGCAGTACAGTGAGCATTGCTGAGGGGCAGGTGCTGACCGACGGCACAAACAATTACATCGGTCAACTTTCAACAAGCCAGATATCAACCATCGCCGGCAAGACGCTGACGCCTACTGCCCCCATCACCATGACGGTGACCGCAGAGAATGTGAACACAACCTACGACGGCCTGGAACACTACATTACGGTGAACGTCAGCGGTCCGGCGAGCGGCGCAACCATCACTTACTGCGAAACAGAAGATGGAACTTACACCAGTACGAACCCCACCTATACCGACGCAGGCGAGTACGTGGTATATTACAAGGTGACGGCATCAGGCTATAATGATAATTCTGGATCTGCTACCGTGACCATCGATCCAAAGGAGATAATAGTTCGCGCCGAATCTAAGTACGATAAAGTCTATGGCGATCCCGACCCCGTATTTACCTATGATCTCAAAGACGGCGATGACGACTATACGCTTATTGATGGCAACACCATGACTGGCGCACTGGGCCGTGAAGCAGGTGAGAATGTCGGCAATTATAACATTTACCTCGGCACACTCTCGGCTGGCAACAACTACAGCCTCACCCTTAACGACAACGGACCCATTCTGTGCATTGAACCGAAACCTTTGACCGTCACCGCCAACGACCATACCATCAGCTACGGCGACGCGCCAGCAAACCACGGCGTGACTTATGAAGGCTTTGTTGAGGGCGAGAATCAGGATACGGAAGGCATCTTTGGAACGACAACGCTCACCTACAACTATAAGACTGCCGCAGACGGCACGGGAGAAGACTACACAACCAGCAGCCCTGCCGGCACGTACTATATCATCCCCAGCGGACTGACTGCGACGAACTACGACATCACATTCGTCAGTGGCACGCTGACTGTCGAACCAGTACCTGTGAAATTTAGTGTTGTGGATATTGCCAATGGAGAAGAATTAGAGGGTGCGATCGTTCAGGTGATAGAGAAGAAAGATGAAAACGAAGAAGAAGTTGTCGAGGAATGGACTTCTACCACGGAGAGCCATGAGATTGAGGGCCTTAAGACAGGCGTAGAGTACATCCTCCGCGAGACCGTTGCCCCCGAGGGCTATATCATCTCTGGTGATTTCACCTTTACCATCGCTGAAGATGGTACCATCACTACTACTGGTACTATAACAGAAGATGGAGTGTTATTGGTAGAGAACAGCAAGACGCAGGTCAAGATCAGCGTCGTGGATATTGCCGATGGAGCAGAATTAGCGGATGCAACCGTTCAGGTGCTCGATAGCGAAGAAAACGTTGTCGAGGAATGGGATTCTACCACGGAGAGTCATGTGCATGTGATTACAGGCCTCAATACTGGCGTAGAGTACACCCTCCATGAGACCGTTGCCCCCGAGGGCTATATCATCTCTGGTGATTTCACCTTTACCATCGCTGAAGATGGTACCATCACTACTACTGGTACTAAAACAGAAGATGGAGTACTGTTGGTACAGAATAGCATGACGCAGGTCAAGATCAGTGTCGTGGATATTGCCGATGGAGCAGAATTAGCGGATGCAACCGTTCAGGTGTTAGATGGCGAAGGAAACGTTGTCGAGGAATGGGATTCTACCACGGAGAGTCATGTGCATGTGATTACAGGCCTCAATACTGGCGTAGAGTACACCCTCCATGAGACCGTTGCCCCCGAGGGCTATATCATCCCTGCTGCTACCAAATTTACCATCGCTGAAGATGGTAGCATCACGTCCTCCGGTTGTACAACTACCGATGATGATGGTCTTGTGCTATTGGTAGAGAACAGCATGACAAAGGTCAAGATCAGTGTCGTGGATATTGCCGATGGAGAAGAAGAATTAGAGGGTGCGACCGTTCAGGTGTTAGATAGTGAAGGAAACGTTGTCGAGGAATGGACTTCTACCACAGAGCCCCATGTGATTGAAGGCCTCAATACTGGCGTAGAGTACACCCTCCATGAGACAGTTGCCCCCAGTGGCTATGCCATCCCTACTGATTTCACCTTTACCATCGCTGAAGATGGTAGCATCACTTCCTCCGGTAGTACAACTACCGATGAAGAGGGTCTTACCGTGCTATTGGTGGAGAACGAAAGAACTGGCGACTTGACAGTGAGTTGCGTAGTGATATCTGACTTGGCAGCAGACGCTGATGCAGAGTTCACGTTTACCGTCACGCTTGGCGACACATCCATCAGTGGCACCTTCGGCGGCATGACGTTTACCGATGGTGAGGCTACCATCACGCTGAAAGGCGGAGAAAGCGCAACCGCTACCGGCCTGCCGACCACCCTTACCTACACCGTGACGGAAGCAGATGCCGAAGGATTCCAACTCACAGGCAAGACCAACGACACGGGAACTATCGAAGCAACCGGAACCACAGCCACGTTCACCAATACCCGTGAGACCGGCGACCTGCAATTGAGTAACACGGTATATGCTGACAATAATGATGTTGAGTTCACGTTTACCGTTACCTTGCTCGACGAAACCATCAATGGCAACTACGTCGATATGACGTTTACCGACGGTGTGGCCACTGTCACGCTGAAAGGCGGAGAAAGCGCAACTGCTACCGGCCTGCCGACCAGCCTCAACTACACCGTTTCACAGACTGATAAAGAAGGCTATCATCTTGATGAGAAGACCGGCGACACGGGGACTATCAGCACCACTACGTCGGAAGCCACGTTTACGTATATCCAGCTGGTTGAAGTCAAGGTGACTAAGGTATGGGATGACAGCGACAACCAAGACGGCAAGCGCCCAGATGACGTGACCGTGAACCTGCTGGCTGATGGTAGAATCATTGACACTGTGACATTGAGCGAAGAAAACAGCTGGACCTACACCTGGACAAATCTGGACAAGTATAATGGTGAAGGAGCCATCGACTACACGGTCACCGAGGAGGCAGTAGCCAAATACACGACGAGCATCACGAAAGCCAATGACGGCACTTTCACCTACACAGTGACCAACAGCCATGAGACCGAAGAGACCGAAGCTACCGTGGAGCTTCACTGGGACGACGCAGACAATCAGGACGGCAAACGGCCGGAGAGTGTTAAAGCCTTGCTGTCGAACGGCACAGAGGTGACGCTGAATGAAGAAAACAGCTGGACGGCCACGGTGGAGCACTTGCCGAAGTATGCTAATGGCGAAGAAATCGTGTACACCTGGACGGAGGATGAAGAAGGACTGCCCGAAGGCTATGGTCTGACTGACAGCTCTGTCAATGGCACCGTCACCACGCTGACAAACTCCTATGTACCAGTGACCAACGGCTACTGCGGAACGACTGGCAATGAGGAATCTGTGACATGGAGCTACGACGCCAGCACAAAGACGCTGAGCATCAGCGGTACGGGATACATGATGTACTACAATTCGGTGCAGAATGCCGATAACAGTTACAGCAACGGTGCGCCGTGGAAGGCTTTTGCCAATGAGATAGAAAGTGTCACCATCGGCAACGGCATCACCTACGTGGGCAGCAATACCTTTGCCCACTGCCCCAGCATCAGCAGCGTCACCCTGCCGACCAGTGGTATCTATGAGATTGGTCCGGGAGCCTTTGCTGACTGCACGAGCTTGGAAAGCATCGACATCCCAATGAGCATCAACACCATTGGCAATCAGGCCTTTGCCGGATGCAGCAGCCTTGCAACAGTGAGCATCGGCTATGGCGATCCTGGTACATTCACCCTTGGCTCGGAAGTATTCCCCGTCACAACCACGATTCTCGTGCCGGAGAGTGCCTACGAGAACTACATCAAAGAGAAGGCCGTCAAGGAATCTGTTGAAATAGACAATCCTTTCTATGGCTATAAGGATAAGATAGTTCCCGCCACACGCACCTTCTTCGCCAACGGTACGAACACATGGATGACGTGGTGCGACGTGAATGCCTGGACGCTGCCTGAGGGCTGCACAGCCTACACCGTCAGCAGTGTCAGCGGCACGACGGTGACGCTGAGCAATGCCTTGACGACGATTCCCGCCTATACACCGGTGCTGATACAGCGCGACGAGAATGCCACAACACCTGTGACGGCTGCGTTCAGCGCAGTAGGCACTGCGCCCGCCAGCGGCTACGACAGTACGACGGGTATCGCATCGACAACGGACACGGGCTGGGCCTTCTACGGCACAACAACGGACTTAGCGACTATTCCCGAAGCCGACTACAGCGCCGGCCTGACCTATGTGCTCTATGGCGACAAGTTCCTGAAGAGCGACAACAACAGTGGTATCGCTGCCAACCGCTGCTGGCTTAAGCTGGAAGCAGGTGGTGGCACCTCCGGAGCACGTCTGCTGAGCATCGTCATTGACGATAATCCGACTGCCATTGACAATGTTCAATGGTCAATGGTCAATGGTCAATCAGATTCGTGGTACACCATCGACGGACGCAAGCTCAACGGCAAGCCCACGAAGAAGGGACTCTATATATATAATGGTAAGAAGGTTGCGATTAAGTGAGAGAAGTGAGAGCTCGCTCGCACTTCCGAGCGTGAGCAAGCTCGAGCAAAGCTCAAAACAGTAGTGAAATAAGAAGATGTAAACTGTTAAAGAAAAAAAGAAACAAGATATGACAAAGACAATTAGAATCTTAACCCTTCTCGCGCTGATGGTCATCGGCGCAGGACAGGCGTGGGCGAAAACAGAGCCAGACCTTGGCAAGATCGTTTATACGCAAACCGTCAACGACCACGGCACACTCTCTTTCTATGCAGATGAAACCTGTCAAACAGCCATCAGTAACCCAGGCAATGGCCTCAATAGTAGTGGGCTTACCCGGGTGGAAGACGGATCAAACGTCATTGGCTACAAAGTCTATATCAAGGCAACACCTGATTTGGAATATACGCTCGGGGCTGCCGACGAAGGGGGCAAGGTGACCTTTATCAAGGCTGAGGTGACCGTGGAAACAAATGTGGCCGGAGCCCGTACCCGTGGTACTGCTCCGACCGTCGGTGTCGGTGACTTCCTCGATGTCACCGCTACAACGACCACGGGCGTCTATTGTATGACCATGCCTGCCGACAAGAACCTCAACTTACTTGTCACCGCCACGTTCGTAGTAAAACCCATGAACACCGCCGCCATCAGCTACATCGATGCCGACGGCGAGACACAGAGCAAAGCCGCCGGCTCCGTCTATATCCTCGACGGCAGCGAGACCGTGCTCGGCAAAGTGGGTGTAGAGACTTGGTACGTCTGCAACACCGCCGCCACAGCGAATAATGGCAAGGGTCTCAGTTATACTTCGCAGTTTCTGCTCAACGGCAACGTCCACCTCATCCTGGCCGACAACTGTAAGATGAATGTGGATATGAATACCTCTGCCGTTGCAGGCCAATCATCCAACTTCTATATTTATGGCCAAAGCGATGGCGAAAACAGCGGCAAACTCATCGCTACTAACAGTAGCGGTAGCGGCATTACGATCTTCGGCAATCTCTATGTCAATGGCGGACAAGTAGAGGCTACCGGTTCTACAGGCATCTGCTTCTCAGAAATAGGCAGCCTCACCATCAATGGCGGACAGGTAGAGGCTACCGGCACTAATGGCGATGGCATCTGTTTCAAAGGAACAAGCAGCGTCACCATCAATGGCGGACAGGTAGAGGCTAACGGCACTAATGGCATCTATTTCACAGGAACAAGCAGCGTCACCATCAATGGCGGACAGGTAGAGGCTAACGGCACTAATGGCGATGGCATCTGTTTCACAGGAACAAGCAGAGTCACCATCAATGGTGGACAGGTAGAGGCTACCGGCTCTACTGGCTTCGACATCATCGGCAACATTACTGTTAGCGGTGGACAAGTGACCGCCACCGGCACTAATGGCAATGGCATTTCCCGCGCAGGACAAGGCAGCGTCACCATCACTGGCGGACAGGTAGAGGCTACCGGCTCTACTGGCTTCTACATCATCGGCGACATTACTGTCAGCGGTGGACAAGTGACCGCCACCGGCACTGATGGTGATGGCATTTCCCGCGCAGGACAAGGCAGCGTCACCATCACTGGCGGACAGGTAGAGGCTACCGGCTCAGACACCCACTACGGCATCTTTGATGCAACTGGAGACATTACCCTGGGCTGGACCGATCCCAGTGACTACATCAAGGCCAGCAGTTATTCCATCCCCTCAGGAAAGTCTGTGAAGACCACCGAGGGTAAGCGCTTCGTGGCTTATAACATGGCCAGCGAGAGCGATATCAGCGCCACGGCCATCGTCAGCGGTAGTAGCACCGATGCCACGCCTACCTTTACGCTCGACGCCATCGCCGGCAAGACGCTGAAGCCGCTCGACGGCAACACCGTCAGTACCACCGGCGATATCACCCTCACGGTCGGCGAGACAGCCAAGACGGCCGATTTCACCATCACGACGGGCGAGGGCAACGAGGCCATCACCACATATTATTATAATATTGCGGCAAACACCACCGTTACCCTCGGCTATTATAGCAACTCGGAATTACAGCTTGATTATACGGCAAAGAAGACCAGCGATAACAGCAATGTGACCAACACTGTGATCAGCGGCTCGACGCTGACCATGCCAGCCTACGATGTCACTATCGGCATAAGGCCCTTCCAGGTAGGCGTGAGCTACATCGACCCGACACAAACTGGCGATGCCCGGAATGCCACGACGCCCGCAGGCACGATAGTCTCTGTGCTCGACGGCACGGAGACCAGCCTCAACGCTGGGTGGTATATCTGCAACACCCCCCTCAACTACAACGGCCTCACCCTCAAGGGTGACGTCCACCTGATTCTGGCCGACAACGGGGCAATGACCTTCGGCACTGAGAATAATCCCATCAGCAATTATGCAATCAGTGGCAAAGATTACAACCTGACCATCTATGGCCAGAGTGAGGGCACCGGCGCGCTGAGCATGTACACCACCAACAGCAAAAACGCCATCTTCGCCAAAGGCATCAGCATTTGCGGCGGCAGGGTGACGGCCATAACCAAAGGCACATTTGGCATTTCAACCATAAGCAGTGTCAATATCTGCGGCGGTGAGGTGACGGCCGAGGCCACAAACACAAACGATACACAAAATATCAGAGCCATTCATTCGAACGGCACGGTCAGCATCAGTGGCGGCACGGTGACAGTCACAGCCAAGAGCAGCAACAGCAGAAGTGCAGATGGCATCTATGGAGTCCAGGGCGTCAGCATCAGCGGTGGCACGGTGACGGCCAATGCCACGGGCGGCTATGGTAGAGGTATCGGCAGTAGCGGTAGCAACAGTCTCGACTATGCCATCAGCATCAGCGGCGGCAAGGTGACGGTCTGCGCCACGGGCGTCTCAAATAGCTATGGCATTTACGCCATGAACAACAATATCATCCTCGGCTGGACCAGCGCTGACGACTATATCTACGCCACCAGCTATTCAGTCACAGGTAGTCACTCGGTGAAGATTGCCGAGGGTAAGCACTTCGTGGCCTATACACCGAGCGGTACCCCTGGCACTGAAGGATTCGATCCGTCAATCACAGGCACCACAGCCATTCCCTTCGTCAGCGGAAGCAGTGAAGATAGCAATCCAACCTTTACGCTCGCCGGCATCGCCGGCAAGACACTGAAGCCCGGCACCGTCACCCTCAATGAGGGCAACGGAAATGGTGACGTCATCACTTTACTCGAAGGTGAAACCAGTATCACTGTTGCCAGCCTGACGTACAACCGTACACTGGATGCTCCGACGGAATCCAATAAGGACGTGACCATCGGCACAACCCCAGCCAAACTCTATACCACCTGTCTGCCGACAACACCGACAACAAATGATAACGTGAAGTACTACACACTGGCCAGCGTCAGCGACAACACGCTGAACTTTGAGGAGGTGACTTCGCCCGTAGCCGATAAACCTTACTTGATGGCGGTCATAGGCAACAGCAACATCCCCGAGCAGGTCACGGGCAGCAATGTGACGCTCAAGAAGATTGTGACAGGTACGCCAGTTGACGGCTACACGATGATGGGTACGCAGACGGGACTGACGAACAGCGATGCTATCAGCGCCGCTGGTATCGCAGATAACGCCACCTATATCCTACAGCCTCAATCTAAATGGGGCAAGGTGACGAATAAAGCCGGTGTCTATATCCCGCCATTCCGCGCCTTTATCGTCGGACCAGCAGTGAATACGGGCAACGCTGCCCGTCAACTGAACAGTAGTTTCGATGATGACGACGCAACGGGCATCGACAGCATCCGCACTATCGATAGCGACGGCACGGAACGCTGGTACGACCTGAACGGCCGTCGCATCGACAAGCCCACGTCCACGCAGAAGGGTGTCTATATCCAGAGCGGACGTAAAGTAGTAGTGAAGTAAGAAGATATAAACACGATATGAAGAAGAGATATGTTGAGCCCCTGATGGAGGACATAGAGATGGAAAGCACGGGGATGCTGTGCTCCAGTGACGTTGACGGTAGCATGGGCGGCGATGCCGACGGGACAGCCCTCGCCCGCGAAGACGAGTGGATGCAATGGGCACTCCTCGGCATCGCCCTCAACGATGACGATTAGGGTTTCAATAGCCCACTATATAGGCTACAAAAAAGGCGTGCACCTGAGGCACCTGGCTCACCTGAATAAATATACAACACCGTATATTTATGCAGAACGAGCCTTCCCGTTGGTGCTCCAACCCCTGAAAAAAGCCCGAAAATCGACATTTTCGAAAAATTAAGGTTCACCTCACTCAATTAGAGGCTCCGTACAAAAATTTGGAGCCTCTAAATTTTTGTACGGAGGCTCCAATTTTCCAAGCGGAGGCTCCAATTTTCCCAAAAGAGGCCCCTTTCAGAGGGGAAAAAGGCTCCCTTTACCGAAAATGCATAAATATTAGGTGCGCCAGGTGCCTCAGGTGCACGCCTGTTGCCGACTTGCAGCCTAAATAAGAAATCCCAGCCGAGCGGCTGGGATTTCTTTATATTAGCCTCCTGGGAGGGAGGCAAGGAGAGGTGTTTACTTCTTGTTCAGGGCGAGGTCGATGGCGACGGCTACAGAAACGGTAGCACCCACCATCGGGTTGTTACCCATACCCAGGAAGCCCATCATCTCTACGTGAGCAGGCACTGAAGAGCTGCCAAGAACCCCGAGCGTCTGGCTGTAGCCAACGGCAAAGTCCGTCCTTATACTGTACAGCGCAGTTGTCTCGACTTTGAGGTTTAAGATTGGTTCCCCTCGAAAGGTTATGGATTTTCGGGGGAATAACGTCTTTGGCTGGATACAAGCATTTGCTTGTGCGCGAAAACATATGTTTTTTTGTGTCAAAATGAGCAAATTCTTAGTCAAAAAGTTTGCATTTTGAGGAAAATGTGTTATTTTTGCAAACAAAGCTATCTATAATATATCGACAATGAAAAAGAAGTTTTTATGGGTGATGGCCGCCATCCTTACCTGCTGCCTTGGAATGTCAAGTTTGACATCGTGCTCGAATCAAGACGCCCCTGTACTGCCCCCTATGGTTACCGAGACACTGACGGGCGACTGGTTGTACGTTAGTGAATCCTCTTATGACGATGATGAAATGGTCGGCAAGAGTGTAAGTTATTCACTCCTCAGTTTCGATGAAAATGGTGTGATAACACAGAGAGTGTATAATGGCAATACTGGCACTTCCATCGATTATTGGGACCGCTGGCGTCGCCACGGTATGTATACTGTAGATAAGGCAGCGCATACTTTTACTGTCGAAGGCTTAAACCAAGAGCCCCAAATTATCGGCTACACCCTCACTAATGGTCAGTTGATCATTAATCAGCTCAACGAGAAAGACGATGAGCTCTTGACAGCTACACTTCATCGGCCCGAGGCTGCTGAATTGATGTTTTTGAACATAATCGACAAGTCGGTGTGGTCCGACGACTATGTGGGCAAGTGGTTTAGTTACTCAGATTGGGAAGATATAGGTATTCGTATCTATGTGATGGTCGAATTTACTGAGGACGGAATCGCGAATGTCAGACGTTACTCTGTTGATAATCATAATGACTGCATGCGCACCGTCTTTTCCCAACGCTATGAGGACTGCGACGAGGACGACGACATGAAGATGTTAAGGATGCATGATTCAAAAGACTATAGTCAAACGTATTTATACTGGTGGTCTGTCGAGGGCAATACTCTCATACTGGGAGATCCAGAAGACTCGGAACTTAATACTTCTTATCATCCTCTTACCCGTTCCGACATAGCTCTCATAGAAGAGTTGGACAAGCTGGTAAAGGAGTAGACCAGTATGGGCGGCTGTCATCGGAGGCGCTTTCTCAAATGTTTCATTCTTCCTTACCGGGGAATAAAAAATGGGGACCGTACTGTTTCCGAACTGTTCCGTCACTCATCCTGACGATGTTCAGTCCTGGTTTCAGCCCCGTCTGTCTTCTGCCGTCGGGTGAATAATAAGTCTCAGGCACAGTCTTCCCTTGTCTGAGTGAGTTTACACCGTTGGGCTGATTTTCTGTGAACGCAAATGTTGCCGACACGGGATAGTGGTCGCCCAACGGTGTACCATTATCCCATACGTAGTCGCGTTCCATCTGGTACGACCTCAGTTCTAACTTTTGGCCGCTGACGGGATTGATATAAAGTATCTTGTCGAATGCCTCGCCGTTGGCGAAAGCCACGTTACGGTCGTTGTTGCCAAAAGCCGGATACTCTCCGCCAAGACAATACTCCACCCAGGCATCGTGCACGCAGTGGTGCTGTGTGGCATTGATGGGGTCGATGAAGAGTGCCTTGATGCTGTCGCGTGGATAGAGACTGTTCATGTCGCCCATGAGGATGACGGGTCGCTCGTCGAGGTGAGCTATCACCGAGTCGCGTAGTTGCCGCCACTGGTTCCAGCGGGCCACCTTGTCGCCCCAGTCGTCGTCAGAAGTCTCGTCGCTCTCTGTGCTGGCGTCCATATGCATGTTGTAGACCACGATGTGCTGTCCGCTGGCGAGTGTCATCTCACAACGCCTGAAACCTTTTGTCACCATGTCGTCCCAACAGTGATCAAAGCGGCCGTAGGCATCGAACCATGTCGCGGCTGTCTCCTGCTCCAGCTGATGCTTTTTCCGCCAGAATAGCCTGAGACCGTCGGTTTCGAACTTCGTGTCCCAGAACTTCTGCCAGTTCACTTGTCCCAGGTCGATGTCGCCCTGCCAGAGATCACAATCGTAGTCCTCGTCCAGGGCCGTGCGCAGTTCCTCGTCGTAGTTAAAGTCCTCCTGCGTGGCGATGATATCATAACCTTTTTGGGCGAGATACTGACTCACCAACCGTGTACCGTCAGCGCCAGGCCCATCGGGATTACTGGGGATAATCCATATCTTCGATGGCAGTCCGTCGACATTCAGTGAGGCTACCGAAAAGACGTCATCCCCTGCAGCTGCACCAGCTGCACAGTACAACGCCATGCCCAGTGTCCACAGTCTCGTCATATTCTGTACTTCTTTCGTCATTTGTAAAAAAGAGGGCGTGTCATATTATAAAGACACGTCCTCTTGTGATTAATCCCGGAATAAGAATTACTTTTTGTTCAGGGCGAGGTCGATGGCGACGGCTACAGAAACGGTAGCACCTACCATCGGGTTGTTACCCATGCCGAGGAAGCCCATCATCTCAACGTGAGCAGGAACTGAAGAGCTGCCTGCGAACTGAGCGTCACTGTGCATACGGCCCAGAGTGTCGGTCATACCGTAAGAAGCAGGACCGGCAGCCATGTTATCGGGGTGCAGCGTACGACCTGTACCACCACCGGAAGCCACTGAGAAGTAAGGCTTGCCAGCGAGCACGCGCTCCTTCTTATAGGTACCGGCTACGGGGTGCTGGAAACGGGTGGGGTTGGTAGAGTTACCAGTGATGGAGACATCGACGTTCTCCTTCCACAGGATAGCTACACCCTCACGGACGTCGTCGGCACCATAGCACTTCACCTTCAGACGGCTGGGGTTGTTGCCATAAGGAACCTCCTTCACAACAGCCAGGTCGCCCGTGAAGTAGTCGAACTTGGTCTGTACGTATGTGAAACCGTTGATACGGCTGATGATCTGGGCAGCGTCCTTGCCAAGACCGTTCAGGATGACGCGGAGGGGCTTCTGGCGAACCTTGTTGGCCATCTCGGCAATCTTGATGGCACCCTCGGCAGCAGCGAAGCTCTCGTGACCTGCCAGGAAGGCGAAGCACTCGGTCTCCTCGCGGAGCAGACGGGCGGCCAGGTTACCGTGTCCGATACCTACCTTACGATCGTCGGCAACAGATCCGGGGATACAGAAGCTCTGCAGACCGATACCGATGGCCTCAGCAGCCTCGGCAGCTGTCTTCACACCCTTCTTGATGGCGATGGCAGCACCACAGACGTATGCCCACTTGGCGTTCTCGAAGCAGATGAGCTGGGTCTCCTCACACATCTGGTAGGGATCCACACCTGCCTTTTCACAAATCTCGTTGGCCTCTTCAATACTGTTGATGCCATTCTCCTTCAGAGCAGCAAGAACCTGGTCGATACGGCGCTCCTGACTCTCAAACTGTACTTTTCTAATCATAGTCGTATCCTCCTTTATTCTTTACGTGGGTCAATAGCTTTCACTGCACCCTGATCCTCGGTACGACGACCGTAGGAACCGGTGAACTTCTTCAGAGCCTCATTGGCGTCCATGCCGTTTTTGATGGCTTCCATCATCTTGCCGAGGTGTACATATTCGTAACCGCAAACCTCGTTGTTCTCGTCGAGATACTGCTTGGTGATGTAACCCTCGGTCAGCTCCAGGTAACGGGTACCCTTGGCAACGGTGCCATAGAGTGTACCGGTCTGTGAACGAAGACCCTTACCGAGGTCCTCCAGACCAGCGCCGATGGGCAGACCGCCCTCAGAGAAAGCACTCTGTGTACGGCCATAGACAATCTGCAGGAAGAGCTCGCGCATAGCGGTGTTGATGGCATCGCAGACGAGGTCGGTGTTCAGGGCCTCGAGGATGGTCTTGCCGGGCAGGATCTCAGAAGCCATAGCGGCTGAGTGGGTCATACCCGTGCAACCGATGGTCTCGACGAGGGCCTCCTGGATGATACCATCCTTCACGTTCAGGCTCAGCTTGCAGGCACCCTGCTGAGGTGCACACCAGCCGATACCGTGGGTGTAACCAGAGATCTCCTTGATTTCTTTCACTGCCACCCACTTGCCCTCCTCGGGGATAGGTGCAGGTCCATGATAAGCGCCTTTGCAAACGCTACACATGTTTTCAACTTCTTTAGAATAAATCATTGATAATAAAACATTTAAATGTTAAACAACTTAATAGTCCTCTTTGTAGCCCACAAAATTACTCGTTTTTTGCGAATCGACCAAGCCATTTCCGCCCCATTTAGAGATTATTAACACCAAAAACAAACAATTATCAATTATCAATTACCAATTTTCAATTATATTCTGTATTTTTGCAGCCTAAACATAGCAATATGACAGATCAAGAGTTGGAAAAGAGAGTGGAGCGTGCCGTGGAGAACTTCATGGCGGGTTATGGTTGTTGTCAGAGTGTGGTGGCGGCCTTTGCCGACCTCTATGGCCTCGACGACGTGTTGGCCAAGAAGGTGGCCGCCGGCTTCGGCGGCGGCGTGGGCCGCTTGCGGATGATGTGCGGAGCCGTCTCGGGCATTGTCATGCTGGTGGGCCTGGACTGCGGACAGACGGAAGGCAGCGACCGTGAGGGCAAGTCGGCCTGTTACAAGGTGGTGCAGGAGCTGCTGGCAAAGTCGAAGGCGCAGAACGGCAGCCTGATCTGTGCCGAGATCCTTGGCCTGCAGGGCTATGAGAAGGCCCCCGACAGTTATGTGGCGTCAGCCCGCACGGCCGAATACTACAAGACGCGCCCCTGTGCCGCGAAGGTGGAGAGTGCGGCGCGTATCTTTGCCGATTATCTGAGGACAAAGGCGTATGGCGGACAAGAAGGTTGACTGGTCGTGGCTCTACCCCCTGTTGCTGTCGGTAGCGGCGCTGCTGCTGGCCTACTGGGTCATCGTGGGGCAGGAGAGCGCCTATCTGTTCAAGGTGCAGGAGCTGAACCTGTTTCTCTATAGCCCCTTGTTCTTTCACCAGCAGATGGTGGTGCCTGGGGGCATGATGGCATATCTGGGCAGCTATTTCACGCAGTTCTTCTATCATCCGTGGTTGGGCACGGCCCTGTTGTGCGGCTGGTGTGGCCTGCTGATGTGGCTCGTCTATAAGGCGTTCGCCCTGAAGCCCCACTGGGCACCGGTGCTGTTGGTGCCTTTGGCCCTCGTGCTGCTGACTGACTTCACCCTGGGCTATTGGATCTATTTCCTGAAACTGCGGGGCTGCTTCTTCATCGCTGTGATAGGCTTCTCGTTGGCGGTGGCATTGGTATGGCTGTTCCGCCTGCTGCCAAGGAAACCGTGGGCGCATTGCCTCTTCCTGTTGCTGACGGCGGTGGTGGCCTATCCGCTGATGGGCTTCTACGGTCTGTTGGCCGTTGCCATGATGGCAGTCCTCTGCTGGCGGTTGGAAGGCGTGAAGCTGTCATTGCGGGTGACTGACAGTGTGACGGCAACGGTGCTGCTGGTGTTCGTTCCTTTATTATATATAAGGTGTATCTACTGTCAGGTGCCGGCCTCGGATGCGTGGCGTCAGGCCCTGCCCCTGTTCAGCAAGGGAACGGAGACCTTCGATGACAACTACTGGCCGTACGTCCTGATGTGCCTGTTCCTCGTGGCGATGGCCCTCTGTTACCGTCTGTGGCGTAAGCCCGTCTCCCGGCTGTGGGCGTGGGGTGTCGTGCATCTCGTCGTGGTGACGGCCATCGGTTTCGGCTGTTGGCAGTATTGGTATAAGGATGTGAATTTCCATGATGAGATCCGTATGAGTGCCTGTATCGAACGGTCTGACTGGGAGGGTGTGCTCGACGTGGCCCGTGAGGCCGAGGATCCCACCCGTCAGATGGTGCTGTGTAAGTTCCTGGCGTTCTTCAAGATGGGGCAGGCCGGCGATAGGATGTATGCCTTCCGCGACGGTGACAAACTGCCTGACAGTCCTTTCCGTTTCCCGATGGTGGAGACGGTGGGTCGGCAGCTCTACCTGCATTTCGGTCTGCCGAACTTCTGTCATCGCTGGTGCATGGAGGACGGTGTGGAGATCGGTTTCCGCCTCGACCACCTGAAAGACCTGTTGCGCTGTGCCGTGTTGTGCGATGAGCAGGCGGTGGCGCGGAAATATATCGATCTCCTGCGGCAGACACGATACTACGGGGCGTGGGCAGAGCGTTACGAACGGCTGTTGGGTGACAGCGTGGCCCTGCAGAAAGACCCCGAACTGGGGCCCATCACGCATCTGACGGGCTTCACGAATGTGCTGGCCAGTGACAAGTCGCTGTTGGAGACTTTCCTGGTGACCATCCTGTCGAACCGTCAGACGATGGATCCCGTCTGTGCGGACCTGACCATGATGTTCGCCTTGCAGACCAAGGACATCCTGACCTTCTGGCGGGCGTTCAGCCAGTATGCGGCGCTGCATCAGGGTGAGCCGATGCCGCGGCATTATCAGGAGGCCGCCTACCTGTATGGCCAGCTGGAGCATCAGGTGGATATCAGCAGGATGCCTTTCGACAAGGATATCCCGCAGAGCTACCAGGACTTCATGGCGCTTGCCAAGCAGTATGCGCCGATGGGGCCGGAACGGATGAAGGCGGCCTGCTATGCCCGTTTCGGCAGCACCTTTTTCTATCATTATTTCCTGTTGCGTGACCAAAAAACGTATTGAGACATGAAGAAGCAGCTATTGACGGGCCATGCCCGATACCTCGTAGGCATTGTACTCATGGCAGTCCTCCTGTTGGCCGGCTGTCGGCAGGGGAAGGTGCCTGCGGCCTATACCGACCTCAAGAAGGCTCCCACGATCTATCCCGACTACCGCGACGTGACCGTGCCCGTGAATATGGCACCCTTGCGTTTCGAACTGATGGACGAGGCCGAGGAGGTGGTTGCGCGACTGACAGCCGACGGCCGTGAACTGGTGCTCGAAGGCCGGAAGGTGATGCCCGACGCAGATGAGTGGCGCGAACTGGCGAAGGCGGGAGAGACCGTCACCGTCGAGCTGTTTGCCCGCCAGCAGGAACAGTGGCACCGCTATCAGCCCTTCCATATCTATGTGTCGCCAGACAGTATCGACCCCTGGCTCAGCTATCGCCTGATCTCCCCCTCGTACGTCACCTTCGAGGACCTGACCATCAACCAGCGTTCGCTGGAGGATTATGAGGAGCGGGAGATTTACAATAATATGCTGTGCAGCACGGAGGCGTCGGGGCAGTGCATCAACTGCCACAGCTACCAGGCGGGGCAGCCGGACCGTATGCAGTTCCATGCCCGTCAGAACCTCGGGGGTACGCTCATCCTGCTCGACGGGCAGTTGCGGAAGGTGGATCTGAAGTGCGACAGCACCATTTCCGCCGGCGTCTATCCCGCCTGGCATCCGACGCAGCACCTGATTGCCTATTCCACCAATGCCACGATGCAGATGTTCCACCTGAGCGACCTCAACAAGATCGAGGTGCTCGACAGCCGGAGCGACCTGATCCTCTACGACATCGACCGCAATGAGGTGTGCAATGTGGAGGCCGCGCCCGATGAGTTTGAGGTGTTCCCCTCGTGGAGTCCCGACGGCCGGTATCTCTACTACTGCTCAGCCCATTTCGAACTGAACGATACGATAGGTGCGGAGGCAGAGGCCATCATGCGCTATAAGGAGATCAAGTATAATATCTACCGGAAGCGTTTCGACGAACAGACGCGCAGCTTCGGGCCCCGTGAACTGGTGTTCGATGCGGCGGCATCGGGCCTGAGTGCCACGCTGCCGCGTATCTCGCCCGACGGCCGTTTCCTGCTGTTGTCGGTAGGCGAGTGGGGATGCTTCCACATCTGGCACAAGGATGCCGACCTGTGGCTCGTGGATTTGGGAAGTGGCGAGGCCCGACCGCTGAAGGAGGTGAACAGTCCCGATGTGGAGTCCTACCACACCTGGAGCAGTTCCGGGCGGTGGATCGTGTTCAGCAGCCGTCGTACCGACGGAACCTATACGCGCCCCTTCTTTGCCCATGTTGACCGTGACGGACATGCCACGAAGCCCTTTGAGCTGCCC
>Ga0310786_10004237_pt1 | contig 20094 bp, 23 predicted proteins | sample AusTroGonzalo_MG_FD_203881 | JGI IMG/M metagenome (GOLD analysis project Ga0310786, IMG submission 203881) | Bovine rumen microbial communities from tropical cattle in Woodstock, Queensland, Australia - Gonzalo_03 (v2) (version 2) | ecosystem: Host-associated > Mammals > Digestive system >... | reverse complement strand
ATACATGCTCTTCAATAAACTGCAAAAACGAAAATGTCAAAGTGTCAAAGTGTCAAAGATGTCAAAGAAAGTGATGGGTCTCTTGCGCGTGGCTTCTCTCTTTGTAGTAATATTTATATATAATATAATTATAATATAATATTAATATATAATATATACGCGTGCGGGGATTCGTCTTTGACACTTTGACACTTTGACAGTGCTCATGTTTTTTTGAAAATAAAATTATTTTTTTGTTGACTTTCTTGGTGAAGAGAAAATACTGCCGTAACTTTGCAGCGTCAAAAGAACAAAAAACATGAAACATCTCAACTCAAAAGAAATCATCGCCATCTGGTTCGCCATCGTAGCAGCCATCATCAGCATCATGGCACTTTGGATGCCACCACAGGGCATCATCGACGAAACGGTGCTCGTCCTCATCGGACAATTCCTACTCTTCATCGCCACACTGATGGGCGTGGATGGGGCACTCACCAGATTCCACGAATTGAGGCAAAATAGTCCTCCGACGGGCGCGACCTGATAAAGGCGGGTTATTGATCAGCAGAGGCCGCTTATTGCACAGCAAAGGTGGGTTATTGGGAAATAAGGCGGGGGTATTTCACAGTTCCAGCAGGCCGATGGGTAGGTCCATCACCATCGTTTTTTCTTCTTGTCGGATTTCGGCGATGAATTCTTCATGGGCAGGGATGAGGACTTCGCTGCCGTCGGGACGGGTGACGATGAAGAGCCAGTTGTCGGTCTTGTCGTCAATGTCGGTGATGGTGCCGATGGGGGTGCCGTTGTCGCCATCGAGCATCTGGAAGCCGATGAAGTAGTGGAGGGAGACTTCGTCGTCGTCGAGTTCCTCCTGGTATTTCTTTTCGATGAAGACGGGGCTGTTGACGAGCATCTGGGTGGCTTCGAGGGTGTCGATGTCCTCAAGCTTCATGATGGCGGTGGAGTCGCTGCGGAAGCGGTATTCCTCGATGAAGAAGGGCACGAGGATGCCATCAACCTGGCAGATGATGTAATCGCAGTCGGCGCGATCCCACACGTCATCGGTGAACTGAAAGTTGATTTCTCCTTTCAGTCCGTGCGCCTTGCCCATGCGCCCAATTTGATATACGTCTTCTTGTCTGATCATTGTATGCGTTTGATGACTGCTCCGAGGGCAGTGAGTCGTCCTTCGATGTCTTCGTATCCGCGGTCAATCTGCTCGATATTGCTGATCATGCTGACGCCGTTGGCTGACATGGCGGCAATGAGCAGGGCGATGCCGGCGCGGATGTCGGGGCTGGAGAGCTTGGCGCCACGCAGCTGCATCTGGTTGTCGTGTCCGACAACAACGGCGCGGTGGGGGTCGCAGAGGATGATCTGGGCGCCCATGTCGATGAGTTTATCGACGAAGAAGAGGCGGCTCTCGAACATCTTCTGGTGGATGAGCACGGAGCCTTTGGCTTGGGTAGCGACGACGAGCATGATGCTCAGGAGGTCGGGCGTGAGGCCTGGCCAAGGAGCGTCGGCAATGGCCATCGTGCTGCCGTCCATGAAGGAGGATACTTCGTAGTGGAGATGTTCGGGGATGTGGATGTCGTCGCCGATGCGCTCGATGGTGATGCCGAGGCGACGGAATGCCTGTGGGATGATGCCGAGGTTGTCGTAGCCGACATTCTTGATGGTGATGTCGCTGCCGGTCATGGCTGCCATACCGATAAAGGAGCCGACCTCGATCATGTCGGGCAGGATGGTGTGGCCGGTGCCGTGCAGCTGGCTGACGCCCTCGATGGTGAGGAGGTTGGAGCTGATGCCCGAAATCTTGGCGCCCATCTGGTTGAGCATCTTGCAGAGCTGCTGGATGTAGGGCTCGCAGGCGGCGTTGTAGATGGTGGTGGTGCCCTTGGCGAGGACAGCAGTCATGATGATGTTGGCTGTACCCGTCACGCTGGCTTCGTCGAGGAGCATGTAGGTGCCCTGAAGCTCGTTGGCATCAATCTCGTACACGCCACGTTCGACGCTGTAGTTGAACTTGGCGCCCAGTTCCTGAATGCCGAGGAAGTGGGTGTCGAGGCGTCGGCGACCAATCTGATCGCCTCCGGGCTTTGCCACGCAGGCCTTGTGGAATCGGGCCAACAGCGGTCCGAGCACGAGGATGCTACCACGCAGGGCTTGGCATCGCTGCACGAACTCCTGGCTGCCCAGATATTCCATGTCGAGGCTGTCGGCCTGGAACTGCCAAGCGTGATCGCCGAGGTCGGTGACACGAACGCCCATCTTGCTGAGGAGGTTGATGAGGTTGTTGACGTCGAGGATGTTGGGCACATTCCGGATGATGACAGGCTCGGCCGTCAGCAGGATGGCTGAGATGACCTCCAGCGCCTCGTTTTTGGCGCCCTGGGGCGTGATCTCGCCATGCAGTTTGTGTCCGCCTTCGATGATAAATGAAGCCATGCTCTACTACTTTTTCTTTTTCTTCTTAATACTGGTGGAAACGCGTGTACTGAGCAGCTCGCCATCGCTGATGAGGTGATGAAGGTCAGGGTCGAGCTGAATCTTGCCGTCGGTGTAGCGGGCCATGTCGTCCATCACCTTCTCGTCACTCATGGAGTCAGTGCTCCAGTTGGAGAGGTCGCGCTTCATGTGGTTCGCCACCATGATGGCGAGTTCGTCGCGCTGCTGTCCTGCCTCCATCGTGGCGAGATGCTCGGTGAACTGCTCGACGATGGTGCCGTAGTTGCGCTGACGGATGCGATGCTGCGGATAGGGCAGTGCCTCGGGCTTGGCATCTTCGTCGTCCATACGCTCAATCTCGACGGGATAGTCGATGTCGAGATCGTACTGCGCCATCGCTGCGAGATGGTTCCAGAGCTTCTTTTGGAAGTCCTCGCGGTCGGCAGTCTGCTCCGCCATGTTCGCCATCGTGTCGATGATGGTCTTGGCGCACTGCATACGCTCGCCCTTGTCAGCGATAGTCTTGCAATGCTCCACCATCTGCTGCACTCCACGCCCATACTCGGGCATGATGAGTTTGTCTCTTTTCGTATTGTAATCCATTCTGTCCTGAAATTAAGAATTAAGAATTAAGAATTAAGATTTGTGATGCCACAATCTCATTCTTTCTTTCCGAATCCTTAATTATTTCCTATTCATTTGTAATTCTTAACTCTTAACTCTTAATTCTTAACTATAAAAGTTTCTTTGCTACGGTCGCCTGGAACTCCTTCAGGTAGTTCGGCTCGAAGTATGCCACGTCCTCAAACTCTTCGCGCAGGAATTTCTTCTCTGCCAATGGCGACATGTACTTGGCCAGCAAGGGAACTCCGTCGAAGAAGTGGGCGTTGGGATGCTGAATGACGGCCTTGCACTTCTCGGCACCATTGCCGAAGAAATAGACGGGATGCTCGTTCAGCTGCTGCTCGAAAGCGTGCTCGTCAATGACCATCGGCTGAATCGGCAAGACGGTCTTCAGGGCTCTGGTGTAGAGGGCTGTATAGACCTCCATGCGTCGGGCATCGAGCATCGGACAGAGGAGCGCGTCCTCGGGCAGGTCGTCGTGCACCAGCAGAATGGGCACGCATTGCACCTCCAACGTGGGAAGTCCGATGAGTTTCAGGTTGCGTCCGTATGCCACGCCCTTCGCCATCGACACACCGATGCGCAGTCCTGTATAGCTGCCAGGCCCTGCACTCACTGCCACTGCATCGAACGGAATGGCGTGATTGTCGGTGAAGGAAAGCGCTTCGTCCACCATCGTGCCGAGGATGGAAGCGTGGTTCGTTCCCTTCTCCGTCTTCGGCTCGTCCCCCTCTTTGGGCAGGTTGTCCGTCTGGAAGATGATGGCGGTGTCCTGACTCACTGCCACGCTGCACAGGTCAGTTGCCGTCTCAATATGTAAAATTACTGACATACATTGATAAAATGATGTGCAAAGGTACGGAAATTTTTTAGTTTTTTCTTACCTTTGCACAAAATTTCACGCATTCAACCATGATACAATCAATGACAGGCTACGGCAAGTGCGTCGTAGAGTACAATGGAAAGAAGATTCACGCAGAGGTCAAGTCGCTGAATAGCAAGGCACTCGACATTACAGCTCGCATCGCTCCTATCTATCGTGAGAAAGAGATGGAGATGCGCCAAATCATGCAACAGAAACTGGAACGTGGCAAGGTGGATTTCGTGCTTTGGATTGAGAAGGACGAGGCTTCGGCGGCCACCCCGCTCAACATGACGCTGATCCGTTCCTACAAGCAGCAGATTGAGCAGATGCAGCAGGCTTTAGACCTCCCACAACCCGAGGACTGGTACACCACCTTGCTCCGCATGCCCGATGTGTTCACGCATACGGAAGTGGAGGAACTCTCCGACGAGGAATGGGCAGTGGCTCGTCAGGCTGTGGAAGGAGCTGTGGACGAACTGGTGGCTTTCCGCAAGCAGGAGGGCTTGGCTTTGGCGAAGAAGTTCCAGGAGAAGATTGACAACATCGCCGCTCTGCTGGCTTCCATCGAACCATACGAGAAGGAGCGCACGGAGAAGATTCGCCAGCGCATCGTCGATGCCTTGGAGCAGAACATCGGTGTGGATTACGACAAGAACCGTCTCGAACAGGAGATGATCTATTATATCGAGAAGCTCGACATCAGCGAGGAGAAGCAGCGTCTCACCAACCACCTTCACTACTTCATCGAGACCATGCAAGACGGTCACGGTCAGGGCAAGAAGCTGGGCTTCATCGCGCAGGAGATGGGACGCGAAATCAACACCACAGGCTCGAAGTCGAATCAGGCGGAGATGCAGAACATCGTGGTGAAGATGAAGGACGAGCTCGAACAAATTAAAGAGCAAGTGTTAAATGTGATGTAAGGGTATCCCCCAATGAATTGTCTATGGAAGGAAAACTGATTATTTTTGCCGCCCCATCGGGCTCAGGCAAGTCAACCATCATCAACAGCATCATGGCTGACGGAGGTGCAGAGGAACTGAACCTCCATTTCTCTATTTCTGCCACCTCTCGTGCACCTCGTGGTGAAGAGAAGAATGGGGTGGAGTACTTCTTCCTGACGCCTGACGAGTTCCGTCAGAAGATTGCCAATGACGAGTTCATCGAATACGAGGAAGTGTATGTGGATAAGTACTATGGCACGTTGAAGTCGCAGGTGGACAAGCAGTTGGCAGATGGTGAGAATGTCGTGTTTGATGTGGATGTGAATGGTGCGATGAACATCAAGAAGATTTATGGAAACCGAGCATTGAGCATCTTCATCCAGCCACCCAGCATCGAGGAACTCCGTCGCCGCCTGGAGAATCGTGCCACAGATGCGCCTGAGGTGATTGAACAGCGCATCGAACGTGCCAAGTATGAACTGGCACAGGCCGAGCACTTCGACGAGGTGGTCATCAACGATAATCTGGAAATTGCTCAGGTGGAGGCTCGTGCCTTAGTGGAGGATTTCTTGGAAGAATAGCATCAAAGGATGTTGCTGGAAGAATAGACGCAAGAGTTGTTGCTGGAAGAATAGCATCAAGTATATAAAAGAGAAGGGGTTGCGATGAACGCAGCCCCTTCTTTGTGTCGTATGGTCTGATTACAGATTGCCTCTCTCCTTGTCGAGGTAGTACTTGTAAGTGCCTACGGTCAACTCGTCGCAAGATGCTTCGTCGCAAACCACGATAGCGTGTGGGTGCATCTGGAGCATGGAAGAAGTCCACTTGTGGCTGATATCGCCGTCGATGCAGTGCTTCAGCGCACGTGCCTTGTTGTGGCCGCTGCACACGAGGAGCACTTCCTTCGCGTCCATCACAGTGCCGATGCCGACAGTCAGTGCCTGCTTTGGAACGAGGCTGAGGTCGTTGTCGAAGAAACGGCTGTTAGCATGGATCGTGTCGGTGGTCAATGTCTTGATGCGGGTGCGAGAAGACAAAGAAGAACCTGGCTCGTTGAAAGCGAGGTGACCGTCAGGACCGATACCACCCATGAAGAGGTCGATGCCGCCTGCTTTGGCGATTTCTTCCTCATATTGGTTGCACTCGGCGATGAGGTCGGGAGCGTTACCATTGAGGATGTGCACGTTCTCAGGCTTGATGTCGATGTGGTTGAAGAAGTTGTTCCACATGAAAGAATGGTAGCTCTCTGGGTGGTTTTCTGGCAGTTTCACATACTCGTCCATGTTGAACGTGATGACGTTCTGGAACGAAATCTTGCCGGCGCTGCACATGTCGATGAGGTTGCGATACAGACCCAGTGGTGATGAGCCAGTAGGACATCCCAGCACGAAAGGCTTCTCTGGTGTTGGTTTAGCTTCGATGATGCGATTTGCCACATAGTTGGCAGCCCACTTAGAAAGGGCCTCGTAATCGGGTTCAATAATTACTCTCATAATTGTTGGTTTTTTAGCGTTAATAATAAGTTATATTGTTTCTTATTCCTTCAATGGATTCCAGCCTTGGGCTTTCAGTTCGAACTCGGCGCCGTCTCTGGTGATGAGGGCACAGCCAAGACTTTCTTTCGTGATGTGACCGATGAGCTTGACACCTTCCATCTGCTCAATCTTCTCGTGGTCGCCAATGGGCACTGTGAACAGGAGCTCGTAGTCTTCGCCACCATTCAGAGCGGCAGTGGAGAGGTTCATGTTCAGTTCCTCAGCCATCACAGCGGTCTGGTAGTCGATGGGGATGCGCTCTTCGTAGACACGACATCCGCAATGGCTCTGGGTGCAGATGTGGATCAGTTCGGAAGAGAGTCCGTCGCTGATGTCCATCATGGCGGTAGGTTGGATGCCTGCCTCACGCAGTTGGAGGATGATGTCTCTTCTTGCTTCGGGCTTCATCTGACGTTCGAGCAAGTATTCACGTCCGCTGAAGTCGGGTTGCGAAATCGCCAGACGTTCAGCATCTGTCTTGGCGGTCTCAATCTGCTTGTAATAGACTTCCTTCTCACGTTCGAGCAACTGGAAACCCATGTAAGCGGCTCCGAGGTCACCACTCACACAGATGAGGTCGGTCTCTTTCGCCCCGTTTCGATAGATGGCTTTGCCTTTCTCCACCTCGCCGATGGCAGTGATGGAGATGGCGAGTCCTGTACGTGAACTGGTGGTGTCGCCGCCTACGATGTCCACTCCATGTGCCTCACAAGCGAGTTTCAATCCGTCGTAGAAGTCATCCATATCTTCGATGCTGAAACGCTTGCTCAATGCGAGGCTGACGGTGATCTGCTTGGGCATTCCACCCATTGCATAGATGTCGGAGAGGTTGACCATCGCCGATTTATAACCTAAGTGCTTCATGGGCAGATAGGTCAGGTCGAAATGCACACCTTCCATCAGCAGGTCGGTGGTGACGAGGATATCCTTGTCTTCGCCATATTTCAATACTGCGCAGTCATCACCCACTCCGTATTTCGTTTCGGGGTTCTTCAGTTCTATGTTCTGAGTCAGTCGTTTGATGAGTCCAAACTCACCGATTGTTGATATTTCTGTTGCCATTTATTTTTGGTTTACGTAGTTCTTAATCTTTCTTGTTTACGTAGTTCTTAATCATTTTATCAAACTTTTCTTTTCCCTCGATAAACTCCACCTCGATAGGGATAACTTTCATGTTGTCGAGTCCGTGCAGTCGAGTGGCATCCTTTTCGGTGGTGAGGATGGTGCGTCCTGCTGCCTGTGTACGGATGGCGTCAATGTCCTGCTCCGTGAAGTTGTGATGGTCAGGAAAACTCATCAACTCAAACGTGGGTACAATCTTTTGGAGGTCATACACCATCTGTTGGGGTGAGGCGATGCCTGTCACGAGCAAAGGATTCTCTCCGAGCCCTTCCATTTGCTCAGGATATTTGTAGGTGGTGAAGAATATCTTTTGCCAGTTCTTCAAGTTGATGGAACGCTTGATGCCTTTTCTGTCCATGAGTTTGATGTCACGTGGACATTTCGTGATGATGACGATGTCGGCTCGCTGGCTTCCTGACATGGGTTCGCGAAGTCGCCCTGCTGGCAGAAGCTTGTCGAGGTGGATGAGACGATGATAATCCATCAGCAGGATGTTGAGCCCTGCTTTCACGTAGCGGTGCTGGTAAGCATCGTCGAGGATGACCACATCGCTCTGTGGCTTCACCGTCTTCTGCATCAGTTGCTCTATCCCATGACAGCGGTCTTTGTCCACTGCCATGTGTATCTGCGGATATTTCTGCTTCATCTGGTAAGGCTCATCACCAATCTCTGCCATTGGGGTGTCTTTGGTGGCCAGCACATAGCCTTCTGACTTCCGCTTGTAGCCTCGGCTCAATACCGCCACTTGATGGTCTTTCGACAGCAGGCGGATGAGGTACTCCGTATGTGGTGTTTTGCCCGTGCCGCCTACTGTGATGTTGCCCACACAGATGACAGGCAATGGGAAGGTTCTGGATTTGAGCATACCAACATCAAACATCAGGTTCCTGATGCTTACCACCAGCCCGTAGAGCCACGAGAATGGCATGAGCCAATAGTTGATTTTGATGTGGTCGCCTTCCATTGTGTTGCGTGTTCGTTGAGCGTTTTGCGTTCGTTGAGTGTTTACTTCTTTCCTGCTCTGCGTCCTGCCAGACTGAGGTTGCCGAAATAAGTATAGAACTCGCAGGCGGCTAGGAGCCATGCACCTGTACCGAAGGGAGCTTGCGACTGGGCATTGACCGTCTTGGTTGGATCGGGCTTCTCGCCGATGGGCTGTACGTAGCCGATGCTGCCGTCAGGTTGGAGCGCCACCTCGAACAGATATTTGTATGCCTTCTTGATGGTCTCTCGGTATTGGTCGCGGGGCAGGATGTCGTGGTTCACACCCCATAGGATGCCATAAGTGAAGAAGGCTGTGCCAGAGGTTTCGTAACCTGGGGCATCGTCGGGACAGAGCATGGAGCGTGTCCAATGTCCTTCGGGCTGTTGGCATCGAGCAACTCCTTCTGCCAGTTTCTTGAAACGGTCGATATAGAAGGGGCGGTATTTGCAATCTCTGGGAAGGTCTTCCAGCACTTGTGCCAAGCCTGCCAGCACCCATCCATCGCCACGTGCCCAGAAGGATTTGCCGTCGTTGCAAACGGTCTTCACTTTGGGATAGACATATTTCGCATCGCGATAATAGAGTTGTGCCTCGGTGTCGAAGAGCAGGCTGTCTGTCCACTTGAAGCACTCGTATTGCTTGTCGAGTAGTTTCTGGTCATGGGTGATGGTGTAGAGCTTTGAGAAGATGGGCAGCCCCATATAGAGCGCATCCGACCACCACCAATAATCCTTCTCCTTAGTAGATGCTTGGTAATACATTACGTCCAATGCTCGTTCGATGCGCTCAGCACGATGCTCCAGTTTGTAGAGGTCGATATAGACTTGAAAGCAGATTTGCCAGTCGGCGAACAGCACATGATCCATGCCCTCGCCATAGGTCTTGTACTGCCACTTGCTCTTGTCCGTCTGTGTGGCTCCCTGCCAGTGATTGTATTCTGCCCATTCGATGGCGTAGTCGAGATATTCCTTCTTGAGTGTCCGTCGGTAGACTTTCTGGTTTGCGGTGAAGTAGGCGGCATTGTCCCAGAAAGCGCGGCACTTGGGCGAGTTGTGCCTCTGCCAATAGTCATTGACCTTTGGGACGACGGCGTCGAGTTCGCTGATCAGCACACCCCCCATTGCCAAAGGATCATTGAGGTCAACTTGCGCGGCGGTTGTCTGTGCCAAGAGCACAAAGCCAAGCATGAGTACTAATAATTTCTTCATATATAAGTAGGTGTCAAATTAGTTAGTGTTCATATTTAGTCCGAGTTTCTTTGCCTCTTCAATGAGCAACTTCTCCGCAGGCTCATACTCGTTGGGAATCTTTCCGTCGAGGATGGCGTCCTTGATGGCGGTCTTGAGAATGCCCACTTCCTTGCTGGGCTGCAAGCCAAACATCTCCATGATATCCTCGCCGCTGATAGGTGGCTGGAAGTTACGAATACGGTCTTTCTCCTCAATCTCCACGAGTTTGGTGCGGACGGTGATGTAGTTGTCAGCGAATTTCTTCTTCTTCAAATCATTTTTGGAAGTGATGTCTGCCGTACAAAGCAACATCAGGTCGTCAATATCATCGCCAGCATCAAAGAGCAGCCTTCTGACTGCGCTATCGGTCACTTCCGAATCAGCAATGGCGATAGGACGCATGTGCATCTGCACCAATTTCTGCACGAATTTCATCTTCTCGTTCATCGGCAGTTTCATCTTGCGGAAGATGCTCGGAATCATCTTTTCGCCAATGTCGTTATGATTGTGGAATGTCCAACCTTGCAGAGGGTCGAAGCGTTTCGATTTGGGTTTGCCGATGTCGTGGAGCAACGCTGCCCAGCGGAGCCACAACACGTGATCTCTAGGTGAATCCCACGAACCATTTCCCTCGCCGATGCTGTTGAAGTCAGCGGTACTCTTTGCCACATTGTCCAATACTTCCAACGTGTGGTAGAAATTGTCCTTGTGCGCCTTGCCGTCCTTGGTCTCCACACCTTGCAGCAGTGCCAGTTCGGGGAAGATAAGCGGCAGAAGTCCACAGCGTTCCAGTTCCACAAATCCTTTGGATGGAATAGGGGAGAGGAGTATCTTGTTCAGCTCTTCAGCGATGCGTTCGGCAGAGATTATTTTGATGCGTTCCTTGTTGCGGCTCAGTGCCTCGAAGGTTTCCTCCTCGATGTGGAAGCCCAGTTGTGTGGCGAAGCGGATGCAGCGCATCATACGGAGCGGGTCATCGCTGAAAGTGATGTCGGGGTCGAGTGGGGTGGCGATGGTCTTATCCTCCAAGTCAACAAGTCCGTCGAAAGGATCTACGAGTTCGCCGAATCGGTCTTTGTTCAGGCAAAGCGCCATCGCATTGATGGTGAAGTCGCGACGGTTCTGGTCTTCCTCCAAAGTACCATCCTCGGTCACTGGTTTACGGGAATCACGATCGTAACTCTCCTTCCTCGCACCCACAAACTCAATCTCCAAACTCTTGTGCTTGAGTTGGGCCGTACCGAAGTTCTTGTAGATGGCGATGTGGGCCTTCTTGCCCAGCTTGTGACGCAGGGCTTCCGCGATGGCGATGCCTGGTCGCTTCGTCTGCTTCGTCTCATCCACCACCACGATGTCGATATCGCTCGACGGGCGTTCCAGATAAAGGTCTCTCACCCATCCGCCGATTACGTAACAGTCCAATCCCAACTCCTCTGCCGTCTCCGAGATGAGGCGGAAGAAGGGGTGGTCAAGCTGTCTTAGTATATCTTCGTGGGTGAGAATCTTCATAGGCTTATTGATTAAAATCATTAAGTTTGATAGTGCAAAGATAGAGAAAAATTAGAAAAAAGGAACAATTGTCTTTGTTTTTTTTGAAAAAAAGTTGTGTTGTTTCTTTTTTGCTACTACCTTTGCCCCGTCAAAAGTAATCAGATGAAAAGGATTGTGTACATCATCAGCCTGCTTTCCATCTTGTGTAGCTGCAACAGCCGTCCTTCAATGGTGGAGCAGCGTCGAGAGGAAATCAGGAGAAACGATTCGACGGAACTGGCTCAGGCGCGTGTCGCTGTGGAAGAAGCCGAGCTTAATGTCAAGCAATTGGAGACAATGGTGGCAACGCTCAAGGAGAAATTCGTCCTCGAAAAAGTGGAGAAATACCAGACCCAAGGCTACTGGGTGCTGCCAGCTTACAAGGGAAGCAAGGAGCGGTTCACGTTCTTCCCCGAAGTGGAAGAAAGCGGCAAGATGCTCCTTGTGAGTATAGACAAACAGCGTCGCTATTCGTTCACGGAGATTGACCTCGAAGGCGAGGATTATGCCACTCAACTGCCCCAAGGACTCACCCGTCAGCAACGTCAGGATGTGGATGACTGCTACGCTTTCGCCAAGACGATGAAAACCCTCGACGACATGCGGAAGCGACGCGAGAAGATGCTCCTGAAAGTGCGCTTCTACGAGAAGAAAATGCAGAACGACCTGAATCCAAATTAAAAACTATATCATCATGAACAACAAAAAACAATTCTGCAAGCTTGCACTCTTGGCTTGCGCTTTTTTCTGCTGCACGAGTCTCTCGCTCCATGCACAAGACAGCTACGATGTGAGCCTTCGCATCGTCGATGCTGATGGCGAAAACCCTGGCTACGAGGCCATTGTTCGACTGAACGGCAAGACCCTCCAAGTGCTCGAAGCACGTGTGGAAGACCGTCCGGGCGTGATGGAAAAATTTGGCAACGTGATCCAAAAGGATGTGAACTTCGATGGGCTTGACGACCTGCTCATCTGCCTTGGAGGGCAGCCTGTAACTGACCAGACCTTCATGTACTACGACGCTTGGATTGCCCAATCAGGTGCCAATGGTCCCACATTCACGTTATACAAGGATTTTCGTGACATCACCAATGCCGAAGTGGATACCGCCAACAAGCGCATCCTCAGCCACTACCTTGTCCGCGATGGCAAAACCTACAACTACTCGCAACTCCGCTGGCAGGAAGGAACCTTGGAAACCATAGGCAAAAGCTGGATCGAGAAGAAACTTCTCCAAGTGAAATAGGATTGCCATTACAGCTTATAATAGAAACTAAAGTTACTATAATAACGAAAGCGGGATGCACTCAACCGAATGCATCCCGCTTCTATTTCATTCCCACCCCGTATGGCCTTCTCTCCATAGAGGGAGATGTCCAACGGGCAGAGGGTGTCTTTTCTTACTCAGCTCTGAGGGTGAAACGCTTGAAGTCTGTAACTGTGAGGTCCTTGTCGATGTTCTTCAAGTACTGAGCCACAGAAATCTTGTTGTCGTCAATGTAAGCCTGCTCGAGGAGGCAGTTCTCCTTGTAGAACTTAGCGACCATACCCTTAGCGATGTTCTCAATCATCTGCTCCTTCAGGTTAGCCTCAGCTTCCTTAGCAACAGTAGCCTTGATTTCGCGAGCCTTGGCAGCCTCTTCTGGAGTGATCCAACCCTTAGCAGTGTTAGACTCGATGTGATCCTCAGAGTCAACGTGTGCAGGATTGATACCAGCCTTCTTGAGAGCGTTCTCAACAGCCTTGCCAATCTGGTTCTGCTTAGCCTTATCAACTGCGTTGCGAGTCTCAGCATCCTTCACGTCCTGTGGAACAGAATCAGCGTCGAGTGCGATAGGAGACATAGCTGCAACTTGCATAGCTACACCCTTACCAGCCTCTTCGAAGCCCTTCTTGTTCAGCACTACGAGAGCGCAGAGGAAGTTCTGGTTCATGTGGTTGTAAGCAACGATGTCCTCACCTTCCACGAAGTTGAAGCCGTCGAGCTCCATCTTCTCACCAGTCACACCTGAACGGTTGGTGATAGCGTCCTTGATGTTCTCGCCGTCGATGGTCAAAGCGTTCACCTCGTCCATGCTCTTGCACTTTGCAGCTACAACTGCATCGATGATCTTAGTAGCCAAAGCCACGAAGTCTGCGTTCTTAGCCACGAAGTCGGTCTCACACTTCAGCGCGATCATTGCACCGTAGTTGCCGTCCACCTTTGCAAGTACGCAACCCTCAGCAGCGTCGCGGTCAGAACGCTTAGCAGCTACGAGCTGGCCCTTCTTGCGAAGGATTTCCATTGCAGCCTCCATGTCGCCGTTGGCCTCAGTGAGCGCCTTCTTGCAGTCCATGAGACCTGCCTGAGTCTTCTTGCGAAGCTCATTGATTTCCTGTATGGTAATTGCCATAATTTTATAATTTTTCAGTTTTTATTATTATTCTGCTGCAGGAGCCTCTGTCTCTTCAGCTGCTTCCTCAGCAACCTCTTCTTCTTCAGCCTCTACTGCTGGAACCTTGCCTTCCTTCTTCTCAGCGTTAGCTTCCTGGTCAGCCTTCTCTACCTTACGCTCTTCGACACCCTCGCTGATAGCGCTGCAAACAACGCTGAGGATGAGATCGATAGACTTTGTTGCGTCATCGTTTGCTGGGATTACGAAGTCAACGTCGCGTGGGTCAGAGTTGGTATCTACGATAGCGAACACTGGGATGCCCAGACGGTTTGCCTCGCTCACTGCGATGTGCTCCTTCATCACGTCAACCACGAAGAGGGCTGAAGGAAGACGAGTCAGGTCAGCGATAGAACCGAGGTTCTTCTCCAACTTAGCACGCTTACGACGAATCTGAAGGTTCTCACGCTTTGAGAGCTTATCGTATGTACCGTCGCTCAAGAGCTTGTCAATGTTAGCCATCTTCTTCACAGCCTTACGGATGGTTGGGAAGTTGGTCAACATACCTCCAGGCCAACGCTCAGTCACGTAAGGCATACCTACTGACTGTGCCTTTTCTGCGATGATTTCCTGTGCCTGCTTCTTGGTGCCGACGAAGAGGATACGCTTGCCACTCTTTGCAATCTGCTTGAGAGCGTCAGCTGCCTGGTCGAGCTTTGCGACTGTCTTGTGAAGGTCGATGATGTGAATGCCATTGCGCTCCATGAAAATGTAAGGAGCCATAGCTGGGTTCCACTTGCGCTTGAGGTGACCGAAGTGGGCACCTGCTGCGAGAAGAGAATCAAAATCTGTTCTTGCCATAATTGTTTGTTTTGTTTACTTTCTTTTTGAGTTAATGTTTGTTTAACCAACCCACAGGTCGCCCTTTGCATGAGAGAGCCTGCCGGTTTAGATACTAAACGATTATTGGATTTCCTAGTAATACTAGTTCTTCTATCAATTTAACGCTTAGAGAACTGGAAGCGACGACGTGCCTTTGGCTGACCTGGCTTCTTACGTTCAACAGCACGTGGGTCACGTGTGATGAAGCCTTCAGCGCGCAGAGCCTTCTTGTCTTCTTCGTTGATCTTCACGAGTGCACGGGCGATAGCGAGGCGAAGTGCCTGGCTCTGACCTGTGTAACCACCACCTGTGAGGTTAGCCTTGATGTCGTACTGCTCAACTACACCGAGGAGGTTGAGGGGCTGCTTCACGACGAACTGAATCAGTTCTGATGGGAAATAATCAGCAAGCTCACGCTTATTGATGGTGATTTTGCCAGTACCTTGTGTAAGGTACACGCGAGCAACGGCGCTCTTACGGCGACCAATTGCGTGGATATATTCTACTGCCATACCTTATGCTTATTTGAGGGTGTTAATATCAAGTGTTACTGGCTTCTGAGCCTCCTTGTCGTGCTCAGCGCCTTCGAAAATGTAGAGGTTTCTCAAAACCTTTCTGCCGAGGATGCCCTTTGGAAGCATGCCCTTGACAGCGTGACGGAGCACTTTCTCATATCCGTTTGGACGCTTCACCATCTCAGCATAAGTTGCCTTGTGCTGACCGCTTGGATAGCCAGAGAAAGTGATGTATACCTTCTGAGACTCCTTTGCACCAGTAACCTTAATCTGGTTGGCATTGATAATGATCACATTGTCGCCACAGTCCATGTTGGGTGTGAAGACGGGTTTGTACTTACCGCGAAGTACCTGTGCTACTTTGGATGCGAAACGACCAAGAGTCTGTCCTGCGGCATCCACTACCACCCACTTCTTTTCTGCTGCTTCAGGGGTGATGTAGCTTGTCTTGAAACTGTTTGATTGCATTTAACCTTTTGGTTTTAAATAATTAATAATGTGTGTTCGCTGCCAGCTCGACGTTGCCGTGCGACTGACGTACTGTGCCCATCGGTTTCCCTTTGGGTTTTCTGCGTTTCACGGACCGCATTTCCACCTACGTGAAAGATGCTATCCACACAGAGCACAAGGCGGCTTTCGCTGCCTCTCGATATAAATCGGCTTGCAAAGGTACTGCTTTTTGCCAAAATGGCAATGCTTTTTCTTAATTTTTTTGATGTTTTTGCGAGTTTTCTCTAACTTTGTACGCAAGAATGCGATTTTGTACAATGGGAAGATACAATGAATATGGTTTTTGGCTGAAGGAACAGCTGGGCGTGAAGACGCAGAAAATCTCCCTCAACGCTGGCTTCACCTGCCCCAATCGAGACGGTCGGGTGGGCACAGGTGGCTGCACCTATTGCAACAACCAGACATTCAATCCTGACTACTGCATCACGGAGAAATCCGTCACCGAACAGCTCGAGGAGGGGAAGCACTTTTTTGCCCGAAAATATCCCGACATGAAGTACCTGGCTTACTTTCAGGCTTACACCAACACCTATGCTTCTCTCGACCATCTCAAAGCCAAATACGAGGAGGCGCTCTCCGTGCCTGATGTCATTGGCATCGTCATCGGTACTCGTCCCGACTGTATGCCCGACGCTCTGCTTGACTATCTGGAAGAGCTGAACCGTCGCACCTTCCTCGTTGTCGAATACGGCATCGAATCCATCTATGACACAACACTCCAGCGCATCAATCGTGGGCACACCCACGCCCAAACCGTTGATGCCATCACACGCACTGCTGCTCGTGGCATCCGTGTGGGTGCACACCTCATTCTCGGATTGCCTGGGGAGGGTAGGGATGCCCTGCTTCATGAGGCAGAAGTCCTCTCATCGCTTCCCATCACGTTGCTCAAACTCCATCACCTGCAACTCATCAAGGGCACTCGGATGGCGGAAGAATATCTTGCCAATCCTGTCGACTTCCACCTCTTCACGCCTGATGAATATATCGACCTCGTCATCGATTTCATTGAGCACCTCCGTGCTGACATCATCCTCGAACGCTTTGTCTCCCAATCTCCTTCAAGCCTCCTTGCCGTTCCTGGTTGGGGCTTGAAGAATCACGAGTTTGTCGCCCAACTGCATCGTCGCATGAACGAAAGAGACGCCCATCAAGGACGCCTCACTCTTTCCGTTTCTCCAAACTCCTGACAAACTCTGTTTCATACCCCAGTTTCCTCATCACCTCGCTGATGGCATCCTCGGCAAACCGTTCTGCCTTCCTCCGATTGCTGGGGGTATCAAACCTTCTCTTGATTTGCCCCTCCACCTTCCGCTTCATCGCGTTTGTGTTGGGTAGATGCTCTGCCCAGTAGTTGCCGTCATCCGACAGGAACGAAGTGCTTTGTGTCGTCGCCACATACTCCACATCGGGCAACTTCACATAAATCGTCTTGGTGGAATCCACCGCCTCATATTCCACCTTGTCGAGGTCAATCACATAGCTACACTTCTGCGTCATCGTCTGCACACACGAATGTTCCTCGTCAGGCATAATAAGATTCCTTTCCGTTGCCCGTTGTATAGTGTAGTCCTCCATCATCGCACTACACACATAAATCTCACCTCTTGGACGAATCTCCTCGATGCTGGCCATCGTCTCCTCCATCGGAATCACCTCCTTCCTCTGCTCCACACACCGCTTGATGAGCACTGCACCAACAATGCCCACCACCACGACACACACCAAGATGATCCATCCTCGATTCTTCATATAACTTTCACCTTTCACTTTTCACCTTTCACTTTTCACTTTTCACCTTTCAACTGTCAACTTGCTCACCACAATCACCTCCACGTTCTTCAAGCCAATGCCCTTCACAATCGCCTCAAACACCACCTTGGCGTTGTTCTCAATATCCCGATTCACCATCTCCGAGAAATCCTCCTTCATTACAGCCCGATACGCCTGTTCCATCAACTGATCCACCTCCTCATGACTGATTCTGTCTCGCAAACCCGATGACATCCGAACCACAGCACCTTCTTCCACTTTTGCCTCATAGCCCGAATCAATCACCTTCGGTTCAGGCAACAGAATCACCACAGCCGTGCTGTCATCCGTGAGTTTCACATCATCGATGGTCAGATCACGCAAGTCATACCCATACTTGATGGTCACATCCACAGGCACGATGCACTTCCTCTCCCCATACTTCCACGTGCGAGGATCCTTCAACTCAAACTTCTCGTGCTTGCTCGAATCGTATATCGCCAGCTTCCTCACCCTCACCTCCGTCGTCACCAAATCCGCCTTCTGCTTGATGCGCGACAAGATGACCGACTCCACCTTCGGCATCTCCTCACCCTTCCTGTCCCCACATCCGTTGCACGACACCAGCAAGAGCACCGCCAGTAGCGCTCCAACAAACACCATCATGTTTAACCATTTCCTCATTGCGGCTTCTCCTTTTGCATGCAAAGGTAATACTTTTATTTTAATTGGACAAAAAAAGAAATATTTAAGATACAACCAGAAGAATTCGAGTGAGGTATTCCAACAACCAGCCTCTGCTGAGAAATAGTCGTGCGTTATTGGCAAATAACCTGCCTCTGCTGAGAAAAGCCCACTATGTTACGTATAACCCACTAATACGCATAACAAAGCCTCACTAATGACAAAAACCTCATTATTATTTGTATATCTCCAAAAGAATCATGATATTTGCACACGAAACCTTGTATGATGGAGAATAACACCAAAACCAAAGGACAATCACAACGTATATGGCAAAGAAAGGCGAGATAACCGTTAAAGATGTGGTCATCAAGACGATGACTATAAATGGCATTGATTATATATGTATAACAGACATTGCCAAACAAAAGAATTATATTGATCCTAATGGCGTGATAGCTAACTGGATGCGCAACCGCAATACGGTGGAGTTCTTAGGTATATGGGAATAACTTCACAACCCAAACTTTAATCCCCTCGAATTCGAGGGGTTTAGAAAGGAGGCTGGTTTGAATGCTTTCACTTTATCCCCAACACGCTGGATAGTAAGGATGTCTTGAGGCTGATACCAGAGAGGGAGATGAGCGAGGAATCAAAGGATTTTGATTATTTGCCACATTCACATTACACTTTTCCATACCAATCCGCTTCCGAGCCATGAAATCATCGGCATTGGAGACGGATTTTTTATAAGAATAGGAGGTAAAGTGAAACAGTTGGTGGGGTACTTGGATGATTGGAAGAAAAAATCAGTTTGCAACTTAATTTTTAAGTTAATTATTAGTGGGTTCGTAAAAAGAATGAAGCAGAAGGATCTGCTCTCAAGCTGGGTAGGAGTGAGGCTGAAATCAGCAAGCGGATGCGTGTCACCCACAATTTCACGATTGACACGCTCGTGTCTACTGAGGACGCACTTGAAGCACCCATCGTTCAGGTGTGCCATTCTCACACTTATTCCGACTATGAGTTCGAACCAATGTTGGCTGCAGAAGAATGAAAGAATAAAGGGACACAGGAATAGATAATTGACATTCTTAAAAGGAGAATGTGTCAACAGAAAAAGGAAAGTGTATCAACAGAAAAGGGAGAAGAGGTTAACTGTATCGGGTTTATGACGAGCGTCATAAACAATTGTGGCGGGCGCCACAAATACTTGTGACACCCGCCATAAAGTCGTACGGCGACCGCCGCAATCCCTGATATATATTTCTCTTGTTAGAGTGAACTTCTTTTGCCTTCTGATGGCTTTGTTCGAAAAGACAATGCAAAGATACAACAAAAAGAAGTCAAATCCAAGAAAATATACTGGTAAGTCGTAAAAATGATCTATAAAATAAGATGAAAACATTTTATCGTTCGACCATTCTATACACCCAATAAATGAGGAGGATGCCAATCATTGTTTTACTTCTTTAAGGAACGTGCTCATTCGACACCACATGAATCATTATCGTATGATGTATTTGATAGTCACCCACTATTCCCACTTTTAAAATACAATCGTCTTTCTTAATTTCCACAACCGTTTCCGGTACAGGTTCGTCAAGCATGATGGACTCCCTTCTTCCAATTTCTTCATCATCCATAAAAGGGTCCTCCCTGTTAATCTCTACATGGACAATCTTGTCTCCTTTCAAAAAAATGATGGGCGCCTTGTAATTGTGAGAAAACCAAGAAGAAACGCTAGACACGACTTCATCCATATTGATATTAAACTTTTTCTCTATGGAATCTTTCTCATGAGTACAAACAAATGACACATACTTATTAAACAGCAATGCCCTGTCCCAATCAAAGTTCGTATAATCTGAAAGCTTGATTGTATCCAACTGATTCTCAAGTATGTCAACATGTATCTTATGAATGACAGGCGTTTCCTGACATCCATATAAATAGAAAATAATGACATAGAGAATAATTGATTTAATATATTTCATGATAATCCTCCTTACTGCTTACCAGAAACCATTACGTGGTTCCGAGATATTTCCATCCTCGTCAAGTGTATTTAAAATGCTAATAGCGCTATGATAATCAGAAAAAGACAATTTT
>Ga0310786_10004235_pt1 | contig 20098 bp, 23 predicted proteins | sample AusTroGonzalo_MG_FD_203881 | JGI IMG/M metagenome (GOLD analysis project Ga0310786, IMG submission 203881) | Bovine rumen microbial communities from tropical cattle in Woodstock, Queensland, Australia - Gonzalo_03 (v2) (version 2) | ecosystem: Host-associated > Mammals > Digestive system >... | reverse complement strand
AAGATTTAAAATTCCAAATTCGTGATGTCATCAACACTACTAATGAGTCTCATAATCTAGGGTTGAATAAGAAAATATCAGATAAGTTCAAGAATGACAAAGTTTATGCTGATGATGTCAATGATGCTATTGCTAATGATTTGCTAGACAATGAGACATTTTACAAAGAGATTGACAACTTTATTGAAAGACTCAAGATGGCCACTGGGAACTTTGATCATGATGTGACATTTGGTAGAGGAAGAGTCCATAGGACATACTGTATTGAGAGAGAAGTCTTCAAAGATGATATGAAGCACCACATCTACTTGGCATTACGTTCATATGATCTCAAAGACTTTTCTGAGTACAAGAACTCATTTGACATTTCAATTTGCATTGAGAGCCATGCTGGATTTGCTCTGCATCATGAATGGAACCTCAACAGGAAGTCTTTCAAGAAATTTGATGTGTTCTTCAATGAGTTATCAGAATCTGTAGAATATCCTAGAAATGAGAAGAATGTGTACTTCAAGACAACAAAGAGGGCACTAGAGCAGGTCAAGAAGTTCATAGAGATGTTCTGTACGCATAACCTCTACATCTGGATGAACAGCTTAAGGAAAGAAGCAGACAGAGTGGAGTCTATGGGAATGGATATATCTACTAAATTCATCAACTACACATCAAGAGACATCAAGAGGATGATGGCTCCAATATTAGATGAGATTTCTTCTCTTCCTAGTGAGTATCAACATTAATTAAACATCTTTTAACATTAACCATATAATATTGAGATTGTATAGAATCTCAATATATACATCATGGCTAATAACATTCAAAAGAGCATTAAGTCAGTAGACAAATCTAAGTGGTATAACAGGATATGGCTCATAAGCAACTTTGCCTGGCTATATGTAGCATTAGTGTCTGCATACTATGATGTCAAGAACTTCATCAAGTTCAGAAAAGAGATCTTTGAGCTGAAGAGAGACCCAAACTCTAAGTTCAACAAGCTTGGCTTGAAAGTCAACAAGCTTGGCAACATTGTCTATACTCAGAAGATCATGGACCCTAACAGGACAATTGGATTGAATGACAGACAAAAGAACTTGTATTTGATAGAGGTGTCTCAAATAGAGCATAACTACTTGTTTGATGAGCTTCTGTGGGGAGAATACTTGATCACAAACTTCATAGACTTCACAGACGAGAATGGAAACATATCAGGATATCATGGGGTCACATTCACATTCACTCCTATGACCGTGAACAACCCAAGGCTTTATTGGATATTCCTCTTGTATGCATGCATCATAAGTCTTGTATGCTGGATATTCAGACACCATATTGCTCAAGGACTGTTGTGGGTGTGGTCTTTACTCTGAGAGATGTTTTTTGAAAGACTTTGATATATACAAAAGAAAAGAAGCAAACAATATTATAAAGAGAATGCCAAGAACAAAGAATGAAGCTGATCTGCAGAGATATGCAGAGCAAATGGACAAGAAGAACACTGTTACCACTTCAGCAACCCCAATTCCAGGAATAGAGCCACTTCCTCAGCAAGGAAACACAGTGACAAGTGAAGATGCAGCTTCTATCATTGATAGAGCAAATGCTAACGCAGGTCTAGAGCAAAGAGGTATAGATCCTCAACAACCTAATACAAGGAGAAGCTATGGAGAAGAGCTTGCAGAAGCCCAAGAGGAACGTAGAAACCAAATCAAGGCTGAGATTTATCAGAATGGTCTTGGATATCTACAGATAGACATCCAGACACTTCCTACTAAAGGAATCTTCTATCCTTCAGGAACAAAGCTATTCATCAGAGCTGCAACTGGTGGCGAAATAAGACACTGGTCTCAGACTAATGAGACAGAGCTCAGCGACATTGATGACTCTCTGAACTATATCCTTGAGCGTTGTCTTAGTGTAAAATTCCCAGACAGCTATGGAATGATTGGAGATTACAAAGATTTGAAAGAGATTGACAGATTCTATGTCATCTTAGCAATCAGAGACTTCACTTTCCCAGATGGCAACAATGAGCTCATGGTCAAGATTACAGAGAAGGACCAAATCCCACTGAAGAAGGATAATATTGACTTCATCAAGTTTGAGAACAAGATCATGAAGTTCTATGATCAAGAGAACAAATGCTTCACTGTACAAGACTTCACATCTAAGCAAGGCAAGAAGATCCACTTGCAGAAGCCGTTGCATATCTACATGCCTAGTGTAGGTGTAGACAAGTGGCTCAAGACATACTTGCAGAGGAAGTCACAGATGCAAGAGATGATTGATCAAGACTTCGTGAAGATGGCTCCATTGCTCATCAGAGACTACAGAGGCCTCAATGATGACAGGTATAGGGAGATTATAGAGTCATGTGACCACTTCGGTATCGCAGAGTACTCTATCATAGAGCAGTTCAGGAGAGTGCTGACAGCAGCATCTAATCCTAAGTTCATCTACAGAGACAAGGAGGGAATGGAGCAGACAGCTCCTCTCAACTTTCAGGGAGGGATCAAGTCCTTATTCTTGTATTCAATGGACGAGCTCATATAATGATGTCTTTGGACAGATCCTGAACAGCCATTTCAAGGTCCCCTACAAGGATATTGTGATGATATACTTCATCATGGCTAAGGATCTTCACATTGTACCTAGTGAGATAGACAAGCTTGAGTTTTGGTTTGTACTTTACATGCTCCAGCAATATCTTGACTGGGTTGAAGAGAGAAATGAACAGAGCAAAGTAGAGAATGACAAGTATAATGCTCAGATAGAGCAGATGCAGAGGAACATGCCTAACATGCAACAGATGCAACAGCAGATGCAGTCTCCATCAATGCCTAGCATGCCATCTATGCCTCAGATGCCTAGCATGCCATCATTCCCTAAATGAATTTAATGATTTAGACAAGAATCTAGACAATGCGTCTAGATTCTTTGTTTTATGATTTCTATTTAAAGATTAATCAAATCTTTCTCATAAGCCCACTTCATCTGTCTTCCTCTCTCAAAACCAACATGTGAAGACCAACTCTCTGGTGAATAGTAATGAGCTTCTCCAAAGATATGTCCATAGTTTGATGTTATGATAAGCTCAGAGATCATATAAGGTCTCATATCTTCAGTTTCTCTCATCTCAAACTTTGGGACTTCATCTATGTCATGCCATATTTTTTCTTTTGGATTGATATTTCCAACAAGTTCCCATTGATCTTGCCTATCAATAGGAATACACCACCCACACTCGCCTTTGAACCAATATTTGCCTTCAGAAATACGTTCAATTAGAGCAAACGTAGGTTTTTTATTTTCAGATTTCTTATAGACAATAATATCACCTATGTTAAATTTTTCATCCATAATATTCTTTGTTTCTTCTACTTCATATGTTCCTGCCACCAATTACACCCCTCATGGTCCTTGTCATACTTGAAATATGCTTTGCATCCACTTTCTTCTGGACATTTTGTACAATCATGTCCATCTGGTGTCAGCAAGTCTTCAAACAAACCTAATTCAAGTGAAAGTTCTTTCCACGATAGTTTTCTTGGCAGGCTCTCATCAGGTGGAATACATGCCATGATTGAAAATGGTGCAATGTTCCCTGTAGCATCAGATATGTCTAACCCAGAATAGTCATTCTTATTCCTCACACATAAAGCCCAAAGAGCATGTGCTGCTACAGCTCTCCAGTCTATATCATTCTTGTTGATTGCTCCTACTACTGCCATGCTATTCTTCTATTGTAACAGGTTTTATATAGAATCCTTCAGAATATATACAAGGTGTCATAGGACCTCCGCCACTATACTCTTTTGGTGAATTTGATTTTAGTCTCTCTAACTCTTTTTTAGCTTTGTCTTCACTAAGGTATACAGGAGAGACTTGATACTCTTTAATCGTTCTTATCTCATCTGGGTCATCCTCATCTATAACGACACTTCTTCTCTCATAAATCTGATATCCTATCATATGCTTAATATGTCTAATGGGTCATTTGTGAAATATTGTCTCCAAAGAGTAGGATGCTTAAGCCCTTTCTCTCTACACCACAAGAAGAAGTCATTGATGTCCCATTTCTTTCTCTGAGGCATCATGTACTCTGCCTTAAGCTTGTCCCACATGAACACATTCTGTGAGAGCTCTAACTTCTCTATTGCATGTTTCCTGCCATCTTTGTCATCATCATACACATACCAGAGAGGAATCCCAATGTTAACATGTTTCTGTGCACCTAGTATTGCTATGCAATTTGGGAGCAAGAAACTGTCCATTGGTCCTTCAGTAGCTAACACTGGCCTGTCAGGATTGACTCTGTATAAGTTGAACAGCATTGACAAGCTGTCCATGTCATGAGATATCTCTACATCATCTTTCAACAAGTCTTTGTGTATCTTGTTCAAGCTTATAGTGATGTACTTAGACATCTCTCCTTTCTTCTTGACAAGGCTCTTCATCTGGAAAGCTATAATCTTGTCTTCAATTGTGTTGATGACTAGCAAAGTCTTGTTCTTTGGATCATACAAGAATCTGCTGAAGTCATTCTGCATGCGTCCTGTCAAGTATCGCCAGCATTCTGCATCCTCATTAGCATTGACTAAGTTGAACATCTTCTTGAACTCTTCAATGTCAACACCTAGCTCTTTCATCTCTTTAGCATTGAACAAACTATCTTTGTAGTCACCATGCTTAGAGATAGTCATGCCTTCTGTGTTCTTGTTAGCTATGAGATAGTCTACAGCTTCTAAGCTGAGCTCAGTGTTGAACTTCTTGAAGAACTTGCTGATTGGCATGAATGTACCACAGTTGAAGCACTTGAATGAGTTGAAGAAAGGTCCTTCCTTGAATATGAAGTTTCCTCTCTTCTTGAAGCTCAGCTTCGCACTGTCTCCGCAGAATGGACAAGCAAATTGCCATCTATCATATGCTATCTTGATCTTCTGGCGTTCCTTGTCTCCAGGAAAAGCTTTCTCTAACACAGCACTCAGCTTGTCATAGATAGCTTTCCTAAAATCTTCATCACTCATCTGTGTAGCAGGCATGAATGATGAATCTAAGCCAAATAGTGTATTATGTGATGAGTCTTCAATCATAATTTCTCATTATTTTATATTAATTCAGCAATCATTCTATTTACATACCTATAATAAATATAAAGGTCTTCTAAATAGGATCATAACTCAGCAAATAAAGCAATGAGGCATTAAACTTTGTTAACATATAGCAATAAGACATTTAACAATAAGTAACATAATACAGCAAAAATTACATAAAGCAATATAGCAGTTTATCAATTATGGCAGATTTAATTGGTGCATTATTCAATCCTGAGGGACTTAACCTCAACAACACGGAAGCTCCTGCAATCGAGAATGTAAAAGAGTTCCGTCCTTCTTACAAGAAAGGTGGTGATTCAGGAAAGTTTGAAGCAATCATTCGCTTCCTCCCGAATCCAGAGAATCCTAAAGATCTTTCAATCATTCAGAAATGGACAGTGTTCCTCAAGAATCCTCTCAATGACCAGGGAAGGACTATTGACAGTCCATCTACTGTTGGAGAGCCAGATCCACTCACACAGATGTTCTTCGCTTTGAGGAACTCCAAGAATGCTCAGGCTAACAATCTCCAGGACAACTTCAAGAGACACCAGAATTTCTACTCACTTGTACAAGTCATTGAGTGTCAGCAGGACCCATCTCTTGTCAACAAGATTCTTGTATGGAAATATGGTATCAAGATTTATGAGAAAATTTGTCAAGAGAAGACTCCAGTCATGCAAGGACAAGCTCCTCGTCAGCCATTTGATCTCTTCAAAGGCAGACCATTCAAAGTGGTAGCAGTCAAGCAGCAAAACTTCAATAACTTAGATCAGTCATTCTTCTTTGATGTTGCATATCCAAGCAACTGTATGAGGATACTGGTTGACAACCCACAAGCTCCAGGACAGAAGCAAGTGATTCCTGCAACATTAGAGCTTGCTCAGACAGACCAAGGAAAGCAGATAATCTCTAACTTCTTGACAGAGAATGCTCCTAAGCTCAGCGAGTACATGTATCGTCCTTGGGATGAGGCAACTAAGAAGTATGTTGATGAGATGATCTTGTTACATGGACAAATTCTCAATGGTGCTCCAATCACAGCACTTCAGCAAGCATCAATGGCAAGTGCAATGGCAGGCCAGCAGCCTATATCAGCAGCACAGCCAACAATCACTCCAGTTGATCCTATGGCTACACAGGCCCCAGCAACTCCAAGCTTAGGTACAATACTTGCTAATCCGGCACCGGCACAGCCATCTATTGATCCGCTCAATACAGCTGTCATTGGAATTGGTAATGTTCCAGCAGCTGCTCCAGAGCCAGCAGCACCAGCATCTATACCTGGTCTTACTATTGGTTCTGAGATTCCTAGCATGGCACCACCTACTAGTGTTCCTGGATCTGCATCTGTTCAAGGAATTGACATGACTAGTGTCGATTCAATCTTGAACTCTACAGCTCAACCTGCTGCACCTCAGACAGCTCCTGGTATTGGAGATCTAAGTGCTATCTTGAACTCTACTGTAGTCTAAGACATAAGACTGTAGAGACTTATAACAGAAGTGTGCTATAGTCAATATAGTGCACTTCTGTTGTCTTAAATCTAACAAAGTGATAAAACATATGGGAAAGAAAAACAGTGAGCCTACAGACAAAAAGAAGATTGACATATTCAAGACATTGCAAAATGTAGATGATAGTGTTGAGATAATATCTCAAAGTGTCTACAGCAATATTGAGGATTGGATTCCTTCAGGCAACTATATCCTCAATGCTTGTCTGTCAGGAGACTTGTTTAAAGGATGTCCTTCAGGACGCATACTTACTTTAGCTGGAGAGTCCCAAACTGGTAAGAGCTTCTTAGCCGTGTCTTTCTGTAGAGAAGCTCAGAAGAAAGGATACACTCCTGTTTACCTTGACTCTGAGAATTCTATTGACAAGGACTTTGTGACTAGACTTGGATGTGACCCTAATAACTTCATAATAAAGCAGGTCAATACAATCAAAGAGACTACTACTTTCATTGCTAACATGTGCAAAGACATCCAAGAGCAAGTCAACAATGGTGCAGAGAGACCTAAGATTTTGCTTGTTCTTGACTCAATTGGTCAGCTCACGTCAGAAAAAGAAAGAGATGATGCACTCGAAGGGAAGACTGTGGCCGACTTCACAAAAGCTAAAGACATCAGAGCAATGTTCAGAGTCAACACTATTCCAATTGCTAAGCTCCAGATTCCATGGATTTGCACAAACCACTGTATTTCCTCGATTGGGAGTTTTATCTCTACTACAGCTATGGTTGGTGGTTGTCTCCACCGAGATGAGATGGTCCAAACAAAAGATGGAAATAAAAAAATAGAAAATATTAAAGTTGGGGATTTAGTATTATCATGTGATGGAGATTTCCATAAGGTCTTAAAAACATGGGAATTTGAAAAAGAAACATATGAATTCGAATTTGAAGATGGTAGAACTATTAAATGTTCTGAAAATCATAGATTTTTAATTGATAAAAACCATCCTGAATTAGAAACTTCATGGAAAATGGCCAAAGATTTAAATGAAAATGATGAAATTTTTATAATATAATTATATTTGAATATGATGGTTTAATATGGCATGATAAAGATAAAGATAAAATTAGAGATGAAGAGATTCAAATGTTAGATCCATACATACTTGGAATAATTAGAATGTCTGAATCAAGAATATCAATGAAAAATATAAATTTAGTTAAATCTGATACAAAACTTATAAATGATATAAAAGATGCAATTCAAAAAATTAAAGATCAAAAAGAAAAAATCATTAGGTTTGAATAATGTTATTGATTTGACCGTAAAAGACACGGCAAACTACGTTTCTTCAAATGGAATAATAAATCACAATTCTGGAGTTAAGTTTTCTGGATCAATTACACTAAATCTAGCATCAGTTGCAAAGCTTGATGACAAAGAGAACAATAAGAATGCAGAGAAGAACATTGGAGCAACAAATATCAAGAAAAATGGCGTAGTTGTCACTGCTTGGCCAGACAAGTCTAGATTCTGCAGGATTATGAAGTGCAAATTCCAAATTCCATCATTCAAGAAACCAAATCCTTATGTAGGACTTGAAGAGTACTTGAACTGGGACAATGCTGGAATCTTACAAGGAAAATGCCTCAACGAGGATGAATACCAGAAGCTCAAGCCAAATGAACAACTAGAATGTATCAAGTTTGACTTCAATGGAGAGAACAGATACGCTTGGCCAAAGAAGACAATGGTGAAAGGTGTTGGAATTGTCTGCAAGCATCTTGGACGTCAAGTGACATTACAAGAATTCTATTCTCCAGTATGTTTCACTGATGAGTTCTTGCACTATATCAATGACAATATAATAGGTCCCTTGTTCAAGCTTCCTGACCAGTCATCATTTGATGATATTGCTGATCTTGAGAAAGATCTTGGTCTTGATGATAGCGAATCAGAAGATTAAATACTTTAAGAGCTTCAACTTAATTGTTGAAGCTCTTTTGTTGTTTATTGTCCTGGCTTGAACAAGCTAAAAGGACCTTGTCTTTGTTGAATTACCTCAATGTTCTTCTTGATGTTGTCACTGATTGGAGTAGGATCAATGATACTTGTGTCATTGATGACTGGAGTATTCTTCACATCAATGACCTCTTCGGTTCCTTCAACCTTTCCTTTCAGTGGATGAGGTTCCTCTGAAATTGGAGACAATGTCTCTGAAGCATTTTCTTGTGCTGGATGATTATCTATGCCAAGAATTGACACATCCGCTACAGGAGAGTCCACTACGACTTCCTGGATAGGTCTGTCCCCGCTTCGGTCTTCTTCCTTGAAGTCTAAGTTGTAGTCTTCATCTCCAAGCTCTTCTGGGACCTCATTGAAGTGTTCTTTGAAAAGCCCTTCTGTTCTCTTTGATCTTTCTTCTTGTTCTTTGAATTCATCTAGAGCACTATAGAACTCATCTCTTGCCTTAATCAAATCTTGTGGCTCAGATGCAGTAGATTCTTCAGGAATCTCAGGGGTTTCAGCAAAGTCTTGGTCTTTCAGTGGAAATCCTTCATCTCCTAAGACTCTGTTGAGAACTTCACCAATGTCATCCTCTGTATCCTCAAGTTCTTCATCTTCTTGAGTTGGAGACTCTGGGATGTTAGAGTACTTGTTGTCAGGAATAGGCTCTGATGGGAGAGGATCTTGAGTTTTCTTCTTGTTGAGCCACAGTTTCAAGTTCTTTGACACCATAGCTGTCATGAGGAGTGCCACTATTGGTAGCAACGCCCCAAGGATAATTGCAATAATACTCATGATTTCATTTGTTGGTACATCTTCGACAAACCAGTGCAGCATAGAGTCGTTGATGTATGTGTAGAATTTAGTCCCTGTCTCTACCATGTACTTGTATACTGAGTACACATTTCCTATGACTTGTACTCCTGTCAAGAAAGTCATGAGTATCCAAGCAACATAGTTGTTATTGTTGTCAGTTGTTAGGACAGAGAACAGGGTAGCTGCCAGGCCAACTTCAAATGCAAAGCTCATCATTACACTGATCCAGATTGGATTTCCGACCAAGCAGAAAGCAATACAGTGCCAGAATGAGATGAATGCCACTAGTGCATACAGCAAGCCAAAGCAAATGATGAGACCTTTGTAGAATAATGGATTGTTGTTCATCTATCTTTTTGTTTTCTTTTTCATTTATATTTCTTATAGCGATTCACCTTTTTTCTCAAGAGTCCCTCTTAAGTCTCTAATTGTACTTAATATCTCTTGGTGTCTTCTCTTGTCAGCTTCCTCTATCAAAGCTCTTACTTCTTCTGCTGTCTCTTTAACCTTCCAAGAAGATACAGGCAAACCATTAGTGTAGATTAATGCACAACGTCCAACAATCATCTTAGAACTATAAGAATATCCCCAAGCAGAGTCTTCTATACTTGTAATGTTCTTGATGTCTAAGACAAAGCAAGGGCTGATGTTCTTCTTGTTGCCATTCTCGTCTAGGATTTCATTGAACAAATCAGCCGGCATTCTCTCTTCTGAAGAGAAAGACTGACTAATTGCTGAGATGCCATAAGCCTTTCTCAAGTTTCTGTGAGTGTCAGTTGGGGCCTCCTCAATGAATCTGTGAAGAGTGATGTAGCAAGGCTTGTTGATTAGCTTGTCAACTAATGAAATTTCAAGTTTTTCTAAGTCCATTTCTGAATTTTCTATTATGATGCTTCCCTTTTTAGATGAATGGTGATAATATCTTCTCTTACTACTAGTAGAAGGCCAAGCAGAAGGTCTAAACCCAAACATCATTTCTTCTGTCTTACTACAATATTGATGTTCTTCTTTGCTTCAGTAATCTGGTTTATAGCTTCCCCTTGTATCTGGAGAGTCTTCTCTAAGCCTTTAGCTTCTGTCTCTATGACTTCTATCCTCTTGTTGAGGACTTTGATAGAGTCATCTTTGCTAGAAATCATACTGTCTTTCAGCACAAGCTCTTTTTTCACTTTCTTCACTTGCCTGCTAGATGAGCAAGATCTAGTGCAAGTGTATAAGTTCAAGCATATCAAGAGCGTAATCACAAGAACTACTTTGTTCTTGAGAGTTTCAAATATCTTCTTCATGTATGTCATTGTTTCTTCTTTTTCTTGGCTGTATTTATACTATATCCCCAAGATGTCAGTGTCTCATACAATACTTTGAGATCAGTCCTCCATGATGCATATCTTGTGGATCCGCCATAATAGTCACTCTCTTCTTTCTCTTTGAGTGTCACACAGCGATCTTTCAGCTTCTTGTACTGCAGATATGTGATATTTGGGCAAATCTCTTCCAAGAGCTCATCTAAGACTGTATTCTCTAATGGACTATCTGCGTCAACAGTTCCTCTAGATCCAAGATAGTTCCCCCAGGTTCCTCCTAAGCACCATTCTGGAGAGTACATATATCTAGCTATGTCTTCGTCACCATGTCTGTCCAGAGCTATCTGCCAGTCCTCTACTTTATAGACATCATGATAGACCACTTTCACATCATTGATGTTAAGGCTCTCATCTAGCACGGCTTTCATCAATTCTTCTTCACTGATCATCCTGTACTCTGCATTCTGTATAGTGACATTAGAAGCCATCAGACGGGTTCCAAGTCTCAGCTTGTCATTGATCACGCATTGCTCACGGTCACATTTCCACTGGTCAACAACTATGTTCCACTTGAAAGGAGCAGGTCCTCCTATGTACATCTGCTTGATTGGATCAACCATGTCAGAGAGTCCTCTCATGTAGTAGAGGACATCATCTGTGTTGAGAGCAAGCCCATCTATCCAGACATATATTGGATCTTCATGAATCCAAGAAGTGGAAAGACAGGTGGAATAAGACAAAAGCCTCTTGACATCTAGCTTGCCATTAGAAATCACAGAGTCTCTATGTGTAGTTGAGCCTAATGTATAGTCTATGTCTATGTACCATGACTCATACACCTGGTTTCTGATACAGGAATTCTCTGAATATCCTTCTGGATACTTGACTTCTTCTGACTTAGCTTTCATCCAAGTAGTCTTACCACTTCCGGGCAGTCCTACAGCTATGTGAACTTCTACTGTTCTTATCTTTTCTTTCATGACTTGTGATGTTTCTTGCTGCAAATATACACATAATATTTGAATTATTGATACATATGCATAGTATTTTAATCAATTTTAACTTTGTTTTTCTTATTTTTCATGTCTTAGGAAATACAAGATATATACCATGACATGGAGGAAAAGAAACACAAGCTTGGATTAGCAATCAATGCATTTGAAGGGACAGAGCATCTCTACAATATCATCTCCGAGATAAGAGACTTAGTTGACTTAGTAGTAGTTGGACTGCAGAAGAAGTCATATCTTGGCAACCCAATAGACATGACAGATGTCAAAGAGATTGAGAAACTCAAAGAAGAAGGTCTCATTGACAATGTGATGTGGATCACTACAGATGACAAAAAGTTCTCTAGAGTACAAGAATGTGAGAAGAGAAATCAGATGATAGACTTTCTAGAAGCTGAAGGATGCACCCACCAGATAGTCATAGACTCTGATGAATTCTATACTCATAACTCTTTCCAGAGAGCTAGAGACTATGTATATGACAATGACATAGAAATCTCATACTGCAGGTATCTCAATTACTTTGGCTCTGGGAAGACAGATGACTACAAGACATATTTAGTGTATCCTTTCCATGATGGAAACTTTGTCCCATTTGTATCTAAGATAAAGTACAGATTCAGATGGCAGACAAGAGACTTTGCTAAGCCTAGTGATCCAACAAGAAGATATGAGAGACCTAAAGTGTTCAAGAGAGATGAAAAAGGAGAAATCTTAAAGAATAATACAGGAAACCCAATCATAGATCACTATTTAGTTGACTATTATGAGTTCAAGTGGAATGAGCTCAAGATGCACCATTTCTCTTGGATAAGGAATGACATCAGGAAGAAGATGCGAGACTGGTCATCTAGAGTGTATTTTCATGACTGGTATGAGCTCATTGACAGAGCAGCAGACAGATACCAGAAGTTTGCTGATGGAGAGAAAGAAGGAGAAGCCGTGTTGCTATTCAACACCCCAGACAACAAAGTAGACCTGCATACTATGGCTAATCAGTATGTGTTTCCAAAAGTAGACATACATGAGAGAGCTCATAAAGTACCAAACTATGAGAAGATGCTCTTATCTATTGATGTGTCTGGCAAAAATTGGGACCGAGTTGTAGATGAGATTATATCCAACATCAACAATGACTGGTTCTTGTTGTATGACAGCAATATTAATGTAGTCCAGAGCTTGATCAGAGAAATAATGGCTTCAGAGACAGACGACTCTATAGCATATTCTCAAGAGTGGAATGACACTATAATTGGTGGTTATCACTCTAAGACTCCATCTGGTTGTGTGCTTCTAAACAAAGTCTCTTTCTTGAGGATGATGAGTCCAGATGCTTCATTGCTAGAGCTCAGTGATGTCTGTACTCCCCTAGAGATTGTAGGATTATGCCTGAGGAGATACTTTGACAATATCTCTATAGACTTCAACCTAAAAGAGAAGAGCTTCTAATACTTATTTTTCTAGTGTTTCTTCCTTCGCTAAGCTGACTGCATACTCAAGAAGGTCTAAAGGCAGATTTTCTTGTTCTTTTGAGCAAAAGATTGGATAATTATTAACTTCTTCAAAGTTCTTGTTGCATAAGTACTTTCTAAATTTCTTTAAAAGTTGAGATGACATTGAAGTATCATTTATGAAAATCCCAACACGACCTTGGCATTGAATTACATAGCCAATATACAATGCTGTGGCATCATACATATATCTGTTTGAGAAACATACCTTTATGTAGTACTTTGATTTTGAAACATCAAGAAAACTTGAACGAGCTTTCTCTAGTGTTATGAGCTCATTGCTTATGTTAGCTTTTACATACTCATAGCACTGGCTCAAGTCTAGAGTTGTAATATTGTCTATTGCATCTACATCACTGAACTTCTTCTTGACTTTGTTGTTGAGACCTAAGTTAGAAGACTCATATAGGTCATCACTGTTGATGTTGTTGTTTGTCAAATCAAGTAGAGTGAACTTTCTCATAATAGTGGCTAATATAAACTTATTGCTTATTTATTGAATATAATATCTAGATCATTATGGACAACTTATCTCAAGAACCACAAGAGAGAACTCTAGAAGAGAAGCTTCAAGACACTAGAGAAGAGTGGACTACTATAGTGAAAGATCTATCGTCAAAGATGAAAGATCTTCCAGGAATAGAGAGCCTGCTTAATCAGGTGTATATCAAGAGACAAGAGTGTGTTGAGTACTTGTCAAGTCTCATGGTGACATATGGAAAGCTTCAGCGAGCTCATAAAGTCTTATATGCACAAAGATATAACTTCTACAAGACTAGTGCTCAACTAAGATACTCAAATGACTCTGCAATAAGCACACAGATTGATGCAGAGCCACAGATGAATGAGCTGAATGAGAAACTAGACTTCATAAGAGTACATGTAGAAGCCATGAGAGAGACTCTCAAGACAATTGACAATCTGATTTATGGGATATCACAAAGGACTAGAATCTATGAGATGCTAAATGGCCTCAAGTTCTAGTCCTTAAATTAATATTGTAATCCTATAGCAATTATATCTTTACACTGAGAGTGTGCTGATGTCTTTCTTCTTAAGCTTCCCATGCTTGAAGCCTTCATCTTCAATGTACAGTATATCAACAAACTCATCTCCATCTTCAGCGGCATTGTAAGAGTCACTGTTCACCATGATTTTCCTTGTAGCATCACCATCAGCTCCAAGGACAACACCATGGACATAACCATGGACATAAGTATCTTTATCTGTATCAACAACATCATGAATGTCTGCACCGTCTTCTCTTGGAATTGAAGGGACTTCACTTAGAGTGATGTCACACTTGTCTGAAGTGCACATGAGATCTCCACACTCATTGACAACTCTCACTTTCATCCTATTCTTCTTCCTCTTGTATTCCCCAAAGTTGACATAAGCCTGCTCAAACATTGGTACTCCATCAATAATGCATGGTACCATGCACTCATCTAAGAGAGCCCCATCTTTGTCAAACTTGAACTGCTTGTCAACAACATCCACCTTGTTGACTGACTCTAAGCTTGACTTCTGACACTCAATTGTCATGCCTCTCTGCAAGATCACATAAGTGCCGTCAGGCTCTACACTCACTACACTTGCTTTCTTGCCTTTGAACAACACAGTCTCTCCTGGCTGTATCTCTATCTTGACATTCTTGTTATCTTCCATTACGATCTATGATTGATTTGGTAGGTTTCCTTATTTATTGATAGGTATCAGTTGACAAGTATAGTGTCCTTGTCATGTGCTATTGAGAACTGTATCCTCACTTGCTTAGCGGTGTTGACAAGATACTCAATGAGACGCTCTATCTGTCTGAATGGCGTGTCCTGGATAGGATTAGAGAAAAGCTCTCTTGATATGACCCTGTTCAAGATTCCTTTCTCCCAATATCTGTACCCAAGATTAGTGAAGTTGTCTTGAGCGTGTTTCTGATGCCATTTGAATGACCTTACTTTATTGAGCTTCATTGCAAGCTATTTATTGCTTAGTCGCCAGTGTAGTGTCCAGGGCCTCCATTGTAGCCCATATCATCAGGAGTAGGATGATTCTTCCTATACTCTTCAGCTCTAAGCTCTCTCTCTTGCTTGATCAATTCAGGAAGACATGGGTCATATAAGAAATCTATGTAGAATCTCTTCCCTGAGTTGTCTCCATATATCTTCCACCCTTCAACAGTCCTCTTCTGGATATTGTGTTTGTCATTGTGCATCAAAGAGTTCCAGACTCCTCTAGCAACAGAGTTGTAATTCATGATAGTCCCACGTGTCAATTCTGCATAAAGCTCTGTCAATTTCCAGCTTGTCAGAGTTGTGTCTGGAATGTTTGTGAGACTGTTGTATCCTTTCACTATTATTTCCACATCTCCTTTAGCATACACAAAGTTATTAACTAAATGGAGTATCAGAGCTTTGACATGCTTGCTGAACTCTTGTGTGAAAGACCCTTCATCTTTGAGGTGCTTTTGCCACCCATCTTCAAATGTAATGAATGTATACCCTCTATACTTGCTAAACTCTGCTTCTTTCTTATTCTCTAAGTCTTTCTCTTGGGCCTTCTTAGCATATTCAAGAGCTGTCTTTCTCTTGACATCTATGCTCTTGCATTTTCTCCATAAGTTTACAATCTCCTTGTAGAGCTCAGGAGTATATCCATGATAGTATATACGCAAGTACTTTGGCGCATACTCTTCTTGTGGTTCTAACTTAAGTGCTGACATCTTGTATGTAATGCATATGCAATTTAAGTATTTATGCTGATGTCTGCTTCTTGTTTGCTTTGTCTTCTATAATCTTCTCTAGAATCACAGTGATTGCTTCATTGACAACAGTATACCAGTCCTCCTTTGTCTTTATTCCTTTATTGTAAAAGTGTCCTACTTGATATTCTCTTGTTCCTGGCTTATGAACATACTCTCTGATTTCATATGTGTAGCTCTTGTACCCTTTACAAATTATTGACACACAGAAATGCTTCTCGTCTTCTAGTCTAGTGAGGACTTCAGAGATAAGTGGGGCTTCATAGGGCTCCCAAGCTCTTGGCCGTTCTAAGTCATTTCTCCACCAATGGCTGGTCAATGTATACTTCCATGTGATCCAATCTTTCTCATTGAGATCTGGGTATGTCTTTGTACCATCTTCATTCATAGCATGACAATAATACAAGATATCATCTACACTGTCTACAGTTCCCCACAGCTTTTTGCTATTGTCCTTGAGGAATGCATCTTTGACATATGAGAAATCTGAACCAAGATGCCATCCAACTTTCTTTAGAAGCTTGGCCACTTTCAGTGTTACACAATTCTTGTTATTTTCCATAATCACCTGATATTTGTTTCTGGCAAATATACACATTTTTCTTGAATCTTGTATATTATCACTTAAAACTTTAACAAAAATTAACTCCTAGACAAACTTTGCCTAGGAGTGTATATTCTCTAAATGATATATTCCTATCTTCTACCTCCAAAATGTCCTCTATGTCCTCCAGGAGTTCCTCTGTGAGGTGCAGAATGTGGACCTATGTGAGTATGATGTGGTGGTGGAACTGGTCTGCTATAGTGCCCATGATGATGTGGTGGAGCAATTGGCCTGCTGTGGTGTGGAGGTATCCTATGTGCATACGGATGATGCCTGTGTGGGACAGCATAAGATCTCAAGTGTCTGTGTCCATTGACATAGTATGGATACCAGTATCTGTCTCCATAATACCAGTAGATCACAGTGTTGTCAACTATGTATGGAACCCCATCAGAGATAATTACCTCTACTGAAGGTGAAGATCCAACTATTACTTGGGCCTCAGCAGGAGTGATGCAAGACTCTAGAGAGAAAGCAATCACAAAACTTACAGCTAAACTGATTAATGTTCTCTTGATATTCATGACTTTATCTGTTATTAATGTTTCTGAAATATTTATGGTCTAGATTATTGAAAATCAAAGGTAAATCTACTATTCTTTAGTAGTAGATCATCTATTCTTTAGTAGTAGTTCAGCCCATTCTAAGAATGGCATTTATTAGAATATCTCAATAAATATGCCAACTAACTGTCAACACTATAATCAGATGAACATAAGCAGACTTGAGATATTCAATTCTAGAGGATACAAGATTCCTATCCAATACACAAAGTCAGTGACCTTCACTATCATTGGCAACATGTATAGATCTGACAGGAACTATGGCTGGAGAGAAGATGCTAGTGGGTATTTTGTCTTAGATGAGAATTGTAAAATTGTGTCTCATGTCATAGAAAATAATGGAAGTACTTTCAGCTTTGACCCTTCTGAATGGGACAATAGGATAGACTACTATGATGCAACACTAAAGCTCATAGATGAAGTCATTGTCACTATCACTGTTGGAGAGAACACTTATTCAAAATCATTCACTAACATAGATAAAGCAAATAATGTGTTCACTCATTTCAACATCTCCACAGGAATGAGAAAAGAATATGTGAGAGCTAAGTCTGGCAATGATGAAGACAATGCTCTCTACACTTTCTTTGTTGAGAGTATCATGCCTTCAGATCCGGTGTTCTTCATAGAAGATAATTTCAGAGAAATGCTAGAAGCTGATGGCTTGTCTGTTGACAGCTTGTATCCTTCTACACAGTTCCTTGGATCTATAGACTTAGAGCAAGTGTCCGTTGGACTTGCTGGTGTAGAGACCTTGTTCATCTTAGAGAGACAAGAAGATGGATCTTACAAGAGACCACAGAGCTCAAACCAGATGCTGAGGCTAGAGGTTCCTGAGACTAGTAATGTCAAGTTTGTCAAATATGCTGATGACTACATTGATGAAGATCTTACAGGAGTTGACTATGATATTGAGAGTATAGACTACTCTAAAGTGTATTGGAGTGAGTATAAAGTCTTTGACTTAGTGAATGATGTTGAGAATCATGCTGATGATGAGCCATTAGCTGTCACTGTTGGATTCTTGTGTGAGGAAGAAGGATGTTATCAAGACATTCTGTCTATCTACACAATGGACCACATATCTGATCAGGACAAAGAGCTTGAGAAGACCCCAATTGGATATATCTCAGTCAATTCAGAAGCAATAGGAGAAGACGAGAGATATAGGACGTTGTTCACAAACTTTGGAATTCCTGATCCAAAGGACTACCAAGAAGTGTTCAAAGACATGCCAATATATGAAGAGAGTCATGACTGGGACTTCATCAACAAGAAGTCAAAGCAGCTCTTCTTGTCATATTCACAGATATTCCCATATGTTGGCACATACAAAGCTCTCATAAATGCAGTGAAGTTCCTTGGATATGATGACATCTACTTCAAAGAGTGGTTCATGCACTTTGATGGAAACTTTGAGAGCAAGGTCTCATATGAGTCTCTTGACATCAACACAGGAGTCACATTACAGTCAAAGCTCAGGAGAGTTGGAGTTTCACTAGAAGAGTTCATTGAATGGAAGAAGCTCAACCAGTTGTCATTGATATACAAAATCAATGAAGAAGATGAAGAGTATGACAATGTGAGATATTGGAAGAAGAATGGCACTGAGTGGGAAGAAGGAGAAGAGAGATTTGATCTTCCTACTACAAGTCCAGTTTATTCATATCTCAACCTAGAGATCTTGACTAAGCTATACTCTCTCAAAGAGTGGCTAGAGAAATATATCCTCAACATCAACTGTCAGATTATTGATATAACAGGAGAAGGAGTCTACTTCATGAGATTCAAAGAACCTGCATATACAATAGGATATGAGACTTTCTCTGAAGAGAAAGAAGAGCATCTGACTCCGATATTTGATGAAGAAAATTCTAGTCTCGAGCTCTCAAGAAGCTCAGCAACTATTGACTGCACACTGAGAGAGATAAAGTCTGGAATGTCTTATAAAGACTTGAGTGACAAGAAAATCAAGACATATATCAACAAGATATTTGAAGCTTTTGATGACTCTTCCCTCAATGAGATGAAGAAAGAAGAATGGTATGACTCTTCTACAAACATACTCAATCCAGAAGAATACTGCATAGTTGGTAAGCCTGCAAGTATCTCAATGCCATTTGAAGAGCTTCAGTATGAGCTAACAGTAGACACATCATGTGGCACATTGAAGAAAGGAGTCATTGGGACCTTGCATGATGTCACTTCTGGAGATCCTTATTCCGAGGATATCCCATTGCTAGTGATTGACAATGAGATGTATGTATTCAAGAACAAAGTCAATGAGATAGAGTTCACTGAGCCTCCAGTAATAAGGATAAAGAGTGGTGTGCTGAAAAAGCCTTTTGGTGACTGGAATAGCAACACCAAATACTCGGTGCAGACCTACTTTGACTCTAAGTCAAGACACACAAAGTTCACTTTCCAGAATGAGATCACAAAGTTCCATAGAGAGTACAATGACTATGTCACTTTGTATCCTAGATATGAGCAAGATGGAGATCAGAGAATATGGAAGTCAAAGCTGAAGTACACTAGTGACAACAAGTATAATGTTCCAATGCTTGTCATAGAGAACTATGACACTTATGATCATTATTTCTTAGAAGAGAAGAAAGCAGAGCTAGCTAAGAGATACATTGACACATCTTCAGCCATAACAGCTGAATACATCTCTGCCACTGATGCCACTGAAGAAGAACAAGAGAACTTAGACTTGAAGAGAGAGCTCTTGCATCAAGAAGCTATAGAGGCTTGGCAGAATGACCTGTCAGTGTATAAAGACTCATATGACTCAAGCACATATGTAGAAGGATTCAATAAGTACATATTGCTTATCGACGAAGGATTCATAGAAGGAAAAGAAGAAAGTGAAGACCAAGATGTAGATCATCTTGCAAGAATAGTGTTCGAGCCAGACTACTCTTCTAATGGTACAGAGCAGAAGATTTTCACTGAATACTCTTATAGGAGCA
>Ga0310786_10004234_pt1 | contig 20099 bp, 16 predicted proteins | sample AusTroGonzalo_MG_FD_203881 | JGI IMG/M metagenome (GOLD analysis project Ga0310786, IMG submission 203881) | Bovine rumen microbial communities from tropical cattle in Woodstock, Queensland, Australia - Gonzalo_03 (v2) (version 2) | ecosystem: Host-associated > Mammals > Digestive system >... | reverse complement strand
GAGACGACAAAGTATATGATGCATCTGCCCAATGAAAACTCTGAAGAGACGCTTGAGTTCTTAAAAGGATGCGAGTGCGAATGGGCTAAGGACTCACCTGAAGCCTATGAGTTCGCCATCCTTTTTGAGGGTGTTCATATTGGCGGACTGTGCCTCTATCCGGATGATGGCAGCGCAGAGATCGGCTGGATATTGAACAAGAAATATCAGAAGAGGGGCTTTGCACTTGAAGCTGCAAGAGCTTTGATCGATTATTATGTGTCCAACTTCGGCATAAGGCATTTCTACGCGCATTGCGATACCGAGAACGAACCTTCATATAAGCTCATGGAAAAGCTCGGAATGACAAGGACCTGCACGAACTCCGGAAGAAAGAACAGATCGTCATCAAAGGAGTCCTTCGAATACCAGTATGAATTGTTCCTTTAAATAACGGCATCTGATTTTGTGTTATTATTTAAAGCAGGAACTGTCAGGAATACCCCGTCTTCTGAATATGACGGATCTTTGTTTTCATTTTCCGGGAGAGATAAGATTATGAAGAAATGGGATAAGAGCTACACCTATGCGATAGTTACAGTGCTTGTCTTTGCACTGATATTTGCAGTTGCCTTTCTGGCCGATAACAGGAAGTACAAGTTTGAGGGCAGTGAGAAGATAGAAAAAAAGCTTGAAGACTGGGATCCGCTTTACGCGAAAACGGCAGAGCCGCATGAGATCGACGGAGATATCTTATTCTATTCTGTCGATAAATTCAGTCATTACATATTTTTTGACAGCTACCGCGAAAATAAAGAACCTATACGAAGATTCCTGAAGAGCGATGTAAAATCAGATGATGACATCGGGGCGATCGCAGTCCTCTATTATGACCGGAAAAAGATCAGTACTTATTCCAATGGGGCTTCCGCTTTTATGATCAAATGCTCGATCTATATACTTGATCCTGATACGCTTGAGATACTGGCATCCGACTTTGTATTAGGCAAGGTTCCCGCTTCCACCACGTCCGGCGGCGACAGATACGGATCGGTCCCCGCCATCGGAGCCTGCAGGAGCAAGGCGGAAAAGCTCGTAAAGGATCTTGATGATTAACTCTTTTGATCTGCTTTTCGAAAAAGAAACGAAGGAAAGGGAAAACGGGATCATCCCGTCATACTGATATCAGACATATGGAATTAAATACCGAATTCGAGTCGGAAAGGATACTTTATACACGTCCGTCATTTGACCTGATCCCGGATTATCTCGAGATGGTCAATGACATTGAAAATGTCGCCCGTTTTATAAGCGAGCGGCGGGATATCTACACCGAAGATGAAGAGAGAGAATATATCAAGGATAAATTGGATAAAGGCGCCGTTATGTTTTCGATGATAGAGAAGGAAAGCGGCAGATTTATCGGCAACATCGAATTCTTCAACCGTAATGAAGATGAGGCGGAATGGGGCATCGCCATAACAGCTTCCATGCAGGACCTGGGCTACGGGCAGGAAGCTTTAAGAAGATCTGTCGAGTACGGATTGAACGAGCTTGGCTTAAGAAGGATCCTTATCGGAGTCTATGCTGACAATACGCGCGCCGTTCATGTGTATGAGAAGTGTGGTTTCAGGGAATACGACCGTAACGATGTCGATATCTTTATGGTCAAGGAACTGTAAAGACCTCCGAAGACAAAACATACTCTTTATCTTATGATATAATCCTTCGATATGGATCACATAAAAAGAAATAAATTACGGGACTTCTATATTCTTTGGAGTACCCAAAGTCTCTCACAGCTTGGGAGCGGTATTACGGCTTTTGCGCTGACGGTCTGGTTATACGATAAAACAGGATCGTCGCTTAGTACTGCCGCGCTCAGGATATGTTCCTATCTGCCGTATGTCCTTATGAGTATCTTCGCGGGTGCTCTTACGGACCGTTGGAACAAAAAGCTGACCATGCTTGTTTGCGACACGCTGGCGGCACTCACTACCATAACTGTTTTTATCCTTTATAAGACCGATTCTCTCGCGGTCTGGCATCTTTATGCCCTCAATGCTGTCTCGGGCCTCATGAACACGGTCCAGCAGCCTGCTTCTGAAGTTGCCAATACTATCCTCATACCGAAGGAATATTATCAGAAGACGAGCGGCCTCAGATCTTTTTCAAGGTCACTTATCTCTATCTTCACTCCCCTGATCGCGCCCGCGCTTTATGTACTTTTCGGTCTTGAAGTCGTAGTTGCCGTTGACCTGTTCACTTTTGCCGTGGCTTTCTTCGCACTCGCGGTATTTATCAGACTTCCCGAGACCGGATCAAAGAAGGACGAGAGCACGCTCAAGATGGCGAAGGAAGGTCTGGGTTTTCTCAAGAGGACTCCCATGATCCTGACACTTATCCTCTTCATGGCGGGAGTCAATTTCGTGGCATCGGCTTTTGACGCGGTCCTTCAAGGTTACGTTCTCCCTAATCCGCGCGGCGGCAAAGCCGTATTGGGTATAGTAACGTCATGCGCGGGGATCGCGATGGTCCTCGGAAGCCTTCTGGTCTCCGTCCTTCCGAAGCCCAAAGACCGCGTAAAGGTCGTATATATCACGATGCTCTTTTCCCTGGGGATCGAGAACTTCATGCTGGCATTTTGCAGACTCCCTGTATTGTGGTGTTTAAGTCAGATAATAGGATGGATCCTGGTACCCGTGATGAGCGCTAATCTGGATATCATATTAAGATCAACAGTTCCCGTCGATCTTCAGGGAAGAGTATATGCGTGCAGGAACACTCTTCAGTTCTTCACCATCCCTATCGGATTGTTCTGGGGCGGCCTTATGGTCGATAACGTGTGTGAACCATTCATGGCAGCGCACTCTGATTCATCGATCCTCACGATGCTTTTCGGAAACGGTAAGGGATCGGGAGCGGCTCTGATGATGCTCATTCTGGGTGTTATCGGAAGTGCACTCTGCATATTAACGGGAAGGCGTTTGAGAAAGTATCACTTCAGTGAAAACTGACTTAAATAATGCGTTTTCACGGTGATCAGACACTCCCTGTCTGAATATGAACAACTTAAGATCCTGTAAAATCATACTTCTTCACACCAAGCATCCAGAACAGATAGCTGATGATGAAGAAGATTATCCCGATAACGGGAGACAGGATCGACAGGAGCGGGAAGCTGTCGGGCTCCAGGATGAGAAGGCTCGGATAGTAGGCGACAAAGGCGATCGGTATGATGAAGGTGAAGATTATTCTGAAGATCCCCTCGAAGATGCTCGCGGGATATTTTGCGTAATCCTTGAACCTGAACATTATGACCATGACGTAGCCTGAGCCCTGGATCCAGAAGCATGTGGCAGCCGCAATGTTCATGATGGAGATCATGAACAGCGAAGCCGCAAACAGCGCCAGTATCAGTTTTGCCATGGTCAGGAACGTTACGGCGATACCGATATGGCTCCATGCGTATACGAGAGTTCCGATCCCGAAAGCGAGCTGCCCGAGGCCCTTCGCGTCAAAGACTTCGGACATGAAGTAGAAGAACACGTTGACCGGTCTGAAGCAGTATTTTATGAAGTCGCCTGACTGCACCATGAACCTAAGGTTCCAGTTGTTGTCGAAAAAGCACTGGACAGGCGTAAGCGCGATCAGCGAGAACCCGTACAAAAACAGCATGTGATGATAATCCCAGCCGTTGATCGACGGGAAGTTCGAGAACAGTATGTAGAACGTAATGAACCCGGCGACATTCGTCAGGACCATGCCTATCGTGGAGATCACAAAATCCGCACGGTAGCTCATCTTGCTCTTAAGATCCTGAATGAGGATCTTTCGGTAGATGCTCAGATAGAACAAAAGACCTCTTCTCTTACCCATAATTAACCTCCGTTGACCGTGATCTTCCGGACCGAGATGTTCCAGAATATGATCCCCGCGGCCGTCAGGACGACGACCCATATTGCCTGAAGTCCGATGAGCGCGATCTCACAGGACGTGTTTTTCTTGAGAAGCAGCGACAGCGGTATGTCATATACTGCTCGAAAAGGAAGATATGATACGATCCGGCGAAGCTTTTCGGGAAAGAAAGCAAGAGGGATCGAAGCGCCTGACAAAAGCAGGACTATCGTTTCCTTTACGATGTTGATGCCCCAGGTCGATTCGGTGTAGAGGCAGACCGTCGCCACGAGCATCTCGATGCTGAAATTGATGACGAGGGCAAGTATCGTGGAGACTATAAACCAGAGGAGGTTGAAGCCCAGCGGTATCGCCCCGTGAGTTATTATCATGACGACGATAAAAGTCGGGATGAACGTCAGGACGAAGAGCACGACGTGGCTTCCCGAGTAGCTCCAGAACGTATAGCGCCTGTAGTTCATCGGCTTAAGGAGATCGAGAATTATCTTGCCGCTCTGGATCGATCTGCTCATGTCCCAGACTATGAACATCTCGAGGAAATTAAAGAGCGCGGTCGCGAGGACAAGGTAGATCATCGTATCGGAAAACGTCATGCCGTTCACGGTATCCGAGCCCGAAGACGCGTAGATCGCCTTCCAGAGGAAATAGACGAGCACGATATAAAGGAGATTGCCGATGAGGGTACAGAAAGTTCCGAGCCTGAACTGGAGCGATTCCATGATACCCGCTCTCGTTAATGCGATCAGTTTTCTCGGATTCATGCCGATTCCCCCTCGTAGATCTTCTTTATGACTTCTTCCGTCGATATCTCTTCAAGCCTTATGTCCTTGATCCTGTGCTCCTTCTGGGCCTTTGTGATGACGTCCATGATGTCCGTCGTCTTCTCGTCTATCAGCATCTCTTCCCAGCTGTCGTCGCCGAGCTTCATCTTGAGCGTCCTGTACGAACCGAAGTATGACTTCAGGTGATCTATGTCGTTATCGTAGATCTTAAGTCCCTTGTCGATTATGACGATCCTCCTGCAGAGCGCATCAACGTCGCCCATGTCGTGAGTCGTAAGGATGACCGTGGTGTTCTTCTCGCGGTTCAATCCCGATATCAGATCCCTTATCTTGGACTTCATCGACACGTCGAGGCCTATGGTCGGCTCATCGAGAAAGACGATCTTCGGGTTATGTAGAAAAGCCGCGAGGATGTCGCTCAAGGTCCTTTGCCCCAGGGACATCTGCCTTACGGGCTTATGAAGGACCGGCTCGATGTCGACGAGCGACGCGTATAATTCGAGCATATCTTCGTATTCCTTTTTCGGGACCATGTAGATATCCCTCAGGAGCTTAAAGGACTCGATCAGAGGAAGCGACCACCAGAGCTGGCTCCTCTGCCCGAAAACGACCCCTATGTTCTCGCAGTTCCTCGTCCTGTCCTTATAAGGCACAAATCCGTTGACCAGTATCTCCCCCGAAGTCGGCTCCAGGACTCCCGTCATCATCTTGATCGTAGTGGATTTGCCGGCACCGTTCGGTCCCAGATAGCCTATGATCTCTCCCCTTTTTACCTCAAGATCGACATCCTTTACGGCCGATATGATCCTGTAGTCTCTCGAAAACAGGTCCCTTATGCTTCCCTTAAGACCTTCATGCCTGTTAAGGACCTTAAAATCCTTACAGATCTTCTTCATTATTATCGCTTCGTCTGCCATTTTTTTCTCCTCGAAAATGTCCTGTTGCGTTTTCATTATGATATAAGTATATTGTCATTAGATACTTAATAAAGTACGTATTTGCTTCATTTCCATAACTATCTTCCACGCTCGTGGAATATTGTTATAAGAATTCATGATATCGGAGAATATAGTTATGAAACGTGAGATGATGGGTTTCATCGTTAAGAGGGACGACGGCTCCGAGATAGTCAATTACGACGATCCGGCTTTCCCTTCGTATATCTATGAGGGCTGGATAGCGCCCAGGGTCACCTGGGAGCGTGTGCCTCATTTTCACGAGGATATCGAGATGGTGACCGTCACTTCCGGCACGATGGCATATTCCGTAAACGGGAAGGTCCTTGTGCTTCACGAGGGCGATACGATATTCATCAACTCCAACCAGATCCACTTCAGCATGTGCGTCAACGACAATGTCGCAAGATACGTCATCTTCGTCTTTCATCCGAATATCATAAGCACCTCGCCTGCAGTCGAGATGAATTACGTACTTCCTCTCATAACGAACCCGAATATCCCTTATATCCGATTCAGGGACATTAACGAGGAGACGGAAGATATGCACAGGCTCCTTTTATCCCTGCCGGAAGTAAGGATCGATGCATTCAAAGTGACGAAGATACTGTTTTCGATATGGGAAATACTTCTTAAGAGAAGCCGACTTCTGGAGATCGGCGAAGAGAGCGAGGATCACTCCGACACCAACAGGAGAGCTTTTAAATCCATGCTGTTCTTCATACAGCAGGAATATAAGAGGACCGTTACACTTGAAGATATCGCTTCGAGCGCGAATATCAGCAAATCCCTCTGTAACAGGCTCTTCAACCAGTATGTCAAGGAATCGCCGATAAGCTACGTCATGCATTTCAGGGCGCAGAAAGCAGCCGAGTACTTAAGGTTCGGTACTGATCCGATCTCGAAGATCGCCTCCATGACGGGGTTCGGCGGCGCAAGCTACATGTCGGAGACTTTCAAGAAGTATTACGGGATGTCACCTGTCAGGTACAGGAAGAAATGGGCTGATCCCGAATCAATGGGACCCGGGCAGATCCGGGATAACGAAGGATAAAGAAACGGACGGAAAAGATATGGATAACAGGATCGAAGAAGCTAAAAAGAGATTCAAAGAGATATTCGGAGACGAAGAAGGCGTATCGGTCTTCAGCGCCCCGGGAAGGATCGAGATCGGCGGTAATCACACCGACCATCAGCACGGCTGCGTCCTTGCAGCTTCGATAGACAAAGACTCTATCGCGGTCGCACGCCCGAGGGAAGATCAGGTCATCCGCGTATTTGCGGAAGGATTCGGGGATATTATGATCGATATCGGGTCGATAGCTCCCGGTGATCCGGAACAGAGCACAAGATCGCTCATAGCAGGCGTCGTCTGTTATCTTAGAGAACACGGTTTTAATGTCGGCGGATTTGACGCTTATACGACAAGTAATGTCTTAACGGGCGCGGGTCTTTCTTCTTCCGCCTCTTATGAGACACTGATCGGCACGATCCTGTCGGGATTTTATAACGATATGAAGATCTCTCCCGTCGAGACGGCCAAGGCGGGAAAGTATTCCGAGAATGTATTTTTCGGAAAGCCGTGCGGGCTTATGGATCAGATGGCATGTTCCCTCGGAGGTCTCGTATATATAGATCTCAAGGATCCCGGCGATCCGTCTTACAGAAGGATCTCCTGTAAGGATCTCCCCTATTCTGCGGTAGTCACCGACACGAAAGGATCGCACGCGGACCTCACCTTAGAATATGCTTCCATCCCGGACGAGATGAGGAAGGTCGCAAACTGTCTCGGCAAAGAATTCTTAAGGGACGTGAATAAAGATGAGATCATCGGGAATATGAAGGTCCTTCGTGAAAGATGCGGCGACCGGGCAGTCTTAAGAGCTCTTCACTTCGAGGACGAGAACATAAGGGCAGGACTTGAAGCTCAGGCTCTCGAAAAAGGTGATTTCAGAAAGTTCATCGAGCTTATAGACGAATCCGGCGATTCATCCTTCAAATATCTTCAAAATATCTACGCGCCATCCTCACCGAAGGATCAGGCAATATCGATAGCTCTTAAGATCAGTTCCGATATCCTCGGGAAGGACGAAGCCGTCAGGGTCCACGGCGGAGGCTTTGCGGGCACGATCCTGGCCTTCGTTCTTGACGGAAATGTCGTAAGATACAAAGCCTGTATGGAGGCCGTTTTCGGGAAAGGATCATGCGAAGTCCTGAGGATCAGGGACGAAGGCGGCATGAGGATATCGTAATAAATCGGATCAGCGTTTATAATAGACATATTGAACACTTGAAGACATGAAAAACACGAGGTGTCCGACATGAAGTACAGAAGGAAACTGTTCTCGACCAAAGATATCTATGATCTTGGTCCGACCGACGATCTCTTTGTAAAGGCGATCAGGGAAAACTGCGAATTCCAGTACGGTAATTGCGAAGCATATAAGAAGATCCTTGATCTTGAGGGTTTCTCGCCTGAAAGGCTCAATAAGATCGAAGATCTTTCCGACCTGCCTTTCATCCCGACGGCAGTCTTCAAGAAGAACAGGATCTTCACGATATCCGAGCGCAAGATGGCTTTTAAGGCTACGTCATCAGGCACGAGCGGCTCGTTCAGCAAGATCGGTTTTGAGTTCAGCGCCGCCTGGTGCGCACTTAAGATGTCGCTTCGGGTAACTTCAAATCGCAAGCTCATATCACTTCGTCCATGCAACTATATCGTTTTCGGGTATAAGCCGAACAGGCACAACAAGACGGGCGTGTCAAAGACTGCCTTTTTAACGACCATGCTCGCGCCTTCCTTAAGCAGGACATATGCTCTCTTATACAGGAACGGCAAATACGAACCCGATCTCGAGGGCGTTATAAATGCCATCGTGAAATACTCCAAGCGCAGGGCTCCCGTAAGGTTCATGGGTTTTCCTTCATACATCTTCTTCGTCATGAAGATGATGGAAGACAGAGGTCTTAAGGTTCAGCTCCCGAAGGGCTCGAAGATCATGATGGGCGGAGGCTGGAAGCAGTTCTACGCAGAAGAGGTCGATAAGAGCATCTTCTATGACCTCGCGAAAAGGATCATGGGCGTCGATGATGATGACATAGTCGAATTCTACGGTGCGGTCGAACATCCGGTCCTCTACTGCGACTGCAGGAACCATCACTTCCATGTTCCCGTTTACAGCCGCGTCCTCATAAGAGACACTCATTCTCTTAAGCCGGTACCAAACAACACTCCCGGCCTTGTCAATCTGATCACTCCGATATCGTATGCAACCCCTATATTGAGCGTCATGCCCGACGATCTCGGGATACTTCACGACGGAAAGGAATGCGGCTGCGGATGTACTTCTCCTTATCTCGAGATACTGGGCCGCGTCGGACTTAAGGATATCAAGACCTGTGCGGCAGGCGCTGCCGATATCCTGAATGCGAACGGAGGTAACATATGATCCTGGCTAACGGAATACTTTACGACACAAAGGAGCAGCCTTCAGTACTTGAGGGCCTTCAGGAAAAGCTCACCAAGACTCTGATCGAACAAAGACTTGATAAGGAAACGGTCATAAACGCTTTCGATGCTCTAGGAAAGAAAGTAGCACAGGGCGAGCTTAACGACCTTATCGATTCGATAGAATTCGACGGCAAGGAAAAATACATCGACCTCATAGAGCGGATGATGAGCAAAGAGTATCTAAGATCTAAGACCGATCTCGAACTTGACGGAAGGCTGTTAAGTAATAGCAGCCTCATAACACGCCAGGTGCCACTCGGGATCATATTCCATATAGCTGCAGGAAACATGGATGTTCTTCCGGTAGCAAGTGTCGCCGAAGGGCTTCTTGCGGGAAACATCAACATACTTAAACTGCCGAGCGTCGACAGCGGTCTTACCGTCAGAGCTCTTAAGATCCTCGTCGATCAGGAGCCGAAGCTCAAGGATTTCATCTATGTATTCGATACGCCTTCATCGGATATCTCCACGATGAAGAAACTCGCAGATCTCTCCGACGGCATCGCAGTCTGGGGAGGCGACGAAGCCATAAAAGCCGTCCGTCAGTTGTCCAAACCCGGAACAAGACTCATAGAATGGGGACATAAGCTCGGCTTCTGCTATATCTCGGGATTCGAGAACGAGGAAGAGGAACTCAAAGGCCTTGCAGAACATATAATGCTCACGAGACAGCTCCTGTGCAGTTCATGCCAGGTCATATATATCGACAGCGACAGTTTTGATGACGCGATGGAATTCGGGAAGAAGTTCCTCACGTATCTCGATAACGCATCCGACATATATCCGATAAGGGAGATCGGTGCTGTTGCCGAGATCACGCTGAGAAGATACTCGGACAGGATATCATCCCATATCAGAAAGGAAGATGCTGAAAAAGACGAGTTTGTCCTGACCGGAAGATCTACTACGGTAACGGTCAAGAAAGACAATTCCCTCGAACTGTCATATATGTACGGAAACGTTATCGTCAAGCCGCTTCCTTCAAAGGATCTGTCCTCAGTTCTTCGAAAGAGCAAGGAATATCTTCAGACGGCAGGTCTCATATGTTCTCCTTCCAAGAGAACAAATCTTACCGAGACCATCTTAAGGTGCGGAATAGAACGTGTGACGCGAGCGGGACATATGTCGGAATTCTTCGAAGGAGAAGCTCATGACGGCGAATTCGCGCTGTCCCGATACAGCCGGTATGTCAATATAGAATCGTAAGTACCTGCGAGGATACCGATCCCGAAATTGGGTGTTGTTTTTTGATCTGACTGTGATATTATCTTACAACATCACTTTTTTCGGGAAGAAGTATTATGAATAGGGAAAAAGATAAGAAAAAGAAGAAAGAAAAGCTCTCTTTATGGCAGACGCTTAAGAACGATGTCTATGCGATCAGACTTGCCGGATCGTTCAGCAAACCTGCGATCTTCGGTGCGTTCTTTTGCATGCTCATCGGCTATGCCGAATGGGTATTTTTTGACGGTTTTTTTCTTAGGATCGTCATAGAAGCTTTGGACAGAGGAGAAGGTCTCCGGACGTTTCTCGCATTCATCGGAATAAGCGCTGCGATCTTGCTCGTACTGAAGGTCTACGACTATTACACGGAGCAGGTCACATTCGTTATTGAAGGCACAAAACTTCATAACGGGATCTATAAGAAGATCTTCGCGAAGGCAAGAAATGTTGAGCTTCGCTGCTACGAAGATCCGGATTTTTATAACAAGTACACCATGGCTATCGACGGTTCCTCCGACAAGGTAATGGAGATCGTCAAAAGCTTCAGCGGAGCCATCATAGGAACCGCTGCTTCCATATGCGTATTTAAGCTGATGTTCGACATCGATAAGTGGTCGGTATTGTTCATCATCTCACCTATCATCGGTAACTTTGTTTTCGGAAATCTTAAGAGCAAATATGAGCTTAAAAGATACCGCGATCAGGCACCGAACAACAAGGTATTAAACTACGTCAACAGAATGATGTATCTGCCGGACGGAGCAAAGGAGATAAGGCTCAGCAAAGTCTTCGAGATCCTGAAGCGCCGCTACGGTGAAGCAACTGCAGAAAACGTAAAGGTTGCTGTTAAGTTTGCATTCCCGAACATGAGCCTTAACGTATTAAGGATCACATTCACCTTCACTGTTATGTTCGAAGGCGTGCTCATATATGCATTCTATAAAAAGCAGGTTGCAGGAACTATCTCACTTGCGCAACTGACTATCATGACTAGCCTTATGGTTGCCGCCACGTGGATCCTCATAAGACTTTTCGAAGATATAACAAAACTTATCAAGAACGGACTTTTCATCAATAACCTCCGTGGATTTCTGGAGTACGAAGAAAAGATCCCTGAAGATCAGAAGGGTATCGTTCCTGAGAAGTTTGAGACTCTCGAATTTAAGAACGTATGCTTTTCATACAAGGATGAAGAAACAATAAAAGATCTGTCTTTCAAGATCAACAAAGATGAGGCAATTGCACTCGTAGGTCATAACGGCGCGGGTAAGACTACCATCATCAAACTGCTTCTGAGATTGTACGATCCGACATCAGGAGAGATTCTGTTAAACGGCATCAACATCCGCGAGTATGAGCTCCGTTCCTACCGTGAGCTGTTCGCCACGACTTTCCAGGATTTCAAGATCTTCGGAATGACCGTAAGGGAGAATGTCCTGATGGGTCGTCATGTCGAAAACGAAGACGAGGTCGTAGAATCGAGCCTTAAAAAGACCGGCATATGGGATAAAATCGAATCCCTCCCTGACGGCATCGACTCCATGATGACCAAGGAATTCGACGAGAACGGCGTTGTCCTCTCAGGAGGTCAGAACCAGAAGCTCGCCGCGGCAAGGACATTCGCGAAGCCTTCTCCCGTCAAGATCTTCGACGAGCCTTCGAGCGCTCTCGATCCGATCGCGGAGTTCGAGCTTTTCAGGAACATCATGAAGGAAGGTAAGGATCACACGATGCTCTTTATCTCCCACCGCCTGTCCTCAGTCAAGAACTGTGACCGCGTCCTCATGCTCGAGGGCGGACGTCTTATCGAGGAAGGCACACACAAGGAACTCATCGCTCTCGGAGGCAGCTACTGCGAGATGTATAAACGCCAGGCGATGAACTACCTTGCAATTGAAAACGAAGAGGAGGTGATCTTATGAGCTCCAAGGACAAAAAGCCCAGGCAGAAGGCTTCTGTTGTCTTAAAGAACAACCTGTTCCTCTTAAAGCTCATGATCAAGGCATCACCTGCTTTCGTCATCATACCTGCATTCGATGCTATAAGAGGACAGCTGTCCATCTTTTTCGAGCATACGGTAGGAATAGGCTATGTACTTGAAGCAGCCGAGAAGGGATATCCTTTTGAGCGCGTTGCCGCAGTCATCTTCATCCTCGCCGTATCGATCACGATAGGTATGCTCTTCACCGTTTTCTCGGGCGACTATATCATGGAAAAAGAGCGCCCGAAGGTTAAGGAAAAGATCAAGATCATGCTCTACGAGAAAGCTTCCAAGGTCGATCTCGCTTGCTATGACGATCCAGAGTTCTACAACTCACAGGTACTCGCTCTGTCTGAGGTCGATAACCAGATTGATAAGCTCGAAGGCATCATCATCAATGTCTTAAGCGGTCTTACGGCTTTCATATCAAACGGTGTCTACTTCATCGTCAAGGACAAGCCGTCGATATTATTTGTTATCGCCTCATTTATCATGAGCTACGTCTTTAACCAGATGTTCATCAAGGTCAATTACAAAGCAAGGATCGAGAGAAATCCGTCCGAGCGTAAGCGCACATATATCGAGCGTATCTTCTACCTCAACGATTACGCCAAGGAACTTCGTATGAACCCTGAAGTCGCAGGCATCATGTACGACAGATTCGACAAGGCCTCTGAGGAGATCGTAGCCGTAGATAAGAAGTATTCTCGTAAACGTTTCATACTCGAATTCCTGAGACGTCACATCTCAAACTTCTTCATCTGTGACACTTTGTATATCACCTACCTGATCCTCATGGTAGTCGTAACGAAGAACATCTCGATAAGTACCCTCGCGATCCTTTATAACTCTTTCGGAAGGTTAAGAAGCAGCATGAATGTCTTCACGGAAACTTACCCTGCTTCATGCGAGACGAGCCTTTATATCCAGAAGATCCGCGACTTCCTAGGTACGGAGCCAAAGATCGTTTCCGAAGGTGACAAGATCGCAACTAAGGACGCCAAGAGGATCGATCTCGAGAATGTATCTTTCTCTTACAAAGCTGACACTCCGAGTGTCATCAACGACATCAGTCTTTTCATCAAGCCGGGACGCAAGATCGCTCTCGTCGGCTATAACGGTGCAGGAAAGACAACTCTCGTTAAGCTTTTGATGCGTCTTTATGATCCTACCTCAGGTACTATCAGGGCAGACGGCGAGGACATCAGAAACTATGATCTTGAATCCTACCGCGATTCTATAGGCGCGGTCTTCCAGGATTTCAATATCTTCGCGGGAAGCGTAAAGGAAAATGTCGTATTAGCACCTCTCGATAACTGCGATGAGGATAAGATCGTCAGATCTCTTAAGGACAGCGGACTTTATGACAGGACATTAACTTTGTCATCAGGTCTTGATACCATGCTTACGACCGAGTTTGATGATGAGGGATTGAACCTCTCGGGAGGCGAATCGCAAAAGCTCGCCATCTCCCGTGTCTTCTATAAAGATGCTGGTCTCATGATCCTCGATGAGCCTTCATCCGCTCTCGATCCTATCGCCGAATATCAGCTCAACCATGCGATGCTCGGCGCTACGGGTGATAAGACTGTAATATTCATCTCTCACCGTCTGTCGACGACGAGGATAGCAAACCATATCTTCATGCTCGAAGACGGCCGGATCGTTGAAGAAGGAAACCACGAGCAGCTTCTTGCCATGAACGGCAAATATGCTGCCATGTGGAAGGCTCAGGCGGGAGCTTATATAGAAGTCTGATCCCCTTCGCGAAAAGCATAAGAAAAGGCCGGCCCCGTTTTTGAGGACCGGCCTTATTGTTCATCTTATCTTATGCGTTCTCCCTGTTATAGCCTTCCCTGACCGCCTTGGCCAGCTGATCGGCACAGGATGTCGGCTTCATTCCGCAGAGGTTGCCCGAGAAGGTCTCCTCTATCTTATCGACAGTCCAACCTTCGACTGCCTTGGAGATAGCCTTAAGGTTGCCGTCGCATCCGCCGTAGAACTTGATGTTGTGAACGATATCCCCGTCAAGATCGAACTCGATCAGCCGGGAACATGTGTATTTTGTCTTATATTCGTGATGTGCCATATATTATCCTCCGTAGAAAAGATTATAACATAAGACTGCACCTCGTTTCCGAAGTGCAGCCTCACATGATAATTTGCCCAAAGTATTTAAATCTTCGTCTGTCATCTCGCAAATGACACCTATATTAGATACCATTTTCTTTGGCCTGTATATCAGATCCATTGTTTTTCTCGAAACGTTTCGTCCTATTTTTTTCTGCTTTCCTTTTTCCTTCCACGAAAAAACCGCCCCGATATTTCAAGGCGGATTTCGTGTGTTTTGTTTTCTGTTTAAGGAGAACTCATTGAACCTTTCTTCAAGATCCCCAAAGGAGGACTTTGCGGGAAATCTCAACAAACCGGTTTAAAAGTTCACTGTCACTTCCCATTGGTCTCACCCCTTCTCTTGAGTTATCTTATGTGTTGATTATAGCGGCTTAAAAAGTGAATTGTGTTATCAATATTTGAACGTTTTGTAAATCAATGGTTGTATCTTGCCTTAAGACCGTATTCCGCGAGCACGGATACGTACTTTTCAAGATGGTCCGGGTCGGGTTCCTTCGTATCACCCAAAGTATACGGGATCTTCAGGTCCTGCCACTTATATTCCCCCAGCTTATGAAAAGGGAGAAGATCGACATATTCGACGCATGAATAGTCCTTGAGAAGCTCCCCGAGCTTTCTTATGTTTTCCTCATCATCCGTAAGCCCCGGGATCACGACATGCCTGATCCAGACGCGCTTACCCGTCTTTTCGCAGTAATCCAGAGTATCCAGGGTGTTTTTTATGGAACCCCCCGTTATCTTTTCGAAAAGTACCGGATCGGGAGCTTTGATATCGAGGAGCAGCATGTCCGCAGAGTCTATGAGGTCCGAGCTTTTCGAGATGTCTACGGAGCCTGCCGTATCAAGTGCCGAATGGATATCGTTGGCACGAAGGAGCGCCAGAAGGTCCTTTACGAAATCATGCTGGAGCATAGGCTCCCCGCCTGATATGGTAAGCCCTCCCTTGAGATAGAACCTCTTATAGCGAAGCACGTCTTCAAGGACCTCGCCCGGGTCTTTTTCGGTGCCGCCTTCCATTGTCCAGGTGTCGGGGTTATGACAATAGAGGCACCTTAAGGGGCACCCCTTCAAAAAGAGCACATACCGAGTCCCGGGGCCGTCAAGGGTCCCGAAAGTCTCGGTCGAATGTACTATTCCTTTATGCATATCAGATCTTGGTATGGAAAGTCCTGGAGATAACTTCTTCCTGCTGTTCTCTCGTGAGCTTTATGAAGTTGACAGCATATCCGGATACGCGGATCGTAAGCTGAGGATACTTCTCAGGGTGATCCATCGCATCGATCAGAGTCTCCCTGTTAAGGACATTTACGTTGATATGATGACCCTCTTCGAGGATGTAATTATCCAAAAGACCGTAGAGATTCTCTTCCCTGGACTTCTCGTCTATGCCGAGAGCTGTCGGTACTATCGAGAATGTGTAGGAGATGCCGTCTTCAGCGTACTCATAAGGGAGCTTACTTACCGAGAGCATGGAAGCGATCGAACCGTTGACGTCTCTTCCGTGCATCGGGTTGGCACCCGGAGCAAACGGCTCGCCCGCCTTACGTCCGTCAGGCGTGGATCCGGTCTTCTTGCCGTAAACGACGTTCGATGTGATCGTGAGGATCGACATCGTGTGACGCGCATTGCGGTAAGAAGGAACCTTCTTGAGCTTGTTGATGAACCTTCTCGTGATATCCACGGCAAGGTCATCGACACGGGGATCGTTATTGCCGAACTTAGGGAAATCACCCTCGATGATATAATCGACAACGATGTTCTCTTCGTTACGGACAGGCTTTACCTTCGCATACTTGATGGCGGAAAGCGAGTCTGCAACTACCGAGAGACCTGCGATACCGCATGCCATCGTCCTGTCGATATCATCGTCGTGAAGAGCCATCTGGATCTTCTCGTAGCAGTACTTGTCGTGCATATAGTGGATAACGTTCAGCGTATTTACATACAGAGCCGCGAGCCAGTCAAGGATAACGTCATACTTACGCATGACATCCTCATAATCGAGATAGGTACCGCGGCATGCGAGGAGCTCAGGTCCTATCTGAAGTCCGCTCTTCTCGTCACGTCCGCCGTTGATGGCATAAAGAAGTGCCTTGGCAAGGTTTGCCCTCGCGCCGAAATACTGCATCTGCTTACCTATTACCATTGCGGATACGCAGCAAGCGATACCGTAATCATCACCGAACCTCTTCCTCATGATCCTGTCGGACTCATACTGGATGGAGCATGTCTTGATGGACATCATCGCGCAGTAGCGCTTGAAGTTCTCCGGAAGGTGTGTACTCCAGAGTACCGTCATATTAGGCTCAGGAGCAGGTCCGAGATTGGTCAGCGTGTGAAGGAACCTGTAGCTCATCTTTGTGACCATGTGGCGTCCGTCGGCACCTATGCCTCCGATCGATTCGGTTACCCAATTCGGATCGCCGGAGAAGAGCTCGTCATATGCAGGGGTCCTTAAGAATCTGATTATCCTGAGCTTCATGATGAAATCGTCAACGATCTCCTGGATCTCGGATTCTGTATAGCGTCCCTCTTCAAGGTCGCGCTCCGCATAGATATCCAGGAATGTACTTACTCTTCCGAGAGACATGGCGGCACCGTTCTGTTCCTTGACTGCCGCAAGATAACCGAAGTAGAGCCACTGGAAAGCTTCCTTCGTATCCGTTGCAGGCTTTGAGATATCAAAGCCGTAGGATGTTCCGAGATTTTTGAGCTTATCGAGAGCCTTGATCTGCTCTGCGTGCTCTTCCCTCTGTCTTATATAATCGTCGCTCATGTAAGGGTGGTCGAAGTCATCCTTGGTGGACTTCTTCTCCTCGATGAGCCTGTCAACTCCGTAAAGTGCGATACGTCTGTAGTCGCCTATGATACGGCCTCTTCCGTATGCATCGGGAAGTCCCGTGATGATACCGCTCTTTCTGGCTGCTCTCATGGCAGGCGTATATACGTCAAAGACACCGTCATTATGTGTCTTTCTGTACTTGAATATATCCTCGATCCTGGGATCCGTTTCATAACCGTAGGCATCGAGGGAGTTTTTTACCATCCTCAGGCCTCCGAACGGCATGACAGCACGCTTGAGCGGAGCATCGGTCTGAAGTCCGACTATTATCTCGTTGTCCTTATCGATATAGCCCGGCTCGTAGGCATCTATGTCGGAGATTGTCTTCGTATCGACATCAAGCACTCCGCCCTTTTCGCGCTCCTTATCCATAAGACCGGAAAGCTTGTTCCAGATCTTGAGCGTCCTTTCCGTCGGAGATGCGAGAAAACTCTCGTCCCCGTCATAAGGCGTATAATTACGCACGATAAAATCACGCACATTGATGTGATTGCTCCACTTACCACTGACAAATTCCTTCATCTTAAGATCCTCTCTATACACACACTTTTGTTTATTATAATCTCTCAAAATCGGCAGGTCCGTGCTTGCACAAAGGACACTCGAAGTCCTCGGGCAGCTCGTCGCCTTCATAAACGTATCCGCAGATCTTGCATACCCAGCCCTTCTTCTTTTCTTCATAAGCTCCCGGCTTCGGCTTGATATGATCGAAGTAGTACTGATACGTTACCGATCTTACATCAGAAAGCACCTTTGCTTCCGTAACATCCGCAACGAACACGGTATGTGTCTCATATTCGATCTTATCGACGACCTTGGCGGAGATGACTGCATTTACCGCTTTTGCATAATATGTAAGACCATTGGACATCCTGTCCTTCTTCTCTTCTTCCGTGAACTTGTCATTGTCACGGCCGGAGGAGAAACCGAACTTCTTGAAGATATCGAATGTCGCATCTTCCGTAAGGATCGATACGTTAAATACGCCCGTCTCATTGATGATCTGGTTGGACAGATTATTCTTGTTTACCGCGATCGATATCCTTCCCGGTGTCGACGTGACCTGGGTTGCGGTATTGATGATACAGCCGTTGTCAAACGTGCCCCATCTCGTTGTAAGAACATAAAGTCCGTAGGAGATCCTGTTGAATGCGACAGGATCGATCGATGAAGTATCGATCTCGGAAGGAGCCTCTTCCTTAGATTCAACTTCGATGTCTGACGTAAGTGCTGTGACCAGAGCATCGATCTGATCCATGTTCTCTTCCTTGAGCGACGACTTAATTGTCACGCCCTGCTCTATGATCTCGCAGTTCTTGAGCTTACTTAATTCTTCTCTCATGAGCTTGCCCGAAGTCGGAGCCCATGAACCGTTCTCGACGATCGCTATCTTCCTTCTCTGGAGATTGTGGGCAACGATATCCGAGATGACTACTTCCATTGAAACGAAGATGCCCGCATTATAAGTCGTTGACGCAAATACTATGTGGCTGTACTTAAACGCCGCGGAGACTATATCCGATGCAGGCTTGACGGATACGTCAAACATGGTTACCGGGATCCCCTTGTCAGAGATCTTGCTCGCTATTATCTCGGCCGTATTCTCCGTATTTCCGTAAACGGAAGCATAGACGACCATAACGCCCTTCATCTCAGGAGTATATGAACTCCACTGATCATATTTGGTAATGAAATCCGACAGATGCTTCCTCCATACAAATCCGTGCAGAGGACAGATCATGCTGATGTCAAGCGCAGCTGCCTTCTTGAGCACCGCCTGCACCTGAGGTCCGTACTTGCCGACGATGTTGGTATAATACCTTCTCGCTTCGTTGAGATAGTCCTTCTCAAAATCCACAAAGTCCGCAAAGATCGCTCCGTTCAGTGCACCGAACGATCCGAAAGCATCCGCTGAAAACAGGATCTTTTCTGTCTTCTCATAGCTCATCATGACTTCCGGCCAGTGCACCATCGGCGCCATGACAAAAGTAAGCTCATGCGATCCCAGCGACAGCGTATCGCCTTCCTTGACCACAACAGCCCTCGAATCTATATCGAACGTGAAAAACTGCTTTATCATAGCCTTGATCTTCTCATTACAGACGATCTTCACGTCCGGATAGAGCCTCACCAGCTGCTCTATCGTAGCCGAATGGTCAGGCTCCATATGATGCACAACAAGATAATCGAGTTTTCTTCCTCCGAGCGCATGCTCCAGGTTCTCAAAAAATATACGTGAAACGGCTCTGTCCACGGTATCGAATACGGCTGTTTTCTCATCAAGGAGAACGTAGGAATTGTATGAGACTCCGTCCGGTACGGAATAAACGCCCTCAAACATTGCAAGCCGCCTGTCGTTTCCTCCTACCCAGATAAGATCCGGGGTAACTGTCTTACAGCAATGCATATGTCGCCCTCCTTTTTATAATCATTCTAAAACAGATTGTACCTCAAATAAATATTAATAGATACTTACTATTAAATAAAGAAGGATTTTGCCCACAAATTCACCAATAAAATCATAAATTTTTGGCACATCGAAAAAGCCCCCCTCACCACCTCTTCCGCTTCAACGATCACGAAGTTAAGATCCCTGTGCAAATAAGCCGATTTTCTGTGATTCTTTCACAGAAAAAACCCGATTTTGAACAGGGCTGTTCAAATACAGAGTTATGTCCGTATAATGGTGTAAATTCAAAATAAAAGAAATGAGTCATATGTGACCCTGTATAATGTTTGTTGCTACACAAATACAAACAGGAGGAACACGATA
>Ga0310786_10004233_pt1 | contig 20100 bp, 15 predicted proteins | sample AusTroGonzalo_MG_FD_203881 | JGI IMG/M metagenome (GOLD analysis project Ga0310786, IMG submission 203881) | Bovine rumen microbial communities from tropical cattle in Woodstock, Queensland, Australia - Gonzalo_03 (v2) (version 2) | ecosystem: Host-associated > Mammals > Digestive system >... | reverse complement strand
TAGATGCTATGGAAGGCAACGGCACCATCACCATCGTGGCCTCGCAGGATGCCCGAATGATCTATCTCGATATCAGCGACACCGGCAAGGGGATGAGCAAAGCGGTGCAGAGGAAGATTTTCGACTCGGGATTCACAACCAAGTCGCGTGGCTGGGGCCTCGGTCTCCCGCTGGCTCGCCGCATCGTCAACCAGTACCACCGCGGAAACCTCTACCTGAAGTATTCCGTCCCCGGCCAGGGAACCTGCTTCCGCATCGAGTTGAGGAAGAAACGGTAGCGCCTAACGACCTTTTTCTCAATTGTTCAACCGCTGTTCTACCATTGTTTCCCCATAAAAAAGAACGATGAAAAAAAGGTGGGGAAAATGATTAAGTGAGAGTCTTTTGTAGATGCAAAAAAAGCCGCCCATAAGAGCGGCTTTTTTTTGTTATCGCTGGATGGATTAGTCCATGATGGTGTTCCAGTTGTGCTTGTCTTCGGCCTCGCCGAGCTGGATGGCGCGGAGGGCGTTGTAGAGCTTGGTGCTGTAGGGACCGGGCTCCTTGCCAAAGACGTAGCTCTTGCCAGTCTCGGGGTCGTCGAGACGCTCGATGGGGCTGATGACGGCGGCGGTACCGCAGGCACCGGCCTCCTGGAAGGTGCTGAGCTCCTCGACGTCAATGGGACGACGCTCGACTTTCATGCCCATATCCTCGGCGAGCTGCATGAGGCTCTTGTTGGTGATGGAGGGCAGGATGGAAGTGCTCTTCGGGGTGATATAGGCACCGTCCTTGATGCCGAAGAAGTTGGCAGCGCCGGCCTCGTCGACATACTTCTTCTCCTTGGCGTCGAGATAGAACTCGCAGGCATACTGGCCACCGTGGCAAGCCTCGGTGTGGGCCTTCAGGGAAGCGGCATAGTTACCACCGACCTTGTAGATACCAGTGCCGAGGGGAGCGGAGCGGTCGTACTTGCGGGTGATGACGTAGGGATTGGCTTTGAAACCGCCCTTGAAGTAGGGTCCCACGGGGGTGACGAAGATGAGGAAGAGGTACTCGTCGGCGGGTTTCACACCCACGGTGATACCGGTACCGATGAGCAGAGGACGCAGGTAGAGGCTGGCGCCGGTGCCGTAGGGCGGGATGAACTTCTCGTTCATTTTGATAACCTTCTTGCACATCTCGACGAACTTCTCGGTGGGCAGCTCGGGCATCATGATGCCACGGCAGGTGCTCTGCAGACGCTCGGCGTTGGCTTCGGGACGGAAGATGCGGATTTTACCGTCTTTGCAACGGTAGGCCTTGAGACCCTCGAAAGCTTCCTGACCATAGTGGAGGCTGGAGGCAGCCATGTGGATGTTGATGTTCTCCGAGCTGGAGACTTCAATCTCACCCCACTGGCCGTTGCGGAAGTAGCAGCGGACGTTGTAGTCGGTTTTGACGTAACCGAAGGGGAGGTTTTGCCAATCTATATTCATGTTGTTCAGATTTTTAGGTTGTTTATTATAATATAATCTAATTTGGCAAAGATAAGAAAAAAAATTGACTTAGTGCAACCGAAATGTTAAAAGACCTTAACTATTGTTAAAAGTGTGACCCAAAAAAGGCACCTTGCCGTCTTATAAAGTGAAAGGGAAAAAATGTGAATTAAACAATAAAACCGAAATCATCACGTTATTATGAACAAAAACCAGACGCTTATCGAGGAAAACATTACTTGCTGAATAACCTCATTTATTAACCTAAAAAAATAAACTGTTATGAAAGTAATGTTTCGAGGCATCGCGATGCTTTGCGTTCTCCAATTGTTGTTCTTCACAGGGACTGCCCATTCGCAAGAGCGGGACAGCGCGACGGTGGGCAATCACAAGATTCTCTATGGTCTTCATGTGGGTTTCAGCCCAAACACGGTCGACCTTTACAGCACCCAAGGCGGTGTGGCGCACGCCCTGGAGGAGGGCAACCACACCATCTACGCGCCCGGCTTCCGTTTCGCCGCGATAGGTGAAATCCCTCTGAATCGGCACTTAAGCCTGCGTGCCATGCCGGGAGTGTCGCTCTTCAGCAGCCGCTGGGAGCCTGGCAATGTCTCTGTTCCCACCTCGCCGTCCACCGACTACAAGGTGGAAAGCGTCTGTGGCGAGCTGCCTGTGGATGTCAAGTTCATCGCAATCCGCTGGGGTAATCTGGAGCCTTACCTCGTCTCAGGACTCAGCTACAGTTTCGACTTCGCCTCGCTGCGCAATGACAGCGACGCCGGAAGCATCCAATCGCTAAACGCCCACGGCCTGCGCTTTTCGTTTGGCTGGGGTGTGGATTGGTACACGCGCTATCTCAAAATCGGTTTTGAGTTCAAGGCCGGCTACGGACTCCTTCCTCCCCACACCAGCGGCGGCGACCACACCAACCCATTCTACTTCCACAACAGCAATAGCTTCTACATCGGCCTCAATATCGAAGCATAGCTTCACATGAATACGGTCGATGGCAGAAGGCGTGTTTGTCAAGTTGAGAACTTGACAAACGGCATTTAAAACAATAAAGTCAACAAGATAAAAAAACATGATAAAAATCAATTTGAAACTCGTGTTAGCAGCCGTGGCGCTGCTGGCCGAAATGCTCCCCGTTGCGGAGTGCAAAGCACAAGAGTCGATAGAAACCGTCATCCGAAAATCGCGCGAGAAATGCCAGTCCATCCAGGGCGGACACTACGTGATGGAACGGAAAATGAAGCACATGGACGACAAGGACACCGACTACTACCGCAACACCTGCGACTTCCGCAAGCTACCCGACGACACCATTTTCGGGAAAGCCTTCTCGATGGTTAATGAGCCTCAGGGTCATCCGGAATGGAACGGCCATTTTCTTTATACAGGAAATGAATTGGTGTATCTTAACGACACAGCCACCATTCTCTCGTGTGCCCAATGGGCGGATGTAATTAAGAGCAGGGTGCACAACTTCAATTTTTTCTCCCCACTGACTGCCCGAACCTATTTCATCCCTTCGTTAGAGAAATGGATTGCAGACTCCAATGGCGACTATCTCATTTCGCTTTCGGAAACCCATCTGAACGACAAGCCCTGCTATCTGGTCAACATCCTCGTGAAGCAAAGCGGTGAACCAGACCCCTATTTCGGCATTATCTGCCTCCGCTACGAAATCAATATTTGGATTGACAAGAGCAACTACCTGCCCATCCAGTTCTCTGAAGCTTTCGACAACATTGACGGGCCAGACACCGTATCTCAATACGAGGAACTCAAGCTGGTTTCTTTCGACCCGAAGGTTGACGAGTCGAAGCTGACCTTGAAGTCCATCCCCGACGATATGGTGCAGAGGGACTATGTCCCACACAAAGCTCCCGAGCCGCTGTCCATGGGGACTCCGGCACCCAACTGGTCGCTGCCCACGCTGGCGGGAGACACCATGCGCCTCGCCGACCTCAAGGGCAAGGTGGTGCTGGTGGATTTTTTCTATAAAAGCTGCGCGCCCTGCTGCGCCGCTTTACCTATCTTGCAGAGCCTCCACGAGAAGTACAAAGACCGTGGCGTGGTGGTGGTCGGCATTGACCCTTACGACAACCCTGTGAAAGATGAGATGGTCACCTTCCTCGCCAAGCGCGGCATCACCTACACGGTGCTTTTCTCCGACCACGAACTGTCCAAGGCCTATCGTGTTCATGCTTTCCCGACCCTTTTCATCCTCGACCGCGACGGCAAGATTGTGAATACACACACAGGCTTCTCGAAAGAGATGGGAACCGAACTCGAGGAGCAGCTGCAGAAGATACTCTGAAGACAAAATGAAATTTTTTTTTGCCATGTCGGGAAAAATATGTATTTTTGCACCCGATTTGGCAGGCCTCTTAGCTCAGTTGGTTAGAGCAGCTGACTCATAATCAGCGGGTCCTTGGTTCGAACCCGAGAGGGGCCACGAGTAAAAGTTAAAAGTTAAGAGTTAAAAGTTGAAAGTTAAACTACAATAACCCTTAACCAATAACCCTTAACCAAAGTAAGGCATGTGAATGGGTAGAATCATGGCCATAGACTACGGAAAAGTGCGCACGGGGTTGGCGGTAACCGACCCCGTGCGCATTATTGCCACTGCCCTTACCACTGTGGAGACCCCTACCCTGCTCGCCTTTATTAAAGATTATTGCGCGCGCGAGGAGGTCGACGTCTTCGTTGTCGGCGAGGCCAAGCACATGGACAACACCCCTTCGGAGTCGATGGCGCTGATTGAGCCGTTCGTCCAAGAACTGAAAAACACTTTCCCCGACAAAGAGATTGCCCGCATCGACGAGCGTTTCACCTCGAAGATGGCTTTTCAGTCGATGATCGATAGCGGACTCAAAAAGAAACAACGACAGAGCAAAGGCACCATCGACCAGATCGCCGCCACGATTATGCTGCAAGACTATATGAAAATTAATAAATAAGAATTAAAAACTAAGAATATGATATTGCCTATTATAGGGCTTGGACATCCGACCCTTCGCAAGGTTGCACAACCCCTTTCTAAGGACTATCCCAACCTCAAGGAACTTATCGACAATATGTTCGAGACCATGTACAACGCCGACGGCGTGGGTCTCGCCGCCCCGCAGGTGGACCTCTCCATCCGCTTGGTAACCATCGGTGTGCGCCCCTATGACGAGAAGACCGACACCTATGGCGACCCCACCGAAGTGCATGTTCTCATCAACCCTGAGATTCTTGAGTTCAAAGGCGAAAAGAAATACTTCAACGAAGGCTGTCTCAGCGTGCCCGATATCCATGAGGATGTGCTTCGTCCCGACACTATCGTACTCCACTGGTGGGACGAGAACTGGCAGGAGCATACCGAAGAAATCGACGGTCTCTTCGCCCGCATCGCACAGCACGAGATAGACCACCTCGACGGAAAAGTCTTTACCGACCGTCTCTCCCCTCTCCGTCGCACCATGCTCAAACGTCGTCTCAACGACATCTCTGCCGGCCGTGTGCATACGAGATACAAAATGAAGAGAGCAAGATAAGAATTTATAGTTAAGAGTTAATTGATTATTGTTTAGAGTTTCAATGAACATGAAGAAAACTTATTATATCGTTTTTGCTTTTTGCTTCTCGGTTCTGGTGGCCTGTGGGTCGAACAACGAGGAAACCATCGACACCCTCTCTCAAGAGGCTCTTGTCGACTCTATCGATAGCCTCGACCTCTCACTGCGTGAAGATCTCAAGATTGACACCGCCAAATCGAACAAGATGATTGCCTGGTGTCTTGAGTACGCCAACCGCTTCCCCGAAGACAGCCTCGCTCCCGTCTACATGCTGAAATCCGCACAGATTCAAATCAACGGAGGCAATTTCGAACAAGGTCTGGCTACCCTCGACAGCATCATTGAACTCTACCCTGGTTTCGAGGATGTCGCCATCTGCCAGTATCTCAAAGGACAGGCCTATGAGCAGAATCAAGAGTATGAGAAAGCCCGTGAAGCCTACACCCTCTTTGTGACAAACTATCCCGACCACTACCTGGCTCCCGACACCCGCAAAATGCTCCCCCTGGTGGGACTCTCTCCCGAGGAGCAGCTGCAGAAAGTGCTGGATTCGAAAAAGAAAAAATAAGAAATGATCGACAGCATCCGCATCCGGGCCAGTTATCCCAACTATTTCATGGTGAATCTCTATGCCCGCGAGGGACGCGAGATTTTCAACCACGACAGCGAAGACCCTGAAAACCGCCTTGAAGGCAACAAGCCCGGTACCGTCATCTACCGTCTCAAAGGGGATAGCACCCTTCGTGAATTCCCTCCCCGTTGGTACGACATGTACTGTCTGCTGAAGCTTCGCGACACCGACCAGAAAGACTTCCTCACCCTCCTGCTCCTGGAACGCGACAACCTCCTGTCTGACGAACAGAAGCAACATCTCGCCCTCATCCGCGACAACTTTCACCGCCAATGCTGCGAATTCGTCAACAGGAACCCTCTCTTCGAATGCGACGAACTCATCACCACCCTCACCGAAAATACCGACTTCACCGACGAGGCCATTAGCTACAAAGGTCACATGCTGCTCGACCTTACTAAAAACTGCTACCCCGTCCCCGATTTCTGCATCCTTACCGCCAAATCGTTCCAACACCCCGAGCACCTCGAAGAGATGCTCGACAAGGCCATCTCCAACCTGGAGACGATGACCAACTGTCAGTTGGGCGACGACCACAACCCTCTCGTCTTCGCCATCCGCTGCGCGATGCCGCAGTATATCCCGGGTCTCATGCCCACACTGCTCAACATAGGTGTCACCCGCAAAGCCTACGAAGCCTTCAAACAGAGCTTCGAACCATCGATGGCCAACCGCGTCTATCTCAGCACCCTCCACACCCTCTGCGAGATGATGTGTCTGGAGCACCGCGACGAGCACTCCGACATCGAACTGACCATTCCCGACCAACAACAGCGCATCAAGGAACTCGAAAATAAAATCACCGCCCAGGACGACGGCATCCGCCTCATCTCCGACGCCCGCTACCAAGCCTACCGCCTCACCCTCTTCGTCCGCCGTTTCTATGAGGAAAACTCCGACCTAATCCTCACCTTCATGCAGGGCAAGCAGGCCTTCCCAAGCCTCATCCTCCAGCGCATGGTGTGGACCATCGGAAACAACGAGAGCTATCCTGGCGTGCTCTACAGCCGCCATTCGCGCACCGGCGAGGGCAAACAAATCGAGAGCTACAGCAACATCTTCGGCGAGGAAATTATGACCGGCGATGTCACCACCGAGGACCGCGCCTATCTCGACCGCAACGAGATACGCAACCAGTTCCCCGCCGTCTACCATTTCGACCCGCTGCTGAAAAAACTCGAGAGCCGATACAAAACCCCCGTCACCATCGAGTTCGCCGTCGAAACCCGTCCCCACAAGCTCAGCCTCTTCTCGGTACTCCAACTCAACGCCTCCGAGATGACCGGCCGCGCGGCACTCATTTCGGCCATCGATATGCGCAACGAAGGGCTCGTCTCTGACGCCAACGTGATGGATCTCATCAAACCCTACCACCTGCGCCAAATTATCTCGGCCTCCATCGACGACCACTCCATCGCCAAGTTGCAATTCTTTGGCAATGGACTCAGCGTCCTTCCCCGCACCGCCATCTCAGCGCGTCTCTGCTTCTCGGTGGCCAAAGCCAAGGAACTGAAAAGCAAGGGCGAGAACGTTTGCCTCTGTCAAGAGCATTTCGTCCCGCAGGACACCATCACCCTCAACGAGGTGGAAGCCATCCTCTCCATGATGCCCGCCGCCATCCACGTCGTCACAGCCTGCCGCGGTTACGGCATCCCTGCCTTCATGGACCTCCACTCCTACGGCATCCACATCGAAAACGACTCCATCGTCAACAGCGAAGGACAAAGCATCCGCGAAGGCGAGATGGTGACCGTCAGCTCTAAACGCCAGAGCCTTTACAAGGGTCAGGCAGCTTTCCGTCCCGCACGTTTCACCAAATATATCGAGGGTGGCAAAGTGGAACTCGAGGCCGACGAACGGCAATTTTTCGACCGCATGAAGGAGGCCTACCAGCAATACCAGACCATCGTCACTTCGCAGGAGGCGGCCTACATCACCGATATCCACAAGCTCGCTCGACTCATCCGCTGCAACCTCCAGAACAAACCTAAGATTGCCACCGAGATTGTCAACAACTGGTACGAGGGACACCCCGACGACTATGTCTCGCAGGTACTCCTCAGCCGCATGGGCGACCACAACGACCAAAGTCGTCTCTTCAACATGCTGCAGAATTCCAATAAGATAGATTTCTTCCGTCGGGCCTACCAGCAGTGCCGCTCCCGCAACATCTCGGGACTCACCGCCGGCAGCTTCATGCTCGGCCGCTTCGTCGCCCGTCCCCTGCCCCGCAAGATGTGGGACACCCTCTCCAATGCCCTCGTCGCCTTCCTCATGAACGAATATGTGCTCTACGAGAAATACCAACAGGTGCTGCAGGAAGTCGGCGAAATCAAACTCGCCCGCGCCCATTCGCGCATCGAGACCGAAGGCATCGACAATATGGTGGTCCGCAACTTCGACCTCAACAACTTCGCACCTCTCCTTTTCTCCAACCACGACTGGGGTCAGGTAGCCGCCGAACTGGAAAATATGGAGCACCAGGACAACACCCACCTCCTCATCGAGATGCTCTCACGTCCCGTCGACGAAATCTTCGACCTCAAAACTCCTTGGAAAGCAAAAATCATCGAAGATATTCTAAAGCAGGCCGACAATTAAAAGAACCTTCGGCCGTAGGTCCATTCGATGAACTCGATGCGGCCTGCCGTCGCATTCAAGGCGACACCCACGTAGTTGCGTCCGAAATTGTAGTAGACCCCCACACGCTCGTACATCGGTATGGTCACTTGATTCGATGCCACAACCACGAGACCCAATCCTGCTTTCAGACTCAAGGGACCCCAGAAAAACTCCATCATACCCATGCCACTCAGATACAACGGCAGGCGGTAGTTGCTCTCGTCCCTGCGGATAGGTTCCCAGTGGGTTCCATTGTACCATAGGTCTATCGCCCCACCAAAAGCGAAGACTGGATTCACATAACTTTGGTAATAGATGCTCAGGTCGTAACATGGGAAGTATCCATCAATCTGCGAATCGCGCGACATGGCGGTACCACCCGAGAGTGCTACATTCCACTCGCTGGAGTGAAACGAGGGCACACTGTCGATAAGGCTCCTCGAATGCTCCCAGTCGAGACTCTTCTCGTAACCATTGCCAATCTTCGCCGCAATGCCCAACTGAAGGAAGTTCACTCCCTTATTGGGCCTGTAGAGCATCCCATTGCTGGAATGGAGCAGCGAGGCATTAAGCATCACATCGTCCCCGATACGGAAGTTGAACCCCACATCTATCAGACAGCTGACGGGAGAACTGATGAAGAGGTTCTCCTCGTCGCCCGTGAAACACTGGGCTTTGGTATAGGTCGACAGTCCCAATCCGATGCTGTAACCCACCCACTTCCCCAGTGGAGCCCGCACCAAACCTACCAACCCGAAACGATGTCCATAGATGGCTTCCGGTATGTAGGCAAACGATGCCCGCAGGCCAAAGGATGGATAATGTTTGTAGAGTCGCCAGTATTCGTTGCCTGTCTGCCGGCTCACCCATGTCACATCGACACTCGCCGCCCCACAGGCATACTCCATCATTTCAAAATTGTTGGGTGCTGCATAGCTGCCGTTCAACCCCACTTCCCAATGGTTGTATTGTGCACTCGCAGGAAATGCAAGGAGTGCAAGAAGTGCAAGGAATACAAGGGAGTGCGGGAAGTGCGCCTTCATTATCATTTTTTTTCATTTTCACCTTTGGCTCCACAAGGTTGCCGACCTCAGTTCATATCTCGCCTCTCACCTTTTTCAAGTAGTCCTCCTCGTTGATAATGGGCACCCCGAGTTTTTCGGCCTTTTTGAGTTTTTCGGGGCCCATCTTCTCGCCTGCCAAGAGATAGGTGGTCTTGCTGCTGATGGAGCCGGAGACCTTGCCTCCGTGGTTCTCGATATCGGCTTTGATTTCCTCGCGCGAGAAATGTTCGAAGACACCACTCACCACAAAGGTCATACCCTCCAATTTTCCGCTTTCCACTTTCCACTTTCCGTTCATTTGTAATCCCGCATTCTTCAAGCGTGCGATGATTTGTCGGTGTAATGGATTGAGGAACCACTCGCTAATAGCCTTTGCCGTCACCTCGCCCACATCCTCCACCTGCGCCAGCTCCTCTTCCGAGGCAACCATCAGGGCATCCATATTCTTGAAATAGCGGGCCAGCTTCTTGGCACCTACCTCACCCACGTAGCGGATGCCAAGTGCAAAGACAACTCGCTCGAAAGGCACCTGCTTCGAAGCCTCAATGGCTGCCAGCAGGTTGTCGGCACTCTTCTCCTGAAGCGTGCTCGACGACTTCACGGAGTCAATAGTAGCATCCGTTCCAAGACCTATCAGTTGTTCTCGTTTTAAGTCGTAAATATCGGCCACATTCTTCACCAACCCGGCGCTATAGAGCAGTTCCAGCCGCTCGGGACCAAGACTTTCTATATCCATCGCCTTGCGACTCACAAAATGCTCCAGTCGACCGATAATCTGCGGATGGCAGCCGTCGGCATTGGGACAGTAGTGTCCCGCTTCGCCCTCCGCACGCACCAACTGGGCTCCGCACTCCGGACAACGCACGATATACTGCACGGGCATCGAGCCTTGCTTGCGCTGTTCCAAATCCACTCCAACCACTTTGGGGATAATCTCGCCTCCTTTCTCAATGAAGAGGTGGTCGCCGATATGGATGTCCATGTTGGCAATGAAATGGGCATTGACCAGGGTGGCGCGCTTCACGGTGGTGCCTCCCAGCCAGACGGGCCGCAGGTTGGCCACGGGGGTGATGACGCCCGTGCGTCCCACCTGATAGCTGATGCTCTCCAAGGGGGTGCTCACACGTTCAGCTTTGAATTTGAAAGCGATAGCCCAACGCGGGCTCTTGGCCGTCAGTCCCAACGCATCCCACAACGAGGTCTGGTTCACCTTGATAACGATACCGTCGATGCCGAACGGCAGATTCCAACGCTCTTTGTCCCAGTATTCTATGAACTCCTTTATCTCATTTATGTTTTTGCACTCCTTTATGTAGGGCTGCACCTTGAATCCCATCTGACGAGCATATTCCAGTCGATTGAAATGGGTATCAGGTATACTGATGCCGTCGGGGGCCATCATGAAGTACATGCAAAACATCAATTTGCGCTTCGCACACTCGGCCGAGTCCTGCAACTTAAGGCTTCCGCTGGCTGCATTGCGGGGATTGGCGAAGGGTTCCTGACCTTCCTCCTCGCGCTGACGGTTCATCGCCTCGAAAGCTTCGAAGGGGTACACCACCTCGCCGCGAGCCTCGAAGTCGTCGGGATAGTCTCCACGCAGTTGCAATGGAATAGTGGGAATGGTTTTGGCGTTGATGGTGATATCATCGCCCACAGCGCCGTTGCCTCGCGTCACCGCCTGCACGAGACGGCCATGCTTATAAGTAAGTCCGATGGCCACACCGTCGTATTTCAACTCGCAGGTATAAGAAAACTCCTGACCGGCGAGCAACTTGCGCGTCCGCGCCTCGAATTCCACAATTTCCGCTATCGAATAGGTGTTGCCCAGTGAGAGCATCGGGAAACGGTGCTCCACCTGACGGAAACTCTTGTTCACCTCGCCACCCACACGCTTGGTGGGCGACAGCGGAGAGGCCAACTCGGGATATTGCTGTTCCAAATCCTGCAGCTCGCGCATCATGCGGTCGAACTCCTCGTCGCTCACTAACGAACGGTCGTTCATGTAATACTCGTAGTTGAGCCGGTCGAGTTCTTTGGCCAACTCATCCATCCTTTGGCGGACGGGGTCAGTATCTATTGCGCTGAAGAGGTCCATTCTCCTATGAAGTTAAGTGCTACAGGTCCTATCAAGTTGACATTCCCGTAAGTTTCTCCGGTGGGGTCGAAGGTGACCCTGAAGTCACCTCCGCGTGTGACAATACTATGGTTTCCAGTCACTATGGCAGAAGCGGTCACTCCAGTGCCACAGGCCCATGTTTCATCCTCCACACCACGCTCGTAGGTGCGGACAAAAAGTCGGCCGTCGGGCAGGTCCTCGATGAAATCGACATTGGTACCCTCGGGGAACTCCTCGACGATATTTCTAATCCTTCTCCCCTCTCCCACCACATCAAAGTGTTCCAAATCAGTCACTCGCTGTACATAATGCGGAGAGCCGGTATCAAGGAACCAGCCATCCAAGCACCTTCTCACCTCGTTGGAGGCCACACTTCGCATCCCCAGCTTCACTATTCCCACATGCTGTTTCTCGTCCCACATCACAATCTCCGCATCGTGCGGTCCATCGTACCCCTTGAAATGAAAAGTCTTATGCAACTCACCACCACTTACCCCACGCTCTTTCACTCTCAACAAATATGCAAACGCAGCAATGCAACGGCCTCCATTCCCACACATCGACCCCAGCCGACCGTCGGAGTTATAATACTTCATCTCAAAATCAAAACCCTTGGGAGGAGCTTCCAGCGTCATCAGCCCGTCGGCACCCACACCAAAGCGTCGGTGACAGATACGGGCAATCTCCTGCTCGTCCAACATATACTCACCCTTGCGGTTGTCCACAACCACAAAATCATTACCCGCCCCGTCAAACTTATAGAACTTCAAACTCATCTGCGTCAGCCTTCTTTAAACTTTAAACCTTAAACCTTAAACTTTACAACTCAATAATCTATCATCGGAAACAGTTTCCTTAATTCTGCCAGATGAGGATTTTTCTCCACCATCGCCTTGTACTTGTCGTCAGGCGAATAGGTCACCTCCTCTTTACTTACAAAAAGCTGGTTCACTTTACAATCCAACATCTTCATGCCCGTCTTTTTGCGGAGAAACTCCATCACATCGATTTTGTGCGGCTTGAATTCCTCGTGGAACGATACCGACTGTGCGTCCACTTCAAAATATCCGGTTTTCTCTCCCAAATGGGGCACTCCTTCTGACAACAGCTCCTGCAACCCCAGCTTCTCTCCCGCCTCCTGCCAATAGGCTGCGAGGTCCTCTTCCGTCAAAGGCTTCACCTCCACTTCGATATGCTGCACCGGCTGCACTTTCGCCTGCGCCGACTTGATGGAGATACCACCAAGCATCGGCGCCGGCCGTGAAGGTTTCGGAGGGGCGACAGCCTGTTGGGGCTCAATGGTGGACTCCTGAACAGGTGGCAATGGCGGAGCAACCGCTGGTTTTACCTCCGGCTCCTTGTTTTCACCTTTCACTTTTCCACTGTCACCTTCATCCGTGCCTGCCCTTTCGGGACGTCTCGCAATCTACCCTTGTGGCATCGAGGCCGTTGCCATCTTCATCAGGCAGACCTCGACAAACAGATTCTTGTTGTTGGCCTCGCGGAAGCGGAATTCATAATCAGATGCGGTATTCAACCACCCCAGCAGCATCGGAAGGCCACATTGCTGCGCCTGCTGCCCGTAACGCTGACGAAGGGTGTCGCCACCGTCTATCAACTTCAAGGTCTGCGAATCCAGACTCACCATCAGGTTCCTCAGGTGCTCGCACAACCCCGTGAGGAAATGCTGACCGCCAAAACCTTTCCCTATCACCTCCTGGTAGAGCAACAATGCACCGCTGAGGTTACCACCGCGGAAGTCGTCCACCAGCTTGAAGTAATAGTCCGAATCCAGCACGTTGAGATTCTCCAGCACCCCCTGATAGGTCAAGTTGCCCTGGGTGAAATTCACTAACTGGTCGAAAATCGAAAGCGCGTCGCGCAAGCCACCCTCGGCCTTTCGGGCTATCACCTCCAACGCACCCTCCTCGTACTTTACACCCTCGCTGCCGGCCACATACTTCAGATGCCGCACGATATCCTCGTTCTCAATGCGCTTGAAGTCAAATACCTGACAACGGCTCAGAATGGTCGGGATAATCTTGTGCTTCTCAGTGGTAGCGAGGATAAACTTGGCGTAGGCAGGTGGCTCCTCAAGGGTTTTCAGGAAGGCGTTGAAAGCCGCCGAACTAAGCATATGGACCTCGTCGATGATGTAGACCTTGTATTTTCCCGTCTGCGGCGGGATGTAGACCTGCTTCACCAGCTCGCGCATATTGTCCACCGAGTTGTTCGAGGCGGCATCGAGCTCGAAGATATTCATCGAGGCCCCCTCGTTGAACGAGCGACAATTCTCGCACTCGTTGCAGACCTCGCCCTCCGCGGTGCGGTGTTCGCAATTGATGGTCTTTGCCAAAATTCGGGCACAGGTGGTCTTACCCACTCCACGCGGTCCGCAGAAAAGAAAAGCCTGCGGCAGTTGTCCCGTCGCGATAGCGTTCTTCAGCGTCCGGGTGATATGCTCCTGCCCCACCACACTCGCAAAAGTCGTGGGACGATACTTTCTTGCCGATACTACAAAATTATCCATCTCTGTTTATGCTACTTTTAAAGTGCAAAAATACGAAAATAATCCGACATAGAGACAAAAAAAAGAGGTGCGCCGTCTGGCGCACCTCTTTCCTCTTGTTTATCGGAGTGTTACTACATAAACAATTATGCTTTTCTCTCGCTTTGCACAGGGTTGTAGAACACGAATTGGCCGTCGATGACATCGATGATGATGGTCTCGTTGCTGTGGATTTTACCCTCCAGCAGCTGACGGCTCATCTCGTTGAGTATCTCGCGCTGGATGACACGCTTCACGGGTCGGGCACCCATGGCAGGATCGTAGCCAATCTCGGCCAGATGGTTCACGGCCTCGTCGGTAGCGGAGATGGTAATCTCGTTCTGCTCCAGCATCTTGGCCACCATGCGCAACTGGATGCGGACGATGTCCTTGATTTGGTTCTGCGACAGCGGCTGGAACATAATGATTTCGTCGATACGGTTCAGAAACTCGGGACGTATCCGCTGCTTCAGCATCTCCATCACGGCATTCTTAGTCTCATCCAACTCATATTGCGTGGGCATCGTGCTGCCCTCCAACTTCTCGCGGATGATGTCGGAGCCCATGTTCGAGGTCATGATGATGATGGTGTTCTTGAAGTCACAGGTACGACCCTTGTTGTCGGTCAACCGACCATCCTCGAGCACCTGCAGCAGGATGTTGAACACATCGGGGTGAGCCTTCTCAATCTCGTCGAAAAGCACAATGCTGTAGGGTTTCCTCCGCACGGCCTCGGTCAACTGGCCACTCTCGTCGTAGCCCACATACCCTGGAGGTGCACCGATGAGTCGCGAGACACTGTGGCGCTCCTGGTATTCAGACATATCGATACGCACCATCATATTCTCATCGTCGAACAGTACTTCGGCGAGGGCTTTCGCCAGCTCGGTCTTACCGACACCCGTGGTGCCGAGGAAGATGAAGCTGCCGATGGGCCGCTTGCCATCGGAAAGACCTGCACGCGAACGACGCACGGCATTGGCTATCACGCTGATGGCCTCGTCTTGACCCACCACACGCTTGTGCAGCTCGTCTTCGAGGTGCAGCAGGCGCTCGCGCTCGCTTTGCAGCATACGCGTCACAGGGATGCCGGTCCACTTCGAGACCACCTCGGCAATCTGCTCCGAGTCGACCTCCTCGTTAATCATGGCGTTGTCGGCCTGCATCTTCTTGAGCTGGTCCTTGAGGTCCTGCACCTTCTTCTCGGCCTCCTTGATACGGCCGTAGCGCAACTCAGCCACCTTGCCGTAGTCGCCGGCACGCTCGGCCTGCTCGGCCTCGAACTTGAAACTCTCGATGTTCTTCACCTCGGCCTGGATGGCCTCGACTATCTGCTTCTCGTTCTGCCAGCGGGCCTTCATCTGGTCGCGCTGCTCGCGGAGAGTTCCGAGCTCCTTGTCTATTTGGGCTATCTTGTCCTGGTCGTTCTCGCGCTTGATGGCCTCGCGCTCAATCTCCAACTGACGGATACGGCGCTCAATTTCATCGAGTTCCTCGGGGACGGAGTCGATTTCCAACCGCAACTTGGCTGCCGCCTCGTCGATAAGGTCGATGGCCTTGTCGGGCAGGAAACGGTCGGAAATGTAACGGTGGCTCAACTCGGCAGCAGCGATGATGGCCTCGTCCTTGATTCTCACGCGGTGGTGCACTTCGTAGCGCTCCTTCAATCCACGCAGTATACTGATGGTGTCGGGCACCGACGGTTCGTCGATGAGCACGCTCTGGAACCTGCGCTCCAGGGCCTTGTCCTTCTCGAAATACTTCTGGTACTCAGCAAGGGTGGTGGCACCAATGGCTCTTAACTCACCTCTTGCCAGTGCCGGCTTGAGGATGTTGGCAGCGTCCATGGCGCCTTCTCCCCCACCCGCACCCACGAGGGTGTGAATCTCGTCGATGAAAAGGATTATCTCGCCATCGGCCTCGTTGATCTCGCGGATGACGCTCTTCAGTCGTTCCTCGAACTCGCCCTTGTACTTGGCACCGGCAATCAGGGCACCCATATCGAGCGAGTAGATGGTCTTCGACTTCAGGTTCTCGGCCACGTCGCCGCTGACGATACGCTGGGCCAATCCCTCGGCGATGGCTGTCTTACCCACGCCGGGCTCACCGATAAGGATGGGGTTGTTCTTCGTGCGGCGCGAGAGGATCTGCAGCACACGACGAATCTCCTCATCGCGTCCGATGACGGGGTCGAGCTTGCCGGCCTGCGCCAGCTGGTTGAGGTTCTTGGCGTACTTGTTCAGGGCGTTCATCGTCTGCTCCTGGTTCTGGCTGGTCACCTTGGAGCCCTTGCGGAGGTCCTGGATGGCGGCGAGGAGCGCCTTCTCGTTGACGCCGGCATCCTTCAGCAGTTGGCTCACACGGTCGCGGCCGCTGAGGATTCCCAGCAGCAAGTGCTCCACACTGACAAACTCATCGTTCATCTTGGTGGCGCGCTGCTGTGCGGCCACGAGGGCCTGGTTGGCGTCAGAGCTTAGGTACACCTGTCCGCCACTGACGCGAGGCATACTGTTTAAGATTTCATCCACCTGCTGCGTCAAGCGGGGGATGTTGACCTCCATCTTCTTGAGGAGGTAGGGCGTCACATTCTCGTCTTCCGAGAGGAGCCCTTTCAGCAGGTGAGCCGTCTCGATGGCCGGATGCTGCCCTCCGAGAGCCACCTCCTGCGCCTTCTGCACGGCTTCCTGCGCTTTGATTGTGAACTTGTCTAAGGTCATAGTTATTTGATTTTTGATTGTTTGATTGCTTGATTGTTTGAGTAATTGGATTGCGTAGCCACTCACGCATTCACACATTCACGCAATCAAGCAATCAACAACCATACCAAACAAAGAGGACTGCCAATTTGGCAGTCCCCATGTCAGTTGCTTCCTCTTTGGTCGGAAGTCATAATACAATCAAAAAGCCCATATAACGCATCGCCCTCGACCGGAAACTGGTGGAGGATCGGTCGGGGTTGATAATGGGAAGATGAAAAATTTGGGACCGCCACGCATGACGGTCCCGCTTTACATTAAGATGTCCATTTTATCCCTCAGTCACCCCTCGCATCTTCTGCGAGGCTGAAAAACTAAATGATAAGAATTATTTCAATTGTACCTTTGGACTAATCTCGATGGCTTTGACCGAGCGCGAGTCGATAAAGCGGAGGTAATCGCGGGTGGAGAGCAGCGCGGTGGCCATGTCACCCTGCACCGACTGCAGCAGGACTCCGTACTGTTCCAGCTCGCCGTCGGCGTAGGGAGGGTCGAGGGTGAGGAAGGCGGAGACCCAGTAGGTGTCGCCGCGCCGCTTCAAGGAGTAGCGCTCGATGAGGTCGGTGTCGTCAGGACTCACCTCGCGATCGAGTTTCTTGAGGTCGTTCTCGAGCATGCGAGCCATAGCAGAGAGATGGCTGGGTTGACGCTGCTCAACTGATTTGGGAGCAGACTCTTTCGAGGAGCCACAACCACTTACAGAGGCTGAGAAAAGCATCGCAAAGAACAATAAATAACTAATCTTCATAGCACTAACTGTTTTTTCAATTGACAATCACTTTTCTCGCGGTGCCATTGCCCAGACGGATGACATAAACTCCGGCGGAGGGCATGAGGAAAGTGCTAAGTGTTGAGTGCTGAGTGTTGAGTGTTTGGTCGACGATGGTACGACCCATCACATCGACGATACGGACAGGCTCTCCTTGGGGAGCAGCAACGAGGATGCGCCTGCCGTCAACGGCGACCGTGAAGTCGATGCCGTCGATAGTCCCAATGCCCTGAGGCTGGGCTGCGGGGAGAGCGCCAAAGGGATTGATTTTGCCCCATCCCCAGCGATTGCTGCCCGTGGCGGGGATGATGCCGGTGATGCTGTCGGTGCGGGCGGTGGAACGGATGAGGGCAATCACCGAGTCGAAGCCGTAGTCGGGATGTGCCTGAAGCCAGAGGGCAACAATGCCGGTGACCATCGGGCAGGCCATCGAGGTGCCTCGCATCTCGCCGTAGTAGTGGGTGCTGCCGTTGAATTCGGTGCTGGCCACGCAGTACATGTCGTCGTCTTTGGTCCGGTATTCCTCATCGTAGCTGTTGATGGGAGCGAGGATAAACTGGCCGGGGGCTGTGATGTCGGGTTTGGTGCGCCCATCCACCGTGGGACCCAGCGAGGAGAAGTAGGTCAGGTAGCCCTCGATGAGGGAGGGTGCCGGGCGGGTGCGGTCTTCTCCATTGATGTCTAACCAATGGGTGCGGGTGGTGTATGCACCCACAGAGACAATATGGTTGCCGGTACCGCCAATCTCGCCCACCGTGATATTATTGTCACCATCCAAAGCACCCTGCACACCGGCATCGGTGAATTGGCAGTTATATCCCCAGACGTGGAGGGAGGCACTGTCGCTCACTACCAGCACGGCGAGACGGTAAGCGCTGTCGGCGAACGGGTCATAACCAACCGAAACCATCATCTCTTGACGATGGGTGACAGGACTCTCTGAGCTGCTAATCCACCAGCCAATTCTTTCTGCAGGGATGGAATCCATCACAACAAAAGAAGAATCAGTAGAATAATAACCGGAAGTAGCCACATACTCACCCGTGGCGGTATTCACCACGGCGAGGGCTACCTTATAAGACATGTTTGGCGCCCCCCACATGTCAAAAATCGCACTGCCCTCGTCGCCATCATTGGATTCAACAAAGGAACAGAGTGCGGTGTCTTGTGCGGTGAACTGCTTCTGGAGGTGCAGTTTGTCGCAACCCTCGTTGCCGGCGGCACCCACGAGGACGACCCCCTGGGGATGGGCGGCAATGACTTCGTCACAAGCGCGGTCAAACGAGGAAGTGCCATCGTGGGGACCCACCTGGCCACCGATGCTCATGTTGATGACGCAAGGCTTGCCTACGGATTGGGCATAGTTGACGATGTAGGTAATACCGTCTAAGATAGTCGGATCCTGCATGGTGGTGGCCACCATCACGATGTCGGCTGCCGGGGCCATGCCGCGGAATTGGCGGGTGGCGTCGGTGTTGCCGCCGCAACCGGCAGCGATGCCGGCCACATGGGTGCCGTGCGACTCGGTGGTGTGGCTGCACTGTGCCGCCATCATCTCCTCCATGGTAGTATATTCAGTACCATAGTCGAAACCCGCGGGAGGATTGCCAGTAGTAGCCACCTGGCTCCAGACACGTTTCACGCGGTGGACGGTGCCGGTGGAGTCGTAGAAGGCGGGGTGGCAGTATTCGAATCCGATGTCAATGATGCCCACCACCACACCGGTGCCATCGTAGGCCTGGCTGAGGCCAACACCGTTGTAGATGTTGTCGATGCCCAGTTCGGCGCGGGCAGCCTCGAGGGCGGGCTTACGCTTCGCGCCCACGTCGATGCGCGAGCAAACACCGCTTTGGGCCAAAGCGACAAACTGATTCAGCGGGATGTTGACACGCATGATTTTTCCGTTCTGCGAGACGACCTTCGCGCCGTAGCCTTCGAGAGCTTTCTCACCGCCCTCGACGAAGGCTGCCACAGTGGCCTGACCATTGACATAGACGAGGCCGTACTTCTCTACCAGCTGTTGCTCGCTGAGCTTGCCGCAGGTGAGGTCGGCCAGCAGTAAGGCGCTGTTGGCCGAGAGGCCTTCGGCGCGGAGGGCACTCTCTATGTTGGCGGTTTTCATCTGTGGCACGGGGGCCAATTTCTGCTGTGAGAAGGCCGTCTGTCCGAGGGCCATCATCAGCACTGCAATGATTGTAAAAAATCTTTTCATTTATATAAAAGTTAATTAATATTTTCAAAAGCCTATTTGATAACGACCGTCTTCCACCATCTTAATCGCTGCTAATTTCTCTTCTAAACTGTGTTCCATGTGAACCTTTTAGTTGCGTCCAACTTTGGGGGTTCACTTCAGTGCCTGTCCCCTGTCCCATCCGCAGCCAGTTAATACAGCGATTAACAAGGCGATTAGTAATAGTTTTTTCATGGTTGTTCTACAAAGAATGTCCTCCTGATACTTTAATTACTTGACCTGTAAGCATTTTAGCCTGCTCACTTGCCAAAAACAATATGGTTTCGGCTATATCTTCCGGTTGAATCAGCTTGCTCATTGGTATTAACGGAATAACA
>Ga0310786_10004232_pt1 | contig 20108 bp, 17 predicted proteins | sample AusTroGonzalo_MG_FD_203881 | JGI IMG/M metagenome (GOLD analysis project Ga0310786, IMG submission 203881) | Bovine rumen microbial communities from tropical cattle in Woodstock, Queensland, Australia - Gonzalo_03 (v2) (version 2) | ecosystem: Host-associated > Mammals > Digestive system >... | reverse complement strand
ATGAGCTAGTTGTAGCACAGCGATAAATGGAGCAACAAGCAGCACATATGATAAGACATTGGTAGATGGATGAACTTTTGGAGTAAGTGTAAAGGTAACAGATAGTCAATGAAGTGGAACATGTAGTGCAGTAAGTACATGAACATGGAATAACAAAGTACCAGTAGGATATATAACAAATAATGGACCAAAGGATGAATGAAGTCAGATAACATATACATTTAGTGGAAGTGATACATGAGGATGAACACTAAGATATGATATTTATGAATGAGGAAGTTGTGCATGAACAGCATTGCAATCATTTACTAGTGTATCAAATGGAGAGAATAAGACATGGACAAAGACGTTAGGAGATGGATGAACATATGTGGTAAGTTTGAAAGTAACAGATGCGAATAATGGAGTAAGTACATGTGTAAGTACGACAGCGACATGGAATAACGTAAAGCCAACGATGACAATAAGTAATAACGGATCAAAGGCAGAGAGTAATAGTATAAGATATACATTTACGTGAACAGATACATGAGGATGAACATTGAAGTACTATGTATATAGCAATGCAGCGATGAGTAGTTTATTAACAAGTGGAACGGTAACATCATGAAGTCCAAAGACATATGATAAGACATTAGATGAACCAGGAACATATGCGATATATGTAAAATATGAAGATGCAAATGGAGCAGTAGTAACATGAAGTAGTACAGCGACATGGACGAACACAGCACCAGTAAGTGTAAGTGTAACAAATAATGGACCAAAGGATGAATGAACAGCAATAAGATATACAGCAAGTGCAGTAGATACATGAGCAACATTAAGTTATCAATGGTATCAATGAGCTAGTTGTAGCACAGCGATAAATGGAGCAACAAGCAGCACATATGATAAGACATTGGTAGATGGATGAACTTTTGGAGTAAGTGTAAAGGTAACAGATAGTCAATGAAGTGGAACATGTAGTTCAGTTAATACATGAACATGGAGTAATCTAGCACCAACATGATATATAACAAATAATTGACCAAAAGTTGAAAGTAATGTTGTTACATATACATTTAGTGGAAGTGATACATGAGGAGGAACATTAAGATACGATATCTATGAATGAAGTAGTTGTGCATGAAGTGCATTACAATCATTTACAAGTGTATCAAATGGAGAAAATAAGACATGGACAAAAACATTAAATGAACCTGGAACATATATAGTAAGTTTGAAAGTAACAGATGCGAACAGTGCAACAAGTACATGTGTAAGTACGACAGCAACATGGACAAATACAGCTCCAACAAATGTTACAATAACAAATAATGGTTCAACATGAGAGTGTAAACCTATTACATATACAGCAAGTGCAGTAGATACATGAGCAACATTTAGTTATCAATGGTATGCATGAGCAAATTGTACGAGTCCGATAAATAATGCAACAAATAGTACATATACATATACTTTGAATAATAGTGGAACTTATTCTTTGTATGTAAAGGTAACAGATAGTCAATGAAGTGGAACATGTAGTTCAGTTAATACAGCTTCATGGACAAATACAGCACCAACAGCATCTAATTTCGCTGTAAATGGTGTATGAACATGAAAGACTGTAAATTGGAAAGAGTTATCTAATGTTAAAGATGGTGCATGTACTAATACTACATTTACAGCAAGTGTAAAGACAAATTCTTCAATGTGATCTTGTACAATTGTTGGAAATAATATTAGTTTTGCTGCAAATGCATGAGCAAGTGGAAGTACAACATGTGTAATCACTATTAAAGATGATGAGAATTCTGAAGTAAATGTCACAGTGACATGGAATGATGTTTCAAGACCAATTCCACAAATCTCATTTGCAGATCCAACACCAGCTCATAATTCAGCTGTAACTCAAAATAGATTTACAACAAAGATGAATATCACAAATATTGATTCAATTAAGAGTTTTGAATATGAGTATAAAGGTTCTTGATATGATTTAGCAAGTGGATTAGTATTGATGTATAATTTTGATAATGTTGATGCTTTGTGAGAATCAAGTACAGTAGTAAAAGATTTATCAAATAATGGAAATGATGGAGTAGTATATTGAGCTACATGGACAAATAATGGAATACATGGATGAGCATATAGTTTTGATGGAGTAGATGATTATATCGATTTACCAGATTATGATGTTAATGATTCTTTGATTGCTAATTGAACATTATCGGCACGGGTAAAATGAAGTAATTTAAGAAATTGAATAGTAATGTGATCTTATAATAGTTTGGTTATATCGTTTTATAATTGAAATCTTATTTCAGTATCAGAGCCATCTACAAATAGAAAAGTATTATGAATATTGGATAACTATGATGCAAATGAATGGAATCATATAGTTGTAACATCAAATAATGGAAATATAACATACTATTTGAATTGAAAAAAATTGAATACAACATCAAATACTGATTATTGGTACTGGCAAAATGGATATAGTAGAATTTGAAATAAAGTATATAGCAATAGTAACTCAGTACATTTCCAATGACAGATAGATGAGGTACGTGTTTATAATCATGCATTGAGTCAAGATGAAGTACAATTCTTGTATAAATCTAATTTGAATAAGACAAGCCAAAATACTTGGGAATTTGAGACATTGAATACATGTCTAGATCCTGAATGATCATATAATCTTGTATGAACAGTGGAGTCATTTGTAGATACATCTGGAAGTACAAGTAGAAATGTTGCAACAAATATTTCTTTGGTTTCAGTTGATGGAACATGATATGATTTCTTAACACATGAAACAACTGGATCAAGTTATATATTGAGCTGAACAATGTGAACATTGACAGTGACAGATAAACTTGGAAATAGTTGATGGTTATTGTACTTGGCAACAAGTGATACATTGAAATGACAAACAACAAGTGAATGAATAAGTACAACTAATTTGAAATTTAAAGCAAATAGTTTGGCTTATAATGGAATGTATGAATGATATTCTAATACACACGTAACATTTGGAACCGGAATTAGTACGACTGAATATAAGTCAGCTCATGCATCAGCATGTCCTGTAACTGAAGATCAGCATTGTGCAGCTAATAGTACACAGATATTAGAGTATATGAAGAGAACTGTAGATACATGAGACTTTATGTGTGGAGATGTTTGAACTTACTCAGATAATACAACTATACAGTTAGAAGTGCCAGCATGGCAGATAGAGGATACATATGAATGAGTATTGTGGATAACATTACAAGATGAATATTGAGTAAGACAACAATAAACAACTCTTTAATTAACGGGTCCTTTCAAACCAAAATATTAAAAAACTCTCTTTAGAAGTAAGGAGAGTTTTTTTTATTTTTTCTCTTGATAGTTTGTAATTAATAATTAAGAATTAATAATTAAAAGTGTTGAAGTTTTTAGAAATAAAAAAAATAAAATGATGAAAAAATGGATTTTGTGAATGATGTCTTGTGTGGCTTTGATTGGATTGTCTTTTGCACAAGTAATTTTAAATCCTGTTTATACTTCAGAGAGATTTAAACCTTCTGATAAATTTCATGCTGGTTGCGAAAATCAGATTGATGTAGTTTTCCAATTGGATAAATCAAAGATAAATTGAGTAAATGCTATTTTGCATTATGATTGAGACAAAGTAGAAATTTTGAAAATTATTGCTAATGGTGAAAAAGAAAATAATCTCACATATACTGTAGAAAAAGATAAGATTATTTTTAGTAAATTAAAATCGGATTGAAATTGATTAGATAATGTGACTTTTTCAGTATTTTTCAAGGTTTCAGAAGATGTAGAGTCAGCAAACTTTTCTTTTGAGAAATGAAGCTATGTCGTAGATTCGAAATGAAATATGGTAGATTTAGAATGAAATTATAGTTTTGAGTTTTCAGAAGTACCTGAATGTGATCCAGATATAGTAGCTCCAAGTGTAGAATTATTATTCCCATCAAATAATACATGAGAATACGTGGCATTGGATACATATTTTCAGTTTGAGATAGATGATCAAGGTAAATGAGTAAATGAAGGTAGTATTAGGTTGAATATAGATTGATTTAATTATTCGTTGGCTACAGTTGAGCATGAATGGAAGAATAAAGTTTTGACAATTTATCCTGATATTTGGATGCCTTTTAATACTGGTTTCGAAGTAGAAATATCTGTATCGGATAAACAGGCCTATTGAAAAGCTAATACAACTGTAAAAACTTATAAATTTAAAACATCAGATGAATTAAATTTATTGAATGAGATAAACCCTGTAGAGTTTAGGAAGATTGTAAATATGGATAAATATTTGAAATGAACGGAAGATGAATGTAGTTTGTTGTCAGAAATATTCTCAGATTGAAATGAAGATAATTTAGATATATTGGAATCAATTAATGGTAAATTGGGATGTGAAGAGTTGTCTTTGATAGAGAAAACATGAAATGTTGAAATAATTGAAGATGAAGATAGTAGTTCGAAAATTTCAGTGTTTGCAATGATTGGTTGGATATTATTTTGATCTTTCTTCTTCTCTGTAATTTTTGGTTGGTTAGGAAAAAAATAGTAAGTTAATAAAAATGTTTTATCATAAAAACCAGGTCTAAGTTATAGCCTGGTTTTATTTATGGAAAAAATTTAAAAACGTTAATGTAACTAATGCTGTCATGAAAGTTGCGAATATGAGTATTGATACTCCAACAAGGACTAAGCAGACAGTTCTGACGGTTTTATTGGTCTCTGTCAGATCTACATCTGGTTTGTGGTAAGCATATACAGCATATAAGAGGAGTCCAAGGACTATGCCACATCCTGCCATCCATTTGAATAGGATTGTGTCATAGTATAGGAATCCGCCAGTAAAGCCTATAAGGCAACATACGATGGCAATTGTCATTAAAATGAGTGCTACGTTTGCAATTAGCGAATGTCTGCGTTGATTTTCCATGGCTTTTAATTTTTTGTTATGCTACAATTATAACTATTGACATATTCTTTTCAAGTGATTCTATATATTATACTCTGTACTATAATATGGGCTGAGTCAAAAAATCTCTTGATTTTTGTTTTGTAAAAAATATTTATGACAGTGAAATTTTATTTGATATTTTAGAAAAAATGATTCGGACTACGAAAACTTTTACAAACATTTGACTACAAGGGTATGAAATTTTAGTTGAAGCTGATTTAAATAAATCGTTGCCAAGTATTGAGATTATTTGATTGCCAGATGCTGCTATCAAAGAATCAAAAGAGCGTTTGAGAGCTACATTTCGCAATGCTGGTATAGAGCTGCCAAATCGTAAATTTGTATTAAATTTAGCTCCATCAGATATAAAAAAAGTCTGAACAAGTTTTGATTTATCTATGGCTGTTGCCGTTTTTATACTTATCAATGAATGAAGACTTGCACATATTGCAGATATTTCAAAGTTTCTATTTTTTGGTGAATTAGGTTTAGATGGTACTATAAAGAGAGTAAATGGACTTTTACCATCTGTAATCGCAGCAATTAAAAAATGATATAAGGACTTCATTATTCCAAAAGATAATTTGTACGAATTGGAGTATATTTCTTGAATTAATATTTATCCTTTTGAAAATTTTGTTGATTTGATAGATTTTTTATCTGGAAAAAATGAGATTCAACCGATTAGTACGGTGAAATCTATTTCAGATATTGGGCTGTCTGTTATTGATTCGAGTTTAGATTTCGAAAATATAAAAGGCCAAATTTTAGCAAAGAGAGCTATGTGAATTGCAGCAGCTGGATTGCACAATGTTCTTATGGTTTGAGCTCCATGAAGTGGAAAGACTATGCTTAGCAAAGCATTGCAAAGTATTTTACCGCCATTGTCTTTTGAAGAGGTATTAGAAGTAAGTCAGATTTATTCAGTAATATGAAAATTAAATAAAGACCAACCTTTAATTGTTCAGAGGCCTTTTCGTCAAGTTCATCATACTGCATCAAAAATTTCAATTGTTTGATGATGATCAAATTTGACGCCGTGAGAGGTGAGTTTAGCTCATAAATGAATTTTGTTTTTTGATGAGTTGACAGAATTTCCAAGAGAAACTCTAGAAGTACTTAGGCAACCATTGGAGGATAAAAATGTGAGTATTTCTCGTGTTTCAGGATCTGTAATTTATCCAGCAAATTTTATGTTTGTAGCGAGTATGAATCCTTGTAAATGTTGATATTACAAAGATCCTGAGAAACATTGTACTTGTGGTATCAATGAAATTAAAAAATATCAATCTAAGATTTCTGGACCACTTTTGGATAGAATTGATATGATTTTGGAAATTCCGAGAGAAAATATTGATAATTTATTGGAAAATGTAAAAGGAGAGAGTAGTGAATCAATCAGACAAAAAGTAATAAATGCTCGAAATATTCAGAAAGAAAGGTTTAAAAATACAAATATTTCATCAAATTCTGGTATGACTTCCAGAGATATTGACGAGTTTATTAATTTATCTAGTGAAGCAAAAGATTTTCTTAGTAATGCAGCAAATAAACTAACATTGTCTCCAAGATTGGTTCATAGAATTATAAAGTTGGGAAGGACAATTGCTGACATGGAATGAGATTTAGATTTGCAGGTCAAACATTTAGCAGAAGCTATGCAGTATAGAAGTAGAACAATGTTCGTTGATAATTGATAATTAAAAAGGGAATAGTCTTGAAAACTTTCTATATTTATTGACAAAATTTTAATTTAAATAAAAATTGATAACCAAATTATATCATAATAATGTGTATTGTCAAATTTTTTAACATTTTTTCGCCAAATTTTGTTGATTTTCTGTTGAAAAATCTATTAAAAAAACAATACATTTTGTTATATTTCATTTGTTTTATAAAATAAATATTCCCATGAAAAAAAGATTCTCTTTGATTATGGTACTTGCATTGTTTACTTTATTTACATTTGGTGTAGCTAGAGCAGATAGTATTTTAGATTTTTTGAAACTTGCTGAAGCTCAAGATGATACATTTGGTTATTCTTCAGATGATAAATTGATAATAAAAGATATAACCAATTCTAATATTGATATAGAGTCTCCAATAATAAAAAAATGATCTAGAGATGTGACTGCATATTTGTTTAATGTATCTACGTCTAGAGCAAATTCAGCGCCTGTAGCTTATTGGTGTATCTATAATTTAAATGATGTTACTGTAAATTGAAATAAGTTTAGTGTATCTTTAAGGACGTCTTCATTGGATAGAGATGAGACATATTATATATATGCTATTCCTGTAGATTGATCAGTAGCAAATGGTACGAATGGTTTATGTACATCAAATGAAGCAAAAGATCTTTTGGATAGTTGAATTTTGTGAAGAGAGTCTATAACAAATGGAGAGGATCCATGTTTCAAGATTGATGGATGAATTTATTGAGAATGATCATATTGTGAGAATCATAGTTCTGGAAATAGATGATGAGATAATAGTAATGGTGTGGGTGTTTATGCTATCAGAAATATTTCTCATACATATGATGGAAAAAATATAAAATTAACATGGGAATCTTTAGGTGCAGATGTTAATGTTGAGATATTCTTGTGGTATGAAGATGATAATACATTTAAGAAAATATGAGATGTAAATAGTGAAAAGAAAGCTTTCACATTTAAAGCAGTACACAGTGGTGATCATATTGTAAAATTGAAACCAGCAGATAATTATCAAGAGATAAATTATACAGCACACTATTTGGAGACAGTAAGTCCTCAAGTTGAGCCAGTTACTCCAAGTACACCGGTAAAGCCTGTAGTTGTATGACCAAAAGAAAATATTATGTTAGTGATCTTTGGTACATTAATACTGTATGTAGTATATAGGATTGCTAAAAGAAAAGCGTAAGAATTAATTTCATAATTATATATTAAGTCTCCCTAAGGGGAGACTTTTTTCATAAAAAAAGACTTGAAATTATATATCATTTTATTATACAATCACATGTCATATAGTTTTGGGTCTATAGCTCAGTTGGTTAGAGCAACCGGCTCATAACCGGTCGGTCCTTGGTTCAAGTCCAAGTAGGCCCACCAAAAAATATGCGGGTGTAACTCAATTGGCTAGAGTCCCTGCCTTCCAAGCAGATTGTTGCGAGTTCGAGTCTCGTCGCCCGCTCCATTTAAAAGAAATGCCTATTAAAGGGTATTTTTTTTAATTTAATAAATTAATATGTTTGTGTAAGTATGTTATTATCTATTGACATAATGATTTGAAATAATATAAATAGGAAAATAAAAAAATAGATTGTTATGAAAAACAAAAAGCTTAGGAATTTGACAAGAGGCTTTGTTACGCTTTTGCCTGTTGTCTTGTTTGTATTGATACTTAGGTGGGTGTTCTCATTGATAATGTCATCAGTTTCTTGGATAGGGACCTTGATATCTGGTGCTATTTCCTATGAGATTGAGATACCAGTCTATGTCATCAATATAATTAGCTTCGTTTTGCTGGTTTTTCTTGTATGGGTTGTCGGTGTAATTATGAATGAGAAACATTTAGGTCGTAAACTAAGACAATGGTTTTCACCTCTTGTTTCAAGAGTACCTCTTTTGAGTACTTTATTCAAAATTACAAATCAGGTGACTCATACCTTGCAAAATACAAATTCATTTAGAGAAACAGTTTTGCTGAAATTCCCTACAGATTATACATATTCAGTAGGGTTTATAACTGGTGAAGATGTTTCTATGTTTGAAGGTGCAAGTAATGAAGCTCATCTCGTTTCGGTTTTTGTTCCAACTACTCCTAACCCTACAAATGGGTACCTTGTCCTTGTAGATCCAGCAAATCTTATAAGGACCGAATGTCCAGTATCTATTGCTGTATCTTTTATCATATCTATGGGTACAACAGGAGCTGCTCAAGAAGTTATAAAGTCTTGCGAGGTTTCCGAGTGAGACTTTTTTTTAAATACATTTGAAATGTTTTTGTCTTTCATTATCTTTTAAGTCGTGGTAATTTTTATAAAATATTTGTGATAAAATGAATTATTGAAAGAAAAAACAAAAGAAATCTTTAAAAATAGGATGGTTTATTATTGCTCTTTTAATTGTTTGAATTTTTGTTTTGAAGTCTGCTTTTTGAGATGTTAGTTTAACTAAAAATATCAAAATAGTTAGTTGAGATAGCTTTTCAAAATTTATAACAGATTTGCCAAAATTAAAGCAATTAGGTTTAAAATTTCGTGTAAAGAATAAATCAATAGTAGATATTTCTAGGATAGAGGAGTGAACCTATGTGTTTTCATGAGAATATTCTCAAAAAGATTTTTTGAAAGTAATTGCAGAATGACCAAAAACAATGTATCAGAGATATACAGTACTTGAGTGATGGTCAATTTACGATATTGATGATGATTTGACTAAAAAATGAATTATTTCTCAATGAGAATACATAGATTTTGTGACAAATTCAACATACATATGAAGATACCAAAATAGGTATGAATTTTTATCAAAAGCATGAAATATAAGTTCATTGGAATGATTTTTGTATCCAGATACTTATAATATTGATGTACAGTGAAATTTTATTGATCAGCTTGTTTATTTACAGCTAGATAATTTTAATAATAAAGTTTGGCAAATTTATAGTTCAAAAGTATCTTCTTTTTCAAAATTAAAATGGTATGATATTGTAATTCTTGCAAGTATTATAGAGAAAGAGGAAAAAAATGATTCTAATAAGTCAACTGTAGCTTGAATTTTCTTAAATAGATTAGACTCAAAGATGTTGCTTTGAGCTGATATTACTTTGTGTTATTGACTCAAAAAACCATATTCTGAGTGTACTACAAATGTGATTGTGAAGAATTTAGATGATACTTCAAATGTTTACAATACTAGAGCAAATGCTTGAATGCCACCACAACCAATTTCAAATCCTGCAGTAACTACTATTTCAGCTGTATTAAATTACAAAAATACTGATTATCTATACTATTTGCATGATAATAGTTGAAATATTCATTACGGAAAAACATTATCTGAACATAATGCAAATAAGCAGAAATATTTGAATTAAGGTTGGAAAAATCTTGGCAATGATCTGATGTCGCTGCTTAAAATTTCTGGAGAATATTCTTTGTCTCTTACATATTTGTTAGGAATAATTTTTAACATTTCTTGTCTATAATATCATATTGTCATAAATCATCATTTCTGTTCGACAATTCTTCTAATTAAGTTTCAAAATTGTCGGAAAAAGTATTTTTCTGCGTCGCTTCATTTTGCTTTTGTGACGTGATTTATGATTAAATTACTGTTGTTTCTGATAAGTGGAGGATATTTGTTAAGTTCTTTTCATTTTCATAAGTATGGTAGTAGTATGTCAAATAGTTCTCTAAAATTATTATCATTTAAATTTAAAAGTACGTTATTTCAGTTTGAGTATACTATGTATGGATATTTGTTTACATAAATATTTAGTTGTAATTTTAGTTGCTCTTTTTCTTCTGGTGTTAATGTGAAAGTGACATCATGATCAAAATAGCTAAAACACCTTTTATTATTTGCTCTTTTGAATTATTTTGTAGTATTTCCAGTATCTCTGGAGCAGATGTTTCGTATGTGTTTTCGTACTTTTTTTCATTTGAAAAAGTATTAAGAATTTCCTGCTTTGTATCTTTTCCTGAAACATTGCTATTTCAGTTTGGGAAAGTAGGATTACTTTGTCAGGCTAATAGCATTCAAAGTAATATTTCTTTTTTCATGAAGAAGTTTGTTAATTAATAATTAAAAGTTAATAATTAATAATTTTGGGATTTTTACTACGTTTTGTGAGATTTTGTATTACTCAATATTATTAATTTTTTATTCTTAATTTTTAATTATTTTGTTTTTATCTAAAATTTATATTACTTGTTCATTGAAAAGAATCTAAATCTCAATCTTCCATTTCTCAATTTTCTTCATCTTCTTTTAAGCACTTTTCGCATTTTTTTGTGAATGGTTCTTGAAGTAATATGGCGTTTATAATCATGTCTTTTACATCAATAGTTTCATTTTTGTCTATCAAAAATATTTCATCATCTCAGTCGTATTCTTTATCTAGTTCTACCTGGAATCTTGCTGTATATTTTTCTACTTTTACGTTTCTTTTGTACAAATTTGTACATCTGTCGCATGGTTCTTTAATTGTACAAGTTACATCTTCCAATGTTACTAATAATGATTCTTTATCAAATGATTGTATTAATATTGTTCAGCTGATTCATTCTTTCGTTAGTCATTCTATTTCAGGAATTATTTCTTTTTCAAAACTAATTTCGTCTCTCTTTCAAGCAGATAATAGTAAATCTCAAACATTTATTATAAATTTTGAATTTTTCATTGGAATTGATATGAAAATGAATAAATTATTTGTAGCATATTATTTTCTGTCCTTTTGTCAATGAGAAGTATAAAAGAAAATATTGTATTACCAAATGAGATTTTGCAAGTTTTCAACAAGCTTTCTGCAAATGTTTTTTCTGGTACAAAAGTTTTGGTAGCAGTAAGTGGATGACCTGATAGTATGCTTACGAGTATTTTGGTTTATAATTATTTTTTACAAAATAAATTTAGTTTAGATAATTTGTTTTTTATCCATTGTAATCATAAAACGAGGGTTGAAACAGATGATGAAGAGAAATTTATTCGTTCATTTTTTGATTGATTGAATTTATATGTTTTTCAATATACCTGATCTGATAAGTGAGAAAACACATTGAGAGAATGGAGATATTCGGAATTTAATCAAGTAATAAAAGACAATAATATTGATTTTTTGATTACATGACATAATTTGACTGATCGTATTGAATCTACATTTATGAATATGTGCCGTGGAGCTTGATTAAATTGATTTCTTTCAATGAAATTTGTAGATGCAAACAATTTGATTGATTGAGCAAAAATTTTGAGGCCATTGTTATCTTTTTCAAAAAAACAGATTGAAAAGTTTTGTGATAACCAAAATATTCCTTATGTAATTGATAAGACAAACTTTGATCAAGATACGAGTTTTAGAAATAAAATTAGGTTATCGATTTTGCCACAATTGGCTGAACTTTCAAATAAAAATGATGATGTTTCTTGTTCGTTTTTTGAATCGATGAATCAAATTTATGATGATATTGAGTCTAAAGAAAATAAGCTTGATACTTGAAATTTTGTAGAAATTAAAAAATCTCCATATCGAAATGCTGATTTTGCATTTTTGCGAGATATTCCATTTTGATTTATTGATGAAAATGTTTTGTTAGCAACGTTAAGAAAATTTAATGTATATTTGGATGTGACAAAAAAAACTTTACAAGATTTTTTGGAATTTTTTCACAAAGCAGAGCAGTGATATAAATATATTAACTGAGCTTATTTTTTTATTTCAAGTGGCAAAATTTATATCATCAAAGCAAAACAAAATTTTTGGGAAAAGTATATTGAAAAAGAAATAATTATTGATAAAGTGTGAGATGTAGAAGTTTGAAAGAATATTGTGAAAATTGATTCAGGTGAATTTGTGTGAAAAATTTTGAGATACCCAAAATCTGGTGATAAATATGGTTCAAAATCTTGGTGAAAGTATTGTATTAATAAAAAAATCCCTATATTTTGGAGAAATTTTGTACCTGTTATTACAGATTGAAATCAAGTTTTGAAATACTTTGATTAAATTCTTAATTTTTAACTCTTAATTTGTAATTATTCAATGGAGTTTGTTTCAAATATAGTTGAGTCTATTAATAATATTATATGAGAATCTTTTATAAAACCATGGCTTATAATATTACTTTTAGTCTTGTTTATTTTGTGATTGTATTTCTTTATGACTATGAAATTGTGAAATCTTTCACAGAATATGGAAAAAAAGATAACATATCAATACGATAATATATTGTATTTATGGTCGATTTATTACAATAAGCATTTGGATATTTTAAAAACGAATCCTTGATTAATTGTCTTTAAAGCTATTATTTGATCTGGTAAATCTAAATATATTCCAAATAGGAAATTAATTCAAGAAACTATATCAAAGATAGAAAATAAACTTTGAACTAAAGTAATTCCAGATGAAGAGCGAGATAAATTGTCGAGACTTTTTGTTAAATATAAAATAAGAAAATTTATTTCAATATTGCTAAAAAGCATAATAGTATTGATTATAGTATTTTTGCTTTTATTGTTGGTCTTAGTTTTGTGGAAATAATTATTTTTTAATTTTCATGACTTCTTTTTTTTGCTAATTCTTTTTCTCGTTTATCCATACTTACGGGAATTTGATTTTTATTCAAAATTTTTGTTCCCTCGTTTCATATTGTTTCTCATATATCTTTTTTTCATGTAGCTAATTTTTGTGTATCAGTTCACATTGTTATGCTTAATTCTTTTTGTTGGTCTTCCATACTAATAATTATTTAAGTAAATATTTAATAATTTTCTAGTATTTCTCAATCTCGTCATATAGGTTCTCATGTTTCAGTTATTCAAACAGCATCGTTGTAAAACATTGGATTAACTTTTATAAATTCTGCGCAGAAATCTTCTGTGGTTTCAAATTGGTTGTGTCGGTCAATATTTGATTCATCTTCGTACATCATTGGATCATTATCCCGAGAAATAACACATTTTTCTATTGCTTTTGCATCTGTATTATTTTCAGTAGTTCATTCAATATTCACATCAGTTTCTGTATCATTAATTATTCATTCTTCATTTCTAATACTTTCATAAGTATCTCATTCTTTGTAATGGTCTAAATCATCTACTATAGGTCAAGTAATCATGCAACCACTTAAGAGTATTGAACAGAATAATAATGTTAAAGTTGGTTTTTTCATATTAATAAATCAATATTTAAATCAATGTTTGTATATTCTTTTTTTTAGGCTTTTCAATTTAATTTATATGTTACTTTTAAAAATACTTGACTTTTTGTATCAATAATTTATAATTTTTGTTGAAAAATCAAAAATTTATATACTATGAGAAAATTCATTGTTGTGTTGTTTATCGTTGGGCTTACGCTAACAACAGTTCAAAAATCATTAGCCCAGTGTAATCGGTACGATACCGGAGGTCTCTTTGATGTTGGTTGGTCTTTAACTTGGAACGATTCCATTCATGGTTTTGATCAGTCACAAGCTAATGTATCTGCATACTTTTGTAAAGATATTTTCTTTGTCGGCCCAAGTTTGCAGTTCCCTTCAAAGAAAAATGGGAGTTTCCAAGCAGATTTGAAATTTGGACTTAATGTGTCTACACGTCATGTCCTGTTCTCGCCTTATGCCCTAGTAGGGTACACGCATTATAGAGATAATTCTATTGGCTTACCCGAAGTTACATTGGGGTATGGGTGCATGGTAAATTTTGCTTTGCTTGGACCTGTTGGAGTATATGTGGATTTTCACAAAGGACATTTTCTGGGTGAAAATTATATTCCCCAAAAACAAGGTCCTATGGTGCTTTCTTTAGGATTTATGGTTGTTATCCGGTAATTATGTGTGGAGTGCTCTGAATTTCAAGGGTGCTCCTTTTTTTATTTTAGAGAAAATTTTTTTCTCAGGTATTGGTTCATTTCCTCATATTTTTTCTGTTCATCTCGTCATGCAAACTTTCGAGCATAACTCAGCATATCTACTACGCTTTGATAAACTTTTTTTGCTTGTTCTGGTTCTAATTTTCTGGCTTCTGGATATTGATTTCTGAGTTGTTTTGCATAATCAGCACTCATATTTTGATATTTTTCTGGCAAATCTCACCATGTAGAAGTCAAAACAGCGATTACAGCATTTACAGCTTTTATCGTTTTTTCGTATTGTACAGCATCTTTGTTACTTAATCTATCGTAATTCTTTTGTGCAGTTGTTTTATTGTATTGTTTTGTGAATAGGGACAATTTTCCTACTCATTTAAAGTGAGATTTCCAATATTTATCAATTTTTGAAATGTTTACTTTCTTTCCAGATGCACTAATCATTTCGTTATTTCATGTATAGAATCATACGTGAGTGACTTCGTTTTCTGATTCGTAAGTGTTTTTATAAAAAATTAAATCTCCAATTTCAGCTTGATTTAGGTCTTCTATCATATTTCATGTTGATGAAAATTGATTCCATTGCATGGAAGAATTTCTTTCTAGTGTTATTCATGTATTTTCAAGTACTATTTGTGTGAATCTACTGCAGTCCATTGGATCTCCAGGCAATGTACCATTTCATCAGAATTGATATGGACTATCTAAATATAGTTTTGCAATTTTTATAATTAATTCGCGGTCTTGGTTTGTGATTTTTGTTGCCATGATTATTTTTAAAATCATAAAACAAAAAAAAGATAAAACTATTTATCAAAAAATCAAGAGAGAAATTAGTATGTGAAATTATGCTTGAGCTGGTTTTATTCGGCTTGTACTCATATATTTTATATCTTTTTCGGCTTGTCAGCTGTTTCTTAAATCATTATCAATTTGTGTCTCATTTATATTTGGATAATATCTTTTTACATTATTGTAATAGTTTTGTACTGTCATTGTTCAATTTTCGACTTCTACTACATTTTTAACTATTCATCAAAGACAGTTAAAAATAACATTTTCGTATTGATTTGGGTCTAAGTTATTTAATGTACCATCAATATTATTAATTGTTGTTTCAATGGCATCAATTTTTTTTCAGTAAAATACTCTAGCACCCTTCCTTTCAATTCGGCTCATTCATGACATTATTTGTTCTCGTAATTGTTTTAGCATCGCAGAAAATGCTGCTTTGTTTCATATTTCAAATATCATATTTTTTTTGTTACTTATTTTTATTATTGGGTAAGAATTGAAATATGTATTTAATGTCCTTTGTACTTTATTTTGAGTGTTGTTACTAAATGGTAAATCTGGAACATTTGTTTTTAAATATGTTATTGCTGCGTTAGAAAAATGGTTGGCACTTATAGGTTCGAAACTTTCAGGAGTTTCTTCTCATCATGATTCTGGATTATCGCTGGTTCAATTTCATCCATTATTTCATCCATTGTTATATCGACTTGTGGTGTAATTTCATTCAAATTCATTTTCATCTCATAAATCGGTTCATTCTGGTACATTTTGGAAAACTTCATCTTTCATTGCATAAATTTTTCTGACATATCTATCAATTTGATTTTTTAAGTTCTCTGTTTCATTTTTAGTTCTGTAACTTGATTCGTTGGATCCAAAAATCTTTTCATAAATTTCAACTGATTTATCTTGTAAGTATAATGCTTTATTTAAAATACGGCGATATTCTTTAGCATTATCAATATAATCTACGCCATTTTCTTTTGCGGCTAATTTGCGGCGATTATTAGCTTGTTCTTTTAATGATTTACATTCTGTCTCAAATCAACGTAGTTCTCTTAATTCTGCTTCTCCATAATTTGAATCAATATCATCTGTATATTCAGTATTATCTTCAGTTCTGTTACCCCATCTTTGTTTGAGTCTGTCCCACCAATTGAAACGTTTTCATAGTGCATAAGTTCATCATGCAACGGCAGATCCAATTCATAATCGTTTTAAGAATTTTCCAAATGGTCTTTGTCGGAATCAAGGTGTATTTTCTTGTTCTGGTTGTGCCTCTGGTGTGTCTGAGGTTTGTAGTGGCCTTGTTTCTCTTAATTTTCTTCTTAATCTTTTTATTCATCCATATGCAAGAGATACTATTCCAACTCATGTAACTGCAAAACCTACAGAACGGAGTAGATTTTTACCTGATTCATTTTTCCATTTATCTGTGTTCCATATGTCGGACCATTGACTTCATATTCGATTTTTTGCCTTAGTAAAAAATCATTCTTTATTATTTCAGTTTCATGGTGCTTGTTCTGGTTGTGTAGTTGTGGCTGTCGCTGTAGTGTATAGTGCAAGTTCAAAACTGATAAGTTCATTTAATGTATTTAAACATGCTTCTGCTTTTTCTTTTTCTTCATCTGTTAAATTATTCATTTCATTTTCTAATTCTTCTTTAGTTTGTCTTGTCTTTTCTTGAATTTCCTTTATTTTATTAATTCTTTCATTTGCAGATAATATATTGTTACTTAAGCTATTAAGTTCATCTTTTATTGATTGGATTTTGCTATCGAATGCTTCAATATCCATAAAATTGGTATCATAAAATAAAACATACTATAGTATATTTAAAATTTAAAAAAAATGCAAATTTTTTGGTACTTTTTTGTTGTTTAATTGAAAAATATTATATTAATTTTGTTTTATGATATCAGCAGACTTAAAATTGATTACTTGTGGTAAATCTTTTACATGTAATTCAACTTGATATCACACTTTTCAACCACTAAAAATTATCGAATCTAAAGATTCAGCAGAGGAGTGGATTATTGTTGGAAAAACTTTTTTCATACCAATTGGAGAACAACCACCATGAATATATCATGTCAAAGGCAGCAATTCTTTTTGAGGAATCATTTCAATATATTTTTCATTTACAACAGTGGCGCATTTTTTCAAATCTAATTCTTGAGCGACAGGGACCATAAATACATAATGCTGTCATGATTTTCAGATTGTGACTAGTGTTTTGAATACTATATTTTCATCTTCATTCAATATCCTTGCTATTTCTACTCAATTTGTAGCGTTTGTATCTCAGTAGAAATATTCCTTGAATTCAATCTTTTTCTGCTGCAATATTCTCATTACATTTGTTTTGTCCATAGTGAATCTGATTTTATAAATATGAACTATATATTAAATTCTTGTTAATAATCCAATAGAAATGCTATATTTAATCTTAAACTTTATATTGATATATTTTATTCAGTAGGCTCAGGAGTTTTGTCTACTCCAGGAGTTCATTCTGGTGAGGCTGTCTCCATAAATATAAATAATTCTTTGGGAATTCTTACTTCGGATATGTTATTATACTCACTTCCTGAAACTATTAGTTCTTCAGATGCTTCGTCATATCATCTGACAGACATAGCATGAATATTTGGAATTAAAGTTCAATCTGATATGTATATATGGGCTATTGTTATACATACCTTTTTACCGTTTGAAAGCTCCACAATAGCTGCTCCTCATCCTAATGATGAGGTAGCTTCTTCTTTCACAAGATTATTTTTTATCCAAGAGACCTCTTCTTCGGCTTGAAGCCTAAAATCAATACCTTTTCTTCTCATCTCGTCAGGATTTAAAAAACCAACTATCGAATGTTGTGGTAGATTAGAGTAATCTTGAATATCTTCAAAATATTGATTATCTTTTAATTTACTTTCTGTTGGTAATCTAAATTTATTTTGAGTGTTATATGTCCAAGCTCAACCATCAATGATTTTGGTTCAGAATCTCTTAACAAATGCCATTGTAATTAATGTTACATCTTTATCTCCTCTTGGAAAGTTATTAACGATTCTATCTTCTCAATTTTCATTTATAGTTAAAGATCAAGAATTTAATTCTTCTTCTGTAACTTGAACTGCAGCATTATCATTTCATTTGTCTTGTGGAAATGTTACATAATAACTTAATTTATTATCAGAATCTTCTTTGATTTGAATCATATCTCTAATTTCATCATCAGACATAGTATCCAATTGAGACAAGACTGTGCAATACTTACTATATTTATTTTGAGTATAGGTTCCAATATGAAAATCTATGATATCGCTATTTTTATCTTCATTTGCAATAGTAATTCTTGCATCATTTAGTAAATCTTCTAGCTTTTTCCTACTATCTTTATATTCTTCGGGAATTTCTACACCATATAATTCCAGCTCTGCTTCAATTTCTTCAGTACTCATCAATGATATAGTTTTCAAATCTTTTCTCATTTCTTCTTTTAATATTTCTGGATTTACATCAATTTTTTTCACAGTATCTACACAAATTTTTTGATCAGTTTCACCTCAATTTTCGTCATCTTCATCTCAATAAAATTGATCAAGATATGAAAAAGTTTTTGTAAAAAAAACACGTCCAGTTTCATCATCAGTAAGTTTTGTGGCTGGATTTTCTTGTTCTGGAGTTCCAGTACTTCGTTCATAATTTGTTCCAGGCATTTTATTTCACTTAAAGTATAAAATTTATTATAATGATAATATAATTATATCCAAAAATGTTTTATTTGTCAAAATTTTGGTAACTTTTTTCTAGAGAAGAAGAAAATGTTTTATTTATTTACTTGATTTATAGGAGATTTCTAGCTACTCGTTTTTGTTGTATAAAAACTATGTCAGTTGTCTTTGTTGTTTTCCATAAAAAAAATTCCAACATTTTTCCAAAATAAAAAAAATTTCACATCTCTGTGAAACTATTTTTTCAGCTTCTAGTCAGCAAACCATTAAATGGTGGGTGATATAGGACTCGAACCTATGACCCCCTGCTTGTAAGGCAGATGCTCTAGCCAACTGAGCTAATCACCCATATAGGTAACTGTTGACTAGAAATATAATTAGTCCCACGGGGAATCGAACCCCGATTGGCGGATTGAAAGTCCGCTGTCCTAACCGTTAGACGATGAGACCATGTCTTTTCGGACTTTTAACCGTAGACTTAATTAATTAAATGGCGGGACGAAAGGGACTCGAACCCTTGACCTCCTGCGTGACAGGCAGGCGTTCTAGCCGGCTGAACTACCGCCCCATAGCCATAAAATAATTTTTTAAATGGAGCCAGCAATCAGACTTGAACTGATAACCTACCGCTTACAAGGCGGTTGCTCTACCGATTGAGCCATGCTGGCAAATAACCTTTGGAAGATTATTTTTTGTTTACTTTATCAAACATTACTGCGATATTGTGCTTTTTTCTTCCTCAGTTTTTCTTTTTCAAGATTCCAACTTTAACACATTTATCTATATATTTGTAGATTGTGTTAACTTGTTCTTGTGATACTTTGTCTCCTTTTTCTACTGCTTTTCTGAATTTTTTGATAGCCATCTTCATTCTTAATTTAAAATCAAAATTTCTCTGACGTAACTTCAAAGATCTTCTTACTGCTTTCTTTGCTGATTGTGTAATTGGCATTCGAATTCAAAACAAATATTAAAAGGAATTTATTAAACTCTCCGGGAGAGGGGCT